>Ga0172377_10000030_pt1 | contig 104496 bp, 94 predicted proteins | sample Pumphouse3metaG_FD_119749 | JGI IMG/M metagenome (GOLD analysis project Ga0172377, IMG submission 119749) | Leachate microbial communities from a municipal landfill in Southern Ontario, Canada - Pumphouse #3 metaG | ecosystem: Engineered > Solid waste > Landfill > Unclassified | place: Canada...
CGAAGAATGTGACGACGGTGTCTCTCCACATACCACTGACGAACTCGCTATAAAACATATACACACAATAAGAAGAACGATGCCCTTTCTTGAAATCATCCTCTTCCTCCTACTGATTTAAAAGAGCCTTTAACTGATCGGCAAGTGAAGAGTTAAGGGATCTAAGATTTTCAACTTCATTCACTGCCTTCTCCTTTTCTCCCTTTAAAGCCCAAACCAAGCCTAAACCAAAGTGAGGTTCTGCATATTGAGGCGCCAATGATATGGCTTCTTCAAAAGCCTTCACCGCCTCCGAATACTTTTTTAAACCAATGCGAGCCAACCCCAGATTATTTAAAGCCATAGGGAATTGTTTTTTTAATGAAAGAGCTTCTTGGGCAGCTTCTTCTGCAAGAGAATACTGCTTCGTACGAACATAAAGAGAACTCAAGTTGTTCCATGAATAAGAATAACGTGGCTCAATCTCTATAGCTTTTTTAAAGGCATCAATGGCTTCTTCCGTTTTTCCAAGCTGAGCTCGTGCAGTTCCAAGATTATAATATGCTAGATAGAATTGAGGATTAAGTTCTATCGCCTTCTGATAGTAGGCTATTTCTTTTCCACGATCCCCTTTTCGTCCCCATAAAGCCCCCAGATTAAAATGAGCTTCAGCATGAGAAGGGGCAAGTTCTACAGCTTTTTCATATGCTTTAAATGCCGCATCATACTTTTTTTGTCTGCCAGAAGTAACTCCGAGCATAAAAAACCCCTCTCCCCATTTGGGGGCAAGTTCCGTTGTCTTTTTAAACCACTGTTCTGCTTCTTTCATATTTTTTCCCTGAAAAAGAGCGCGCCCTTTACCATAGGTCAAAGCAAAAGAATCAGGAGCAATTTTTAAGCCCTGAGAATATAAGTCTGTAGCTTTATCATTTTCTTTTCTCAAAAGATATATATTCCCTAAATTTATATAAGCACCAGAATAAGATGGTTTTAGCTTTATTGTCTCCTGATAGGCTACTATTGCCTCATCTGTTCTATCAAGCTTTTCTAAAGCTACAGCCATATTATAATAAGCTTCAGGATAATCTTGACGGGCTTCAATAGCTCTCTGAAAAGTAAAAACTGCCTTTTGATATTGCCCAGCCTCAGCAAAACGCATCGCTGTCGCAAAATATTTGCTTGCTTGATCAGATGCAAAAATCGCAAAGGGGAAAACGGATAAAAACAAAAGAGATAAAAAAAATCGGGGGACCCTTCTTTTCATATACATGGGGTGTTCCTCCTCTTCGAAAAGTTAAATATTTTTATTTATTCTACTATTTCTTTTTTATATGCAAAAGAGGAACTGACATCAAAAAAGAATACGTGCTAAAATCAGTTTCCACATTGGAGAAAGGAGAATCGATAAATGAACTTTGCAGTATTCGACCTTGAGACAAACGGGTTAAAGGGTAGTTCTGTTGTTTCAGCCTCTTCCATAGTTTTTGATGATAGAGGGTATATTCGAGATATTTTCAACCGATTCTACTTTCCTACCGAAACTCCTGACATGGCTACAGAAAAAATTCATGGATTAACTGTGGAAAGAATTCATTGGTTTAGGCAGGCAGAATCCTATCCTCTTTATTTTCTTGAAGACATTAACGCCCTTCTCTCCTTTTGGAAAAGATGGCATGTATCTGGAATTATTGTTCATAACTTGGCCTTCGATACTTCTTTTCTCCCTAAAGAAGCAGTAAAGATGTGGAAATGGTGGTGTTCTATGTTGGGACTTACAACTTGGTGCGCCATTCCTAATCCGCGCAACGCAAAACTTTACAAATGGCCACGTTTAAACGAAGCGAAGATGAAAACTATTTCTCGACTTAAAACGCCAATTATCGTCAGAGAAATAGAAGAAAGTATACCGGCAGAGATGGGACATTACTCCCTTAGTGACTGTCTCGAACTGTATGGAATTTTCATGCGCGTGTGGAGTTCAGAACCAGAACTCGTTTCATTTAAAGCTTACAAGAATCAATACTTTAAGCCACAAGAAGAGCACTACACCATGCCTTTTCCAACTCAACCTGACTGTTTTGTTATACAGGGCCTTAAGTTTGCAGAAGCAATCGCGCGTATTGCCAACCTCACAGAATATTCATTTCAATTACAGACTCTTATCAACCGCTATGCGTCACTTCATGCCCCACTCGAATAAAGTCAATAAAGGTCAGGCTTTATAAGCACTTTATTAGTCTATGGAGGTATAGGAATGTATTATATTGAGAATAATAGTGTCAACCCCCGTTACAATTTAGCATTTGAAGAATACGTATATTCTCTACTATCTACATGTCAAGAAAAATTTATTCTTCTTTGGCGTAATGAGCCATCTATCATTGTAGGACGATTCCAAAACACGGCAGGAGAAATAAACGCTCCTTTTGTAAAAGAGAATAATATTAACATTGTTCGACGTATTACAGGAGGTGGAGCTGTGTATCATGATCTTGGTAACCTCAATTATACTTTTGCCGTTCCTAACGATTCCGAGAATCCCTTTGATTTTCAAAAACATACGCAACCAATTATTGATGTATTGCAAAGCCTTGGCGTAAAAGCTGAGTTCAATAGCCGAAATGATCTCTCAATCGACGGGAAAAAATTCTCAGGGAATGCACAACATATGGATAAAAAAAGACTACTCCATCATGGAACACTTCTTTTCAACTCAGATCTTGATGTTCTCTCTCAAGCGCTGAATGTTTCAGAAGACAAATTTATTTCTAAGGCAGCAAAATCTGTTCGAAGCCGTGTGACAAATATCCTTCCGTGGCTTCCCCGTAAAATAACCATAGAAACATTTCGAAACGCAATTCTAGATCAAATGGATAAAAAAGAAGGTGTGAAAACATATCCTCTCACCCAAGATGATCATAAGAAAATAAAGAAACTTATGGAAGACAAATACAACACATGGGAATGGAATTGGGGGAAATCCCCCGAATATACAGAAAAAAAGAGCCATCGCTTTGATGCAGGGAAGGTTGAAGCCTACTTCAACATCAAAGAAGGGACAATCATTGGCTGCCAATTTTTCGGAGATTTCTTTGGTGACGAAAACATTGACGTTTTGGAAAATCATCTTTTAAACTGTCCCTATGAAGAAAGCGCTCTGAAGGAGAGGCTATCTTCCGTTCTTGTCGAAAAGTATTTTGCAGCTATACCAAAAGAGGAAATTGTCTCGTTTATCTGCTGTTAGAAAGGTCAGGAGTTTCACATAAGATGTGAATAGCTTCTTCTTTACACCGAATAAACACGGTTTCGCCTATTTCAAAAAGATCTGGAGTCATGGGGTTCACAGTATGAACAATGAGATTTTCACTGAAATATTCGTTGTGAACCTCTATTTCATATTCGATGATTGTACCTAAAAACGTTCTGCGGATAATTCTACCCCTATCGTAAATGTTACTCTCCTCAGTGATATGGCCTATTATGAGAGACTCGGGGCGTAATGCTGCAATGAGAGTATCATCAACACTACATCCAGATGGCATTTCCGTTACCTGTAAGGTCGCTCCTCCTATCTGTACACACCCCTTGTCTTTGATACGAACCGGCATAAAATTGACCTTACCAATAAAAGCAGCGACAAAAGAGTTTGCCGGCCTCGCATATAGATCAAAAGGTGTTCCAATCTGCACTATTCGCCCTTTGTTCATAACGACAATACGGTCTGAAATGCTCATGGCTTCTGCTTGATCGTGTGTAACATACACACTTGTAATTCCCAGTCTTTTTTGCAAATTCCGTATTTCTATGCGCATTTGTTCTCTCAATTTTGCATCAAGGTTAGAAAGAGGTTCATCAAAAAGAAGAAGGGCGGGTTCCATAACTATGGCTCGTGCTAAAGCGACCCGTTGCTGCTGACCTCCTGAAAGTTGGCTCGGTTGCCGAGATTCCAATCCTGTTAACCCCACTAAATCAATAACTTGTTCCATCTTCTCTTCTATCTCTTTTTCTTTTATCTTTTTAAGGCGAAGACCAAAAGCAATATTCTCATAGACGTTAAGGTGGGGGAAAATAGCATAGGATTGAAAGACCATAGTAGCATTCCTTTGATTGGGGGCCACATTGTTCACTCTCTCTTCACCAAAGAAGACGTCGCCAGAAGTAGGATCCTCAAAACCAGCAATCATTCGAAGTAACGTTGTTTTACCACAACCGCTAGGTCCTAATAGAGTTACTAGCTCTCCCTCCCCAACAGAAAGATTGACGTGATCAACAGCAACTACTCTATTTGATGGATCATCGAAACTGCCAAATTCTTTAACTAGATTATTTATATTAAGTTCCATGAACTTACAGCTCCTTTGAAATCTCTATGGCTTTCATCCCACCCGCTCTGCCTGAAACAAGACGGCTTATAATAACAATTGCGCAAAGAACAATTACGACAAGAATCACACTAAAAGCGGCCGCTACACCTAAACGCCCCGACCCAACCTCGTTAAGAATCTGAACTGTAAGCAAGTTCCATCGTGCAGAAACAAGGAAGATTGCAGAACTAATAGCTGTCATGGCACGAACAAAAGCAAAAACAAGCGCGGAAAAAAAGGCTGGCGCAATAAGAGGCAAAGTTATCTTCCTAAAGGTAGTTACTCCATCTGCCCCCAGATTCTGAGCAGCCTCCTCTATGGCTGGATCAATCTGTCGCAATACAGCTATTCCTGATTGAATACCCACAGGGATATAACGGAAAATAAAGTTAAGCACGAGAATGGCCAATGTTCCGATAAGAAGAAGAGGCGGTTTGTTGAAGGCCAAAATATACCCAATACCCACAACTGTTCCCGGCACAGCAAAATTTAAAATAGAAACAAATTCAATCGTACCCTTTCCAGGGAAACGCTGTCGAACAACAAGGAAGGCAATAAGCATACCGAGAAGTCCTGAAATAGGTGTAGATAAGAGGGCAACAATCAACGTATCTTTTATCGTTTCGAATCCAACACTCAAAGCATAGAGAAAATGTTTAGCAGTCAAAGAAAAGTCATATCCCCACACATTTATCATTGCGCCAACAAAGATTGTGCCATAAAAAAGGAGTACGAAGAGGGCAAATGCAACAACAAAGGATTGCAAAACTTTTCGAGCACCTCGGCTAACAAGCTTTGACGATGAAGCTACAGGTTTACCTGTTATTGTCGTATATTGTCGTTTTTCAAGGTAATAGCGCTGTATTGCAAAAGCTGTAATAGACGGAAGAAGCAAGACTACCGCCAACGCCGCTCCCAAAGGAAGGTTAAATGACCCCGTAATTTCCAGATACGCCTGTGTAGAAAGCATGGGGAAACGGCTCCCTGCCAAAACGAGAGGATTTCCAAAATCAGCGAGAGATTCAATAAAAACAACAAGAAAGGCACTGGCTATTCCAGGAAGACTCAGAGGTAACGTTACCTTCCAAAATGTTTGCATACGAGATGCTCCAACATTCATAGCTGCATCCTCCAACGTTGGATTCAACGACTCCAATACCCCCCTTAACGTTAGATACGCAACTGGAGCGAATGTAAAAATCTGCGAAAGAAGTACACCTTTAAAACCATATATGCTGAAATTTTTTAAACCTAAAACACCCTTGGTGATAAGACCGTTTGCTCCGAAGAGCATCAAGATAGCAAGGGAACTTGTAAAAGGAGGCGAAATTATAGGCAAAATGAAGAGCACGTGTAAAAATTTCTTCGCTGGAATTGTCGTTCTGGTAACAGTAAAAGCAGCTATATAACCTATAAAAACACCAACACATCCTGTTGCGGTCCCCACAAGAAGACTATTTTTTAATGCATTTCGCAAATAGCGAAAAGTAAAGAAACGATGGTAGTTTTGTAAAGAATAAAGTCCTTCCTGAGATTGAAAACTTTTGATCAACACTGAAATAAGGGGATAAAGAACAAAAAGAATAAGTGATAAGGCAACCCCTCCAACTAACAGGGCAAGAAGGGGATCACGCCATAGGAGTCGCAGTTCTCTCTTTGCTCTACGTAAATACGACATACAATCCTCCTAAACAAAAGGGGGCTGAGGAGAACCAGCCCCTTTTGTTTACTGTCCTAAAACCTCTGTAACCCAACGATCAATAAGACGTCCCTTCTCCTGGGCTGCTTTTTCTCTGTCATAATCAATAAGTTTTATTTCAGAAAGAGAGGGAAGCCCTTCTCCCGCAGTAACATCACTTCGTACAGGGAAAAAGTATGTTTTATTTTCGCTGAGAGATTGTTGTCCTTTTCTAGATAATATCCAGTCAATGAGTTTATGTGCGCCTTCTTTATTTTTAGCTCCTTTGATAATTGATAAGGCTGCAGCTTCATACCCTACTCCCTCTTTGGGGAAAATAACCTTTGCTGGGAAACCTTCATCAACAAGCTTGAGAAATGCAGGAGTAAACTGAATGGCCACTTTTGCTTCTTTAATGGCTAAATTTTTACTCGGGCCCGTTCCGCTCTGTGTATATGTCTGGATATTGGGATTAAGAGCTTTCATATAGGCAAAAGCCTCATCTTCTCCATAAATACTTATTAAGGTCATCATAATAGCAAAAGCTGTTCCTGAAGATTGAGGTGATGGCATTTGAATCGTCCCCTTGAACCCTTCGTGTTTTAAGTCTTCCCAGGATTCTGGCATTGGGAGATTTTCAGATTTCAAGGCATCTGGAAGAACACCTATACCAATAGGATTCATATAGAAAGCATGCCAAAAACCTTCTGTATCCTTAAAATTATCAGCAAGGTCAGTAGCTTGGGGAGAAAGATAGGGTTCTGTAAGACCTCTTTCCTTAGCTACAATATGATTTTCACTCGGCGCACCAAACCATATGTCAGCTTGTGGATTTGCCTTTTCCGCTTCAAGACGGCTTAATGCCGGGCCTGAAGATAAGAATACCATCTGTGTCTTTATGCCTGTGTCTTTTGTAAAAGTCTCTAAAATATGGCGGGCATTCTCTTCGTCAACACTTGAATAAATAATAAGATCTGCGGCAAAAGCATGAAGAGGCGATAGGCATAATGCAATAATCGCAATACCAAGAAATGTAAAACTTAAAAATTTACGTTTCATGAAACTCCCTCCTTTAGCCGGTATCTAAAATACTTCTACAGTTTTGTAATTCAATATAGCACAGAACGATCTCTTTTCTTTTTTCTGAATTTTTCTACTAGAAATTGTACCATTGACTTTGCAACAATATTCGATAGACTGTAGGGTACAAAATGAATATAAGTGAGTTGAGTCTATTTCTATATGCACAAAAGACTCAATGAGGCGCCGAAGGGACATTATACAAGTCATCTGGACAACGGCCAGGCTTCAAGATGATTATTATGAATTGTCTCTAGAGGGGGTCGGAGCCTGCAATGGACATATTTATGTCTATTGTAGGCTTTTTGTTTCGGGAGGTGCCACCATGCTCAAAGTTAAGACATTTTTCGCAGAATCTCCTTTTTTCGATCCATGGATCAACTTGGCTTTCGAGGAATATCTTCTCTCGTTGCTCTCTCGTCATGATGTAATTTTATACCTCTGGCAAAATGAACACACTGTCGTTATTGGCCGAAATCAAAATGCATGGAAGGAATGCCGTACTAGCCTTCTGGAAAAAGAAAAAGGGACTTTAGCTCGTCGATTATCTGGTGGCGGAGCGGTTTACCACGACTTAGGAAATTTAAACTTTACATTTCTTGCTTCTCATCTCAGTTACGATTTCATTCGACATATCAAAGTTCTTGTTGACGCCTTCAGATCTATTGGAATCCCCGCCTCTTTCAGTGGTAGAAACGACATTCTAGTACATGGCAGAAAAATTTCAGGGAATGCTTTCTATCAAGGTAAACTCGGTCGATATCATCACGGCACAATCTTAGTTGACGTTGACTTAGAAAAAATGGTTCGATATTTACAGCCACCTGCTGCTAAACTGAAGGCTAAAGGAATAGACTCCGTAAAATCTCGTGTTGCGAACCTCAAAGAATTTAATGAATCTCTTTCCATTGATGTAATAAAAAAAGCAATTTTTACCTCATTTCTAAAAGAATACGGAGGAGAAGGATCTCCTATTTCTCTGAAAGATCTTGCTCTGAAAGATAACGTTCAAAAACTTTATAAAAAATATAGCAGTCAACAATGGATTTATGGGAATTCTCCTGATTTTGACGTGCAATTGGAACATCATTTTGATTGGGGACACGTAGATTTCGGTTTCCACGTTAAAGAAGGAATGATCTCTCACTGTCAACTCTATTCTGATGCTATGGACGGTGACCTTATTGCAAGCATAGCGCCCCTTCTGCACGAGGTCCCCCTAAATGGACAGGCTCTTGCAGAAAGATTACGAAATAGCTTCCCTCATTCTATCCCCCAGGAAGCTCACGATATAGCATTCTGGTTTGAACATAACTGGACAAACATGTTTTAAGCATAAAACGGAGGTGAGATTGTGAGGAAAACAGCATTTTATGAGAAACATATTGCGCATAGCGGAAAAATGGTCGATTTTGGCGGCTGGGAGTTACCTGTGCATTATGAAGCAGGTATTGTCGAAGAACATAAGAGGGTCAGATCTGCAGCCGGCCTTTTTGACGTCTCTCACATGGGCGAGGTACTAGTTACTGGACCTAAGGCAGAAGCCTGGCTTCAAAACATGATGAGCAACGATATCACAATCATGGAGGAAGGACAGGTCATTTATACATTCATGTGCTACCCCAATGGAGGAGTAGTTGACGACCTTCTCGTCTACAAAGTTTCTACAGAAAATTATTTTCTTGTGATCAACGCATCCAATACTGAAAAAGATGTTCTTTGGCTTCATGATCACGTCTCGGAAGGGGTGCATGTTGAAAACTTATCTCCCCAATACAGTGAATTGGCTCTGCAGGGACCTAAAGCAGAAGAAATCCTGACGAAAATTACAAACTTTGATGTTGCAAGCCTGGGTTTCTTTAGATTTGTAGAGAATGTCAATGTAGCTGGTGTAAATGCACTTGTTTCACGAACTGGATACACAGGAGAAGATGGATTCGAAATCTATATTCCTTGGGATGAAGGCGCGAAGGTTTGGGATGCCATTATGGAAGCAGGCCAAGATTTTGGAATTTTACCTGCTGGTTTGGGATGCAGAGACAGTCTTAGATTCGAAGCGGGGCTTCCCCTCTACGGTCATGAATTAGCCGCCCATATTACCCCACTTGAAGCGGGGCTGGGATTCTTTGTAAAGCTGGATAAACAATTTATCGGTCGAAATGCTCTTGCCGCTCTTAAGGAAAATGGCGTACCTCGAAAAATTATTGGCCTTGAAATGATTGATAAAGGAATCCCGAGAGAGCAATACGAAGTGAAAGCTCAGGGTAGAACTGTGGGAAGAGTAACAACTGGAGGCTTCTCTCCAAGTCTTGATAAGAGCATTGCATCCGCTCTTGTAGAGGCTCCATTCGTCAACGAAGAGGAAATGATTATTGTTATTCACGGGAAAGAAAAGAAAGCTAAAAAAGTAAAAAGACCCTTCTATCAAAAACATTACAAACGTTAAAAAGAGAAAAGGAGGTAATTAATTATGGCAAAGGTATTGAAAGATATTAAGTACACAGAAAGTCACGAATGGGTGAAAGTAGAAAACGGAAAAGCTCGTATTGGTATAACCGACTATGCCCAGCATGCTATGGGCGATATTGTTTACGTTGAGCTTCCAGAAGAAGGCTCTGATTATTCTGCAGGTAGCGATCTTTGCGTTGTCGAGTCAGTAAAAGGAGCCAATGATGTCTACGCTCCCATAAGTGGTACTGTAACCGAAAACAATACAGAGCTGGAAGATTCTCCTGAACTCCTTAATGAAGATGCATACACCAACTGGATTACCATTATTGAAATGTCCGATACATCAGAACTTGATAATTTACTTGACTGGGAGGCTTATGAGAAGCTGTGTGACAGCCTCGAAACAAAAGAGGGGGCATAAACTCATGGCACGTTATATTCCGAACACTGAGAAACAGCAAAAGGAAATGCTCCAGACTATCGGTCTATCTTCAATTAAAGATCTTTTTGCCGATATTCCGGAGTCTATACTGTTGTCACGAGATTTGCACATTCCTGCTGCTCTTTCCGAGATGGAACTAAGCAAAGAAATTTCTTCCATGGCTGCCAGAAATGCCAGTGCTGATAAATATACCTTCTTCTTAGGGGCAGGCATATACGACCATTTTATTCCTACTGTCGTTAATCATCTTGCAAGCCGGCAGGAATTTGTAACAAGTTACACACCCTACCAGCCTGAAGTAAGCCAGGGAACCCTTCAGACTATTTTCGAATACCAGACAATGATATGTGAACTAACTGGTATGGACGTATCGAATGCTTCTATGTACGATGGGGCATCTGCTATGGCAGAAGCTGCATTCATGGCTGGCACTGCCACCAAAAGAAATGAAATTCTCGTTGCCCGTTCTGTTCACCCTGAAAGCAGAATCGTTCTCGAAAGCTATGCACCCTATCAACATTTAACTGTTAAAGAAATAGGTTTTAAAGACGGACGCCTCGACATAGACGAATTGAAACAAGAACTCTCATCAGAAACAGCGGCTGTCATCGTTCAAAATCCAAACTTCTTTGGAACACTAGAAGATCTTGAAACAATAGGAGAAATTACAAAAAATGCCGGAGCTCTTTTTGTTGTTGCTACAGACCTCATGGCTCTGGCCATTTTGGAACCTCCAGTAAAATATGGTGCAGATATAGTTATTGGTGACGGGCAACCTATGGGTAATACTATGAATTTTGGCGGCCCTGGATTTGGATTCTTCGCCGTAACCAAAAAATACATGCGAAAAATGCCGGGAAGAATTGTGGGACAAACTGTAGACAGAAATGGCAATACTGGTTACGTCCTCACACTTCAGGCACGAGAACAACATATTCGACGTGAGAAAGCAACATCAAATATCTGTTCTAACCAAAACCTTAATCTTGTTATGGCGACAATTTATATGACTCTCATGGGAAAAGAAGGATTGCGAGAGGTTGCCGAAACATCTCTTCAGAAAGCGTTCTACACGAAAAAACTTCTTACTGAGACGAGTAAATTCAAAGCTACCTTTGATACCCCCTTCTTCAGAGAATTTGTTGTCACATCAGAAGAAGACCCCACGTTATTAAATAAACGACTTTTCAAAGAGGGGATCATCGGCGGTTTCGATCTCTCCTGTCACTATCCAGATCTGAAAAATGGCTGGCTCGTTGCTGTTACAGAGAAACGTACGCAGGAAGAGATTCAACGTTTTGTCAAAATAGCAAGGGGGGATCAGGCATGATTCGACTTGTGCCTCCTATTTTTGAAACAAGCGTACCAGGAAGAAAAGGATACTCTCTTCCTGAAATAGATGTGCCTTGCGAGAAGCTGGAGAGTCTGATTCCTGAAGGCATGCTCAGAAAAGATAAAGCTGAATTGCCAGAAGTAAGTGAAGTAGATGTTGTTCGTCACTTTACTCGTCTCTCTCAACTGAACTTCGCTGTAGATGAAGGCCTCTATCCTCTCGGTTCATGCACGATGAAATATAACCCGAAATTAAACGAGGATATGGCAAAGCTGGCTGGATTTACAGGAATCCATCCATTGCAAGATCCGACAACAGTTCAAGGAGCTTTGGCTCTCATGTATGAACTCTCTGAAATGCTGGCGGAAATAACCGGAATGAAAGCAGTATCGCTTCAACCGGCAGCAGGAGCTCATGGAGAGCTCACCGGAATAATGATCATTAAGGCATATCATGAGAACAGAAGCGATACGAAACGAACTAAAATGATCGTGCCTGACACAGCCCACGGTACAAACCCAGCATCTTCATCTGTTGCTGGCTTTGAAGTTGTAGAAGTAAAATCCAATGAACGAGGCAATGTGGATCTTGAAGCTTTGAAGGCTCTCATGTCAGACGAAATTGCTGGCATTATGCTCACAAATCCAAACACCCTTGGCCTATTTGAGGAAGAGATTCTTGAAATAGCCAATGTCATTCATAACGCCGGCGGACTTTTGTACTACGATGGGGCTAACGCTAATGCCATTCTCGGAAAAACACGTCCCGGTGATATGGGATTTGATGTAATTCACCTTAATCTGCATAAATCCTTCAGTACTCCCCATGGAGGTGGCGGCCCTGGTGCAGGCCCTGTAGGAGTGTGCGAAAAACTCGTCCCCTTCCTGCCCGCTCCACTTATTATCAAGAAAGATGATACATACGAATTCGATTATGATCGTCCGCTATCTATCGGTAAAGTACGCTCTTTCTACGGAAACTTTGGCGTTCTCGTACGGGCATATACGTACATTCGCACCATGGGACCGGAAGGTCTTCGATCTGCGGCAGAAAATGCAGTTCTTAACGCAAACTACGTGCAGGCCCTGTTGAAAAAGCACTACGTACTTGATTTTGATCGTATTTGCAAACATGAATTCGTACTCTCAGGCAAAAAACAGCATAACCAATACGGAGTCTCTACTTTAGATATAGCTAAACGTCTTATCGACTACGGATTCCATCCACCCACAGTCTACTTCCCTCTCATTGTCGAAGAAGCTCTTATGATAGAGCCTCCAGAGAGTGAAAGCAAAGAGGAGCTAGACGCTTTTACACAGGCTATGATTTCCGTAGCAAATGAAGCTGAAGAACATCCGGAAACCTTTAAAGATGCTCCTTATAAAACGGTGGTTTCTCGACTTGACGAAACACTAGCTGCTCGAAAACCCGTCTTACGTTGGACTCCAGAAGAGGAGTAACATTGGAGGTGGATGCATGTACGATGTTATCGTTTTAGGTGGAGGGCCCGGAGGAAACAAAGCCGCAGAATTAGCTGCTAAAAGTGGTCTGAAAGTTGTAATGATTGAAAAAAGCCGTCTTGGCGGTACCTGTCTGAATCGTGGTTGTATTCCTACGAAAACCTACTTTGCCAGAATAGTGGGCGGTCATGGTTCCATTGAAGAGATGTGGGATTACAAGGAACGTATTGTAGAAAAATTACACGATGGCATATCGACTCTCATGAAAATGTCAGGAGTCGAAATTATACGCGGAACAGGTGAAATCACCAGCACTGGCGAAACTAAAATTATTTCTATAGAAACTAAGGATGGCCTGCGGCAAATCGAAGGGAAAAATCTTATTATAGCAACAGGAGCACGTTCCCTTTCTATGGACTTTGAAGGATCGGCGCTTCCCGGCATCATTACCGGAGATTACGCTGTTACTTATCCCGAGCTGTGGAAATATCCCGAATGCAATGAAGTAGAATCCGTAGCCGTTGTAGGAGCCGGCGTCATAGCTGTTGAGCTTGCAGTTCTTCTGAAACGTATGGGGAAAAACGTTACGATTCTCAAACATTCCGACCAGGTTCTTCGTCGATCTGATAAGGACATAAAAAAGAAACTTATCCAATCTCTTAAAAAAATGAAGATTACGATGATCGACTATTTTACGCCGGAAAAGGCAACTCAGGAAGAAACATCCATTAAGCTTCATGGCTCTACACCTAAAGGTCCTGTTGATATCCAGTGTGATCGTCTTATTCTGGCGTCAAGCATGATTCCTATTCTCGATGGTTTCGGGCTAGAAAAAACCGCTATAGAATACTCTAGGAAAGGCATCAGGGTAGATAAAAATATGCAAACTAATATTCCTGGAATATACGCCATAGGAGATGTCACTGGTGGAATGATGCTTGCTCATCTTGCTGAATACCACGCGTTGAGCGCAGTGGAACATATTCTGGGTCGAGAGTATGTTATCAACCCCGATCATATTCCATGGTGTGTTTTTTGCGATCCCGAAATTGCTGTGGCCGGCATAACCGAAGATGAGGCTGAAGCTCGAAATATTCCCATAAAAGTCGCCAGAGCCTATTTCTTGGGTAACGGTATGGCACAAGCTCTGAATCATACTGACGGTTTAGTCAAGGTAATAGCATCTAAAGATGATGATCGCTTACTTGGAGTTCATATTATGGGCCCAGAAGCATCTTCTCTCATAGGTGAAGCAGCCCTTGCTGTAGCTCAAGGGATGAAGGCGAAAGAAGTCGCTAGAACAATTCACCCCCATCCCACTTTAACAGAATGCTTTAAAGATGCTCTCTTCCGCCTGGAAGAAGAATAAAAATTAGAGCAAAACACAATAAAAAGAGCCGGAGAATGTATCTTTACCTCCGGCTCTTTTCTTTCTTTTCTGCTATTTTTTAGCAGGAAGATGAAGAGCCCTGTTAAGAGCTGCTAAAGCTCCTTCTCCCAAAGCTTCTCCTACTGTGGGATGAGCATGAATCGTTGAAATAATTTCTTCTGCTGTTGCTTCCAGTCGAAGAGCTAATGCGCCTTCCACAATAAGATCCGTCGCTCTCGGACCTATAATATGAACCCCGAGTATTTCATTGTATTTTTCATCTATAACATACTTCACCAAGCCATCGATATCATTCATTATGACGCACTTTCCATTATTCACCAATGGGAAACGTCCTACTTTTATCTTGTACCCTTTCTCGATAGCTTGTTTTTCTGTAAGCCCAACAGATGCAATCTCAGGAGATGTGTAAATAGCACTTGGAACTGTTTTGTAGTTCATGATAACTGTTTCGCCCATTATATTTTCGGCGGCGACTAGACCTTCATGAGTTGCAACATGAGCAAGCATAATCGGAGAAGCACAATCTCCGATTGCATAAATGTGACTTACACTTGTGCAAAGGTGGCTATCTACTAAAATTCTACCTCGCTCAGTCTTTACCCCCGCTTTTTCAAGCTCAAGACTTCCCGTTACGGGGCGGCGACCCACAGAAACGAGGACTTTGGCTGCTTCAATCGTTAACGAGCCATCAATATTTTCTACACTAACAGAAAGGCTATCACTGCTTGACCATACTTTCGTTACCTTGGAAGATGTATAGAATTCCACACCTAAACGCCCTAAAACCCCTTTTATTATCGGAGCCAGCTCTTCATCAATATTTGGAAGAACGTCAGGTAACATTTCCACAACAGTCACTTTTGTACCTAAAGAGGCAAAAATAGAAGCGAATTCCATGCCAATAACTCCGCCCCCCACAATGACCATAGATGTTGGAATCTCATCGAGACTCAGCGCTTCATTGCTTGTAATAACACCAGGAAGATCAAAACCTGGTATTGGCGGAATAACAGGTTCGGAACCAGTCGCCACTATAAAATTATCACCCTCCACAACCATTTCCCCACCTGCATTTAACTGTACACGGACTGCACTTGGAGAAACAAAAGCAGCCTCGCCTTCCACTACATCTACTCCATTGGATTTCAGAAGTATGCCAACTCCGCCTGTCAATTGCTTCACTACATCTTCTTTTCGTTTCATCAAAGTATTCCAATCAACAGATACATTGTCAGCTATAAGTCCCAACGAAGCTCCTGCCTTAATGGCCGTATATAGCTCAACGGTGTGCAACAAAACTTTGGTGGGAATACACCCAATATTTAGGCATACTCCGCCAAGGCGTTTTTTTTCAATAACAGTAACATGAGCTCCCAATTGCGCAGCTCGTATAGCGGCTACATAGCCCCCCGGGCCACCCCCTATAACAACTATACGTTTTTTCCCGTCAGAAATTGTTCCTTCATTCATCGTTAAGCCCAGTTTCGGCATTGTTATTGTATGTGCCATAATCTGCTGCAAACCTCCTCTTGGTACCTACAAAAGCAGCAGGTAGGGATTTTCTATAAGTTCTTTAACTCTGACCAAAAATTTAGCTGCATCTGCACCATCTACGAGACGATGATCAGCTGTAAGACATAACATAGAAATAGGACGAACCTGAATTTCTCCGTCTATCACCATTGGTCGATCAACAATAGCATTCACAGCCAAAATGCATGCCTCTGGAGGATTTACAATTGGCGTAAAGCTATGCATTCCGAACATTCCCAAATTCGAAATAGTAAAGGTTCCACCTTGCATCTCTTCAAGTTCCAGCTGATTTTCTCGAGTTCGAGCTACCATATCATCTGTTTCGGAAGCAATTTGCAACAGAGACTTTGCCTGAACAGCCTTCACGTTGGGAACGACAAGACCGCCCTCTACAGCAACTGCCAAACCTATATTGACATTGCCATGTAGAATAATTTCCTGGCCATCAAGACTCGCATTCGCCATAGGATATTCGGTGAGGACCTGGGCACATATTTTCATTAAAATATGATTGTAGGAAATTTTTACATCTTGTTTTAAAGCTGCTTCTTTTATATTCTTTCTTAAAGAAATAAGAGCAGAAAAATCCACTTCCATGTTGTAGGTCACTGTAGGTATGGTTGTAGTAGAAAGAAGCATTCTCTCTCCAATAACCTTCCTCATATTTGTTAAAGGAATACGGCGATCTTCAGCGGGAAAAACATAGCGAGCAGGAGTAGAAGCTGCGGTTTTGCCTTGAGAAGCAAAAATAACATCTTCTTTCATAATACGTCCCTGCTTCTCTATGTCGATAAGGTTGACTCCCAAATCGGCAGCCATACGCTCTGCAACAGGAGATGCCTTTACTTTTGAAGAAACAGACACACTTTGAACAAAGGCAATAACGTCTTTTTTAACGATACGACCTTCCGGACCGGTTCCTTCTACAAGAGAAATATCCACTCCAAAATCTTTTGCCGTTTTTTTCGCCAGAGGAGATGCTTTGATAAAACCTTTTGTCTCGCTCTTTTTTTCCTGCTCAGCATGTACATCAAAAGAGGAAGAATTTTCTTGCCGAGTCTCCTGAGGCTTTTGTGACTCTACTTCACCGAGAAGAGACATATAATCTTCTCCCTCTTCGCCAATCACAGCCAAGGGCGCTCCCACTTTTACATCTTCATTTAGTGCCACAAGAGTTGCCAATAAAACGCCTTCTTCTGGAGCTTCTACATCAAATGTCAGTTTATCTGTTGCTGCTACAAACAGAATCTCACCTTTACCAACAGCGTCTCCTTCCTTCTTCTTCCATTCTGATACAGAGCCACTGTTCATAGTGAGTCCCAATTTAGGCATTGTAACCAATGTAGCCATAATAAACCTCCTTCCAACTTATTTAATAAAGATTAAAAGCCTTAGGTAAGAACGTAGAAAGTGACGGGAAAAGCATAATGACGATAAGGGCCAATATAGAGGCGAAGACAAGGGGCATAGCCGGCTTGCTTATTTCTTCTATAGTGAGATTACTTATATTAGCTCCCACGTACAGGTTAACGGCAACAGGAGGAGTAACCTGTCCAATAGCCAGATTGACAGTCATAACAACACCAAACCATATAGGGTCCCAGCCGAAGTGGCTCATAATAGGAATAAGTATGGGCAAAAAAACGTAGTAAATAGAAATAGCGTCAAGTACCATTCCGGCTAAAAGCAAAATAACGTTGATGAGAAGTAATATAACCAGTGGATTATCAGAAAGGGTCAAGAGAAAATTGGCAGCTTTATCTATAAGACCAACAGTGGCGCCAACCCATGAAAATAACCCTGCACATGTTACAACAATCATAACAACAGCTGTTGAAATTACACTTGAGACAAGAATATCGTACATAACCCGACGAGTTATGGTTTTATAAATGAACACTCCCACAAAAAGACCGTAAAAGACAGCCACTGCAGCAGCTTCTGTAGGAGTAAAGATACCCCCATAAATACCGCCGAGAATAATTACAGGAGTCAACAATCCCCATAGTGATTCTTTAAATGCTCTCACAAGAGCTTTTCTGCCTCCTCTTGCCTCACCACGATAGCCATGTTTTTTACTGATTAAGTAGACAAAAAGCATCATAAACAGAGCAACGACAATTCCCGGGAAAACTCCTGCGGCAAAAAGAGCACTTACAGATGTCTCTGTAACAACGCCATATACAATAAATGCTATGCTCGGTGGAATAACTATAGCTAAACCAGAAGAAACTGACACAACAGCAGCTGAAAATGCTTTATCATATCCGGCTGCAGCCATACCTGGGATAAGAATCAGACCAAGAGCTGCCACTGTTGCCGGACCAGAACCGCTTACCGCCCCCCAGAAAGTAGCAACGCCAACCGTTGCAATGGCGAGTCCGCCTGTAACAGAACCGACCAATTCCTTAATGAGATTAATTATTCGTCCGGCAATCCCTGCTTTCTCCATAATGACGCCTGCCAATATAAAGAAGGGAATAGCCAAAAGAGGGAACTTTGCAATACCTGCATAAAAATTGTAGGAAATCATTTGATGCCCTAATCCCCAGAACCATGAAACGAAGAGAGCTGCCCCTCCAAGAGCAACAGCTATAGGGAATCTCAATAAAAGAGGTATTATAAAAATGATAAGTGCCCATAATGCGGGGTCTTTAAATATTTCAGACATGATAAGCCCCCCTTAAACCTGATGATTTCTGAATGTTTGAATGGAATGCTGTAAAAGACGTACAATAATAAGCACAGAAAAAATTGGTGTAGCTATGGTATATATCCAGACTGGTATATCCAGTGATTCTGTGGTTACGTCCAGTGCAATCTCATCCAAAACTTCAATATATCCGTAATAAGCCAGAACTGCGAAAAACATAATGGTTGCTGCTGTGGAGCATATAAAACAAACTTTTCGCGCTTTTGGAGCCAACCTTTCGTATATGAAGGTCATGCTTAAATTGGCTCCTTGTTTAAAGGCCATAGACGTTCCCAACATAACAAGCCATACAAAGAGGTTGACTTCAATTTCCTCAGTAAAAGAGAGGGGGTATTTTATAAAATAGCGAGTGACAACATTGATAAAAGCTATGCTGACCATAATCATCAACATTGCCGCTCCAACGAGCTCTTCAAAGTGATTCCATACTTTTTTCAGCATAAGGCCAACAATCCCTTCCTTTTTCGAAAAAGAGGAGGAAAAGGGTCTTCCTCCTCCGCCATTTTCACTCTGAAACCGTAGCAGTTACTTTACAGTTGCCATATCCTGTTCAGCGGCTTCTACCAAATCTTTACCAATCTTATCTTTCCATGTATCGAAAACAGATTTTGTCTTCTCAACAAAGACATTAACCTGATCGGCACTTAACTTCGTTATGGTCATACCTTGCTCTTCAAGGTATTTATATGGTTCGGTAACCTCTGGAAGTTCACCCGTTTCTTTGAGATAAGCTATTGAAGAGCCATCGTCAAGACCAACCCGAGCAAGGGCCTTTTGATATTTGGAAGCCTCTTCAACACACTCCATAAGCATTTTCTGATCTTCGGGGCTAAAAGATGACCATATCTTATTGTTTACAGCGTACATAAGCGGGTCGACAACATAGTGCCAATCTGTAAGGTATTTATGAAATTCAAATACTTTATAAGGAAGGATAACTGAGTTAACGGGGTTCTCCTGACCATCGACAACGCCCTGCTGGAATGCTGTTACTGCTTCTCCCCAGTTCATATTGATGGGGTTAGCACCCAGAGCCTTGAAAATATCGAGATAGAGAGGGCTTCCTACTACGCGTATTTTCATTCCAGCCATATCATCAGGGGTTACGATAGGTTTAATGCCATTTGTAAGCTCCCGGAAACCATTTTCTCCCCATCCAAGAACAGTAACTCCTTTTTTCTGAAGAGCATCAGAAATTATCTTACCTGCTTTTCCCGCCTCTATTGCATCAAGAGCTTTATAGGGATCGGGCTGACTTGAAATAAAGAAAGGAAGAGCAAACAAGTTTAACTCTGTTGCCTGAGGCGACCAGTTAATTGTAGAAGAGAGAGCAAAATCAGCTGCTCCATTTCGAACAATCATAAACTCAGAAGTCTGTTTCCCAGCCATAAGCTGTGCAGAATAGTAAACCTTAACATTGATCTTTCCACCTGATTTCTCAGCAACGAGATCGGCAAATTTTCCTGCGCCCTTTCCCCAGGCACTCTGTGCTGCTACGTTAACACTCATTTTGTATTCGTCTTTATAAGCTGCAAGAGCAGGAATGGAAAGCCCACAAATCAAAACCACCAAGGTTACAACAGCAATCAGTTTACGCATTCTTTTCCCTCCTGTTAGAGATGTAATGGGTATTCCTCAATTCTGTAACCTGTACCGCTACCACATTTTTCCCCTTTTTCGGTTATTTCACCCCCTGCTAATATCTAGTTAGCCTTATTGTTTCTAGTACAACAATCACTTATTGTTCTTTGAAGTAACTTTAAAAAGAGTAAATCTCGTTTCCTCATCGAAAGAACGCAACATCTGTACATCGGAAAAAACATTGATCACAACTTCAACTGTAGCTAAAACCTTATTATGTCCAGAATCAACAATATGCCCCGCCAGGGGGTGCATATCTTCACCCGCCACTACTCCATGTAGATGAATAGACAATTCTCCCTCTTCGTTTTTCCCAATAATTCCCTGTGCACCTACAAATTCAAGAGGACCAATAATTTCTACCGGATCAAGGTAATGAGCCTGTCCCCCTGGGGAATCTTCTGTTACACAAACTAATGTGGCACTCTCAAGACTGCCAATCATGGTGCAAATACTTCCTGATTCGATATTCTTTTCACGGCAAAGGGCTTCCAAAGATTCAAAGATATCTTCCTCCGGACCAAAACGAGCCACTATCATTTGAGATAAACCTGTAGAAAGAGCTTGCACAATACTTCTCCTTACATCATTCTCTTAACAGCTTCGCATATTTTGTCTGCTGTAATTCGGTAAGCCTGTTCCAATGGACGAGCAAAAGCAATTGGCGTAAAGGGAGCACCAATACGAACTATTGGAGCATCAAGATAATCAATACCTTCCTCCGCGACAATAGCTGCAATTTCTCCCCCTACTCCTCCCTGCTTTACAGCCTCATGAGCTATGGCAAGACGACTGGTTTTTGCTACTGAATTCAAAATGGTATCTTTATCTATAGGTGAAATAGTTCTAAGATCAATCAACTCTACGCTTATTCCTTCCTTCTCAAGTTTCGAAGCCGCTTGAATAGCCAGATTCATTGTTAAGGAATATGAAACGAGAGTCACATCGGTCCCCTCTTTTACAACTTTAGCTTTCCCGATAGGAGTAAAATATTCCTCTTCAGGAACGTCTCCTTTCATACTGAAAAGAGCCTTATGCTCAAAATAAATAACAGGATTATCATCACGTATGGCAGACTTCAAAAGTCCCTTGGCGTCAGCTGGATTAGATGGAATAACAACCTTTAGTCCGGGAATATGCTGAAACCACGCCTCAACACTCTGCGAATGCTGAGCTGCCGCCTGGTTTATTAAGCCGTCTGGTGCACGAAGAACCATTGGAAGGGTCTTTTGGCCGCCAAACATATAGTGAACCTTGGCCATCTGATTAAAGACCTCATCCATACACACGCCAATAAAGTCTGCAAAGTGCATGTCTGCTATCGGTCTCATGCCGGCAAGAGCGGCTCCTACAGCAGCACCAACAATGGCTGTTTCGGTGATGGGAGTATCTCTTACACGATCCGCACCGAACTTGGCAGGGAGTCCTTTAAACTGACCAAAAATACCCCCTTGTCTGACAATATCTTCGCCCATGACAAAGACGGTTTCATCGCGGGTCATTTCCTCATCCATAGCTTCCAAAGTTGCTTGAGAAAAACTAATGTTTTTCATTGTCATCCACCGCCTTATACATATAGATCTTCGAAAAGTTCAGAAGCATCTGGCTCTGGGGATTTTCGAGCAAAATCAACTGCTTCCTCGATTGCCTGTTTAACAGCTTCTTCAAGAGAAATAAAATCTTCTTCGGACATGACACCAGCTTTAATTGCTTTTCCCTTAAAACAAGGGATGGGATCTGTTTCATCAAAAACTTTCTGAACCTCTTCTTTGGTTCTATACTTTTCAGGATCCCCAACAAAGTGACCTTTGATGCGATAAGTTTTTGCTTCAAGCAAGGCAGGCCCCTCTCCTTTGCGGGCTCTTTCTATAAGTTCTTTAGCTGCTTCATATACAGCAAAGACATCGTTGCCATCAACAATAATTCCAGGCATATCGTATCCTTGTGCACGATCAGCAATATCTTCAACTGAAGTAGTTGTTCTATAAGGTGTTGTCGAGGCCCATTGGTTATTTTCACAGACAAAAAGAACCGGGAGCTTCCAGACTGCCGCCATATTGGCTGCTTCGTGGAATGTCCCCCGGTTCGATGCTCCATCTCCAAAAAAGACAACTGAAACACCATCTGTTTTTTGCATTTTTTGAGCTAAAGCTGCACCTGTCGCAAGAGTAAAACCGCCACCTACAATGCCATTTGCGCCAAGCATACCCACACTGAAATCTGCAATATGCATAGAACCGCCCTTACCTTTGCAATAACCTGTTTTTTTACCAAAAATCTCAGCCATCATTCGATTCAGGTCGGCACCTTTGGCTATTGTATGTCCATGGCCTCTATGGGTGCTTTGAATGTAATCCGTTTTTCTAAGATTAGCCATAACCCCAGTAGCAACGGCCTCTTCTCCGATATACAAATGTACAAAACCTGGTATCTCTCCTGCAAAAAAGAACTCTTCAACTTTTTCCTCAAAGTGACGGATTTTTACCATCGTTTCGAAGAAAAAATGAAGGGTCTCTTTGTCAAAGTCACCGATGGGAATAGTAGGTTCTCTCCGAACCGCTTTTGCACACATACGGAACCCTCCTCTTAACTTTTACAAATTAAACTGATTATATTAATTTAGTAAAAACATACTGTCTTTTGTTTTTTATGTACATATCTTGAAATGTATACCTTATATTTGTATAAAGAGAGTGTGAGCTTCAGTAAAAAATAAAGGAACTAAAGATAAGGAGGTTATGACATCAAATTTTTTTTACCTGTAAGCATATGTAAATGCATTGCTTCTGCCGCCATTACCGGATCATTTTTGCGAAGGGCATCTACAATATCGCAATGTTGGCGAAATGAGCGTTCAACTGTTCCTGGACCTTTTAAAACATTTACACCTACAGAAAAAAACCGATCTTGCACTCGTTTTGAGGTAGAAATAATAAGTGAGTTGGAATAAACATGTAAGAAGTAATCATGGAAATCACGATCATAGTTAAGATATTCTGCCACGTCGTCTTTTTCCATTGCCAGTTTCTGATATGACAAATTTCGATCAATTTCCTTGAAATGTTCATCTGTTAAAAGAGGAAAAACATTTTTTATGACAAATTCTTCTATGGCCATACGCAAATCAAATATTTCGTTAGCTTCAAGAAGAGTCACATCTCGCAATACAATGCCCCTGTTAGGGAAAATTTCTATGAAACCTTCCATCTGAAGGCGTTGTAACGCTTCTCTGATAGGAGTACGACTCATGTTCAATTTTTCAGCAAGGGAGTTTTCAGAAATATCATAGGACTTCATATACTCTTTATCGAGAATCAACTTTTTTATTTCTTCATACGCTATATCCTTTTTTTTCATCCTTACCATGAGATTTCCCCCTCAATGGTTTTAAAAAGCTTGCATACAAGTTATATACAACCTGTACACCTAAAAGGATATAGAGAAGCTAATTTCGTGTCAAGACAAAACTTAGAAATATACAATATACTTAAAATTGGAATGCATTAAACTATTTTTTATAAATCATTTCATTCAATTTCAACCCTATTTCTAAAAACTCAAGTTCTGCCTTTTTAAAAACTTCAATATCTTCCTTGTAATCTTTCTGGGTGTAATCCTTATGACCAGTACTTCTTTGATAAAGCTTTTCAGCAATCTCTTTGACACAGACAACAGCTTTAAGCATTCCTGTTATATATGCTCTTTGAAGAATAAGAAAATTTCCATCTTCAGTTTTATTGTCTGGAGAAATATCCCGTATAGATGTTTTAATACACTCAAGTTCAGATATGATTTCTTCAAGTTTTTGACAGTTGCCGGAATAATCAATGGGTTTATAAATTCCTGGAAGGCGGATCATTTTCCGAAGGGAAGGTTTAAAGAGCTCATTTTGAATAGCCATATATTGTTTCAAAACTGCATTTGTCCTTTGAGCAATTTCAAGTATTTTTTGCTCCAAATCCAATACCTCCTTTTCAAAAGTCAACGAACAAGCGGTTCCAGTTCTGTTTCAAGAGCACCTACCTTTTCCTCTAATTTTTGAAGTATTTCATTGTTGGAATCTGGAGATATTTTTATGCGCACATCTAAAAGCTCCTGACGTTTTTTTTGCACTTCCTTAATTATTGATTGTACATCTTGGCGAGCTTCATCATCAAGAGAACTCAAGTTAGATTCCCCCGCTGATATGACTATATCCGCTAAGGTTAGAGCTTTATCTACACGAGACATCAGTATCTCAGATCCAGCAGGGCCGGAAGACAAAGAAAGAGTTTCTTCCTTCTTCTCTACAAAGTACATGAACGACAAAAAAATGCCTACAAAACAAACCAAAATAATGAGTACCTTTTTTTTCATTACTGACATCTTCCTTTGACTCAATATTTTTTTATTGTAACGAGTATCAAAAAAAGAAAAAGCCCCTTTTATAGGGGCTGAACAAACAAACTGGTATCTTTCTATTTCCGACTCCCAGGTTTCTTAAAAGGAATCTCTTTAGCACACATAGGACATTCGTCTGGTCTATATACAGGAAAAGAAACATTCCAAAGAGAGAGAGGTTCATGGGGAAGAATATGTTTTCCACCACTTCTATCAACAATACAAGCTGTTGCTACCCATTGAGATCCGTGTTCCTCCATAAGTTCTCCAACTTCTTTCACTGATCCACCTGTTGTTATAACATCTTCTACGACAACCACTTTTGCCTTTTCAGGAAAAGGAAAGCGCCTCAGGCTCATTTTCCCCTCTTCCCTCTCACAGAAAAGGAAGGGAACATCCAATGCCCTGGCCACTTCATGACCAATAATGAGTCCTCCAATAGCTGGTGAAATTACTACTGTCGGCTGAAATTTTTCCACCAATCGGGCTATCTCTTTACCTGCAAAAGCTGCATAGGCAGGAAAACGTAAAAGGAGAGCGCATTGCATATAGTTGGCACTATGTAACCCTGAAGTCAGGAGAAAATGTCCTTCTAGAAGAGCTCCACTATCTCTCATCATCTCTTGAATTCGTTCTTCTACTAATCCTCTTTCCATTGCAACCCCTCCTTTATTTCATTCACAATAGTATGCAGCGCCGCCAAACGATCAGGAGCTTTTAAAATTGGGCGGCCAACAACAAGAAAATCAGCCCCAGCCATAATGGCTCCTTTAGGATTTGCAGTACGAGCCTGATCATCCCCTCCTGCTGAAGGACGAATGCCAGGAACAACTTTTATTAAATTTTTGCCTTTCGTTTCATTTATGATGGGCAAGTCAAGGGGAGAACAGACGAGGCCATCAATCTCTGCATCAGCGCAAACTGTAGCTCGGGCCTTCAGAGCATCAGACATCGCGCAACCAGGGGTAACTTCCTCCCAAAGTTCGTTATTCATACTTGTCAAAACTGTAACTCCCAAAAGATTCATTTCACCGCCGACCTTGTCTCTACCAGCCTTAGCATCTTCCAGCATAGCTCTGCCACCTGCACCATGAAGAGTCAAAGCCCATATTCCCTCTCCGGCTAAAGCTTCAACAGCCATACGAACAGTATTAGGGATATCATGAAGTTTCAAGTCGAGAAAGACCTTATAGTCCATAGTCATTATCTCTTTTAAAAAAGGAATTCCGCCTTTTGCATAGAGCTGGTGACCGATTTTAACGTGTTTTAGCTCTCCCTGTAACTCGGAAAGCAGTTGACGGCATTCAGTTAGGTTCTCTACATCCAAAGCAAGTATCAACTTGTTTTGGGCTTCGTTTATCATCTAAAAAACTCCTTTCTGAGCGCGGGCTTGCCCCTTAAGGTCACGAAGATGTTTGACCTCATGTTCAATTAAATAGGTATTCAGCCCTTTACATATAAGGGACGGGATATCTGAGTGAACGAACATTGCCGTTCCAAGTTCTACAGCGCTCGCTCCTGCAAGAACCATAGATAAAGCGTCTTGCCACGTAGTAACACCACCACACCCAATAACAGGAATGGAAACGGCTTCACAAACCTGCCAAACCAAGCGCAGCGCAAGAGGAAAAACAGCCGGCCCGGAAAAACCGGCGAAGGTTCTGTTAAAGACAGGTTGCCGCCGATTAATATCTATAGCCATTCCAAGCCACGTATTCGCTACGACAAGGGCATCTGCCCCTGCATCTTCAGCAGCTCTCGCTACTTTTTGTGGATCGTGAGCCTGAGGCGTAAGTTTAACAAACAGCGAACCCGGCCAGACCGATCTGGCTGCAGCTACTGCTTCGGCAGTACTTTCAGGATGGACGCCCCAAGCCATACCATCGCCATCCACATTAGGACACGAGATATTTAATTCCACACCCTTTACAATGTCACTTCTTTCAGCAAGAGCTAATAACGTTTTTTGCGTATCCTCTATATTTTCCATAACGACGTTGACTAAAAAAGGCATACCGCCTTCGTGAATCATGGGAAGAGAATCATTCAGGAAAGAAGAAACTCCAGTATTTTGAAGACCTATGCTATTGAGCATACCGCACGATGTTTCCCATACCCGCATTCCTTTATTGCCACGACGGGCTTCATAACTTACAGCTTTTGTGCAAAGAGCTCCCACACCATCGAGATTTTTACGACTCCAGAGAGGGGGGTCATACGGCCAGACACCTGAGGCAATAATGATTGGAGTTTCTATATTTATGCCGGCCAGAGTATCTGCTAATCTATTCCACGTCATTCCAGTCAACCTCCCCCGCCAAGAAAAACGGACCATCTACACATACTCGTTTAGGTCCCTTTGCAGTGGTAATTACACACCCTAAACATCCCCCAATGCCACAAGCCATCTTCATATCAAGGCTTACTCTAACCTGATCGCCCTGGTCGTTATATTTTTGTGTAATGGCTTTCAACATGGGAAATGGACCACATGTCCATATTTCTTGATCTCTTTCGAGTCTATCTGGCAAAGCGACAAGGACATTTCCTTTGAGACCTATTGTTCCATCATCGGAACATACTTTCAGATTAGAGGTCTTTTCCTTTACATACCTTGCAAATCCCTCCCAGCCTTCGCCGGGAATTCCAAGTACAAACTCATGGCTTTTAAGTTCAGGAAAACACTGCAGTGCAAAAAGGAGAGGTGCAGCTCCTAATGTACCAGCTACAAAAAGAATCTTCTTTCCTGAAGGCTTCTCTAGATATCCATTCCCTATTGGCCCTCGCAATGTCGCTTTTGTTCCTGGAGGAAGAGTAGCTAGAAGATTCGTAAATTTTCCCACTATCTGAAAGAGTACCGTAATCGTATCAGCTTCAGTAGCGGCTATTGCAAAAGGACGGCCTAATAAGGGATCGAGAATTCCTGGCAAACGAACCATGACAAACTGCCCTGGTTTCGCTGAAGAAGCCACGGAAGAACAGTGAAAAACCACTTCTGCAACTTCGGAACTTACAGAACTGACTTTTAAAACCGTTGCATTATGATCTATTCGATCCATTATCTTCTCCTTTGTCAAAAATTTTTCCCTCAAGAATGGTCATAACTGGCCAGCCTGTTAAAACTTCTCCATTCCATGGAGTCATCCGTGCTTTACTTTTCCATGTAGAAACATCTACAACTTTCGATTCATCAAGATCGATAACAGTCAAATCTGCAATTAAACCTTCTGCTATATGTCCAAGTTTTTGCCATTCTTCTGGAAGTATGGCTGCCGGCCCAGAAGTAAAGAGTTCAAGAACCCTTGCTAAAGAAACTGGCTGCCCCATTTTCAACCATGTATCAAGAACAACGGCAACTGAACATTCAAGAGATGCTATGCCAAAAGGAGCTTCCTGAAAAGGAAGATCTTTCTCATTTTCGTGCCAGGGAGCGTGGTCGGTAACAATAGCGTCAATAGTTCCATCAGCTATGGCAGCCCAAGCGGCTTTCACGTCTTCCCGACTACGAAGAGGAGGATTGACTTTATACACAGCATGGTATCGGCTAACAATTACGTTGTTTTCATCAAGAGAAAGATGATGAGGTGTAACATCGCATGTAACAGGCAATCCTTCCTTTTTAGCCGCTGCGATAGCTTTAAAGGCAAGAGCCGTACTTACATGAGTGAAGTGAATGGGAGCGCCTGTTTCTCGGCACAGAGCTATTCCCCGTTCAATATCGATATATTCGGCAGAATGAGGAAATCCTTTTAGGCCGCTCAGGGCAGAGATTCTACCTTCGTTAACCTGGCCTTTTTCCGTTAAGGAAGCTTCTTCCGGATGCTCCATAATAATAGCACCAACATCCTGGCTATAGAGAAGGGCGGTTCGTAAAAGTTTGGATGTTTTGACGGGAGCCCCATCGTCTGTGAAAAGAACGGCTCCTGCCTCACGAAGCAATCCTAGCTCTGCCAAATACTCACCTTTTCTCTTGTGGCTTATACACGCTCCTGGCAAGACTCTTGCGCCTCCGGCACGACGACCCTTTTCAGCAATATATTCTACAAGGGATGGAATATCAATTACAGGATCAGTATTAGGCATGGTAACAACAGTCGTATAGCCTCCAGCTGCTGCGGCTTTAGAACCGCTTTCTATATCTTCTCGCCACTCGAAGCCTGGATCTCTAAAATGTACATGTAAATCTATGAATCCTGGAGCAAGAACTTTCCCCTCCAGGTCAATAACCTTCATATCATCAGTTACATCTATAGTCTCTGCTATTTTTTCTATCTTTTTCCCCGCTACTAAAACATCGGAGACCTCTTCTCGCAATTCTTTCCCATCGAAAATCCGGGCATTTTTAAACAGAATCAATTGCGTACACCTCCCAGGCAAAGGTAAAGCAAGGCCATTCGAACAGCCACACCGCTTCGTACCTGTTTCAAAATAATGCTCTTCTCTCCATCAGCAACGGAAGAAGCAATTTCAACTTCTCTGTTTATGGGGCCAGGATGCATTACTATAGCATCAGGTTTTGCTAAATCCATAAGTTTTTCTGTCGCTCCATATCGTCTGTGGTATTCGTCAATGGAAGGAATCAACCCTTCTTCCTGGCGTTCTTTTTGTATTCTAAGGAGGTAAACCATATCAGACCCTGATACGGCTTTTTTCGGATCAGCCTCGTAGGCAACACCGAGCTCTTCATGGCACAGGGGCATTAACGTTCTTGGTCCTGCAAGAACAACTTCAACTCCCATTTTGCGGAAAGCCTGAATGTCGCTTCGCGCAACTCGGCTATGGAGCACATCCCCAACTATAGCCATTTTCCTGCCTTCCAATTTTCCAAGATGCTGTCTGGCAGCGTGGAGATCGAGAAGGGCCTGAGTTGGATGTCCATTTGTTCCGTCTCCTGCATTAAAGACAGATGCCCTATGAAGTTTGCGTGCCAGATAATCTGCTGCTCCTACTGCCGAATGGCGCATAACTACAGCATCTGCTCCCATAGCTTCAAGAGTCCAGGCTGTATCTCTCATAGTCTCGCCTTTACTGACACTTGAACCAGAGGCCGACCAATTGACAACATCAGCCGAAAGCATCTTTTCTGCAAGTTCAAAAGATACGCGTGTTCGCGTCGAGTTTTCAAAAAAGAAATTGACAATCAGTTTTCCACGCAACGCCGGAACTTTTTTAATAGGACGATTCATGAGTTCTTCCATATAATCTGCCTGTTCAAGGAAAAACTCGAGCTCTTCTCTGGTCCAATCCTCCAGCGAGATAAGATGCCTATGTCTCCACTGCATCACTCTACTCCCCCATTTCGTTCACAAATCACTACTTTATCTTCGCCATCAAACTCTTTAACTCGAACTTCTACTGTCTCTGTTTTAGAGGTAGGAACAGTTCGACCTGTATAATCAGCCTGTATAGGAAGTTCACGATGTCCACGATCCACAAGAATAACCAGTTGAACGCGATCCGGACGCCCTAAATCCATGAGAGCATCCAGAGCTGCACGTATAGTTCTTCCCGTATAAAGAACATCATCGACAAGAATGAGTTTCTTTCCTGCAATATCAATTGGTATAGATGTACTATGTACGATGGGTTGTTCTTGTAAAGTTGTAATGTCATCACGATAGAGCGTTATGTCAAGTTCTCCAGTTGGGACCTTAACTCCCTCTGTTTCCTTAAGAATACTTCGAAGACGTGCCGCCAAATATACACCTCGTCGCTGAATCCCCAGAAGGACAACATCTTCAAGCCCTTTGTTTCGCTCAACAATTTCTACGGCAATTCGCCGAAGAATTCGCTCCATATCTCCTTCTGTCATGACAACCGCTTTTTCAATAAGATTCATCCCCATCCTCCTTTTCCTTACAGAGCAAAAAAACAAGGCCATAAGCCGTTTTCACGGCCCATGGCCTTGTTACGATTCTTTATTCTTCCCAAAATAACACCATCTCTTTTTACCATTTCTCAGAACCTCCCTGATGTTCTGAGAAAGTGTATCAGGAAAAAAGTCTTAATGCAAGCGGTTGCACAATTAATTTTTATTCAAATTCTTTAAGCATAACCTTAAATTCTTCTTCTTTCCCAGACAGTATGTGATAAACATGATCGTCTGTCGGGAATTTCTCCGTTTTCACATCTTCAACATATTCTTTAAAGGCTCTGATCTCCTCTGCCGCTACATTAGCATACTTCTTTACAAATTTTGGCGTGAATGCCTCAAACAACCCTAACATATCGCCGCAAATCAAAAGTTGACCATCGCAAGGCAATCCAGCTCCAATAGAATAGACGGGAATGGTAAGTTTCTTCGCTATAAAGGCCGTCAGCTCTGGGGGAACAGCCTCAAGTAAGAGAGCGTAAGCTCCAGCTTCTTGTATAGCCAATGCATCTTTGATAAGCTCCCGAGCACTTTCAGGATCTCGTCCCTGTGCCTTAAACCCACCAAGCTGTCCAGAACTTTGTGGAGTTAATCCAATGTGCCCCATTACTAAAATACCAGCATCAGCTATAGCTTTTATTCGGCTCAAAACTCGTCGTCCGCCCTCAAGTTTTACAGCATCCATATCCGCTTCTTTTAAGAAGCGTCCAGCATTCCTAACAGCATCCTCATCGGAAATCTGATACGACAAAAAAGGCATGTCTCCGATACAAAAAGTATTTGGAGCTCCACGACGAACAGCCTGACAATGACGAATACAATCATCCATGGTCACAGGAATAGTTCCTTCATATCCAAGAACAACCATACCAAGAGAATCGCCCACAAGAATCATATCCATTCCTGCCTGTTCAACAAAAGATGCTGTCGGAAAATCATAGGCTGTAACCCAAGCCACTTTTTCTCCACTGGCTTTCATTTTTACAAAATCCAGTCGCCCTTTCTTCTTTGCCACTATCAACCGCCTCCTCTAGCTATTTATATACTTTATTCTCGATAACCAAGTCGTTTTGAAACATCTAAAGAAGCTATACGCAGCCCCTCAACTAGTCTTTTTTTTGCTTCAGAAGTGAAAGCTCCCTCCACCCCTGAGGAACTCATTGCTGCCACAATTTTTCCCAGATGATCTTTTACAGGAACCGCCACACAGCACAATCCCAGTTCAAGCTCTTGATTATCCTCGGCCCACCCTCTTTTTCTTACGTTATCAATCTCTTGAAGAAACTTTTCTTTTGTTTTTATCGTATATGGCGTAAGGGAAATTAGAGGGAAGGCAATGATTTCTAAGATTTTAGAATCAGGCAACTCAGAAAGAAGAACTTTTCCGGCTGCAGTGCAATATAGAGGTATCCTTTTGCCAATATGTGAATAATGAATATGTTGACCTTCAGGTTCTACTTTTTCAACATATACACCTTCATCCCGATCTCGAATAACTAAATGAACCGTTATATGCACCTTTTTCGCAAGAGCAGCCATTATAGGTTGCGCACAGAGACGAATATCCAAACTATGATGGACAATGCTTCCAAGCTCTAAAAGTTTTAAGCCAGGCGCAAAGTAGCCAGGAGATGTTGTTTCCTTCAAGAAACCATGCTCTACAAAAACTTTAAGAAAGCGATGAACTGTCGATTTGGGGATAGAAGTACATAAAGCAATTTCCGACGCTGTTCGTTGTGGATGAGAAAAAGAAAATGAGGAAAGAATAGCAAGAGCCCGATCAAGACTTTTAAAAGAAGGGGAAGCTTTTCCTTTCATTAAATCTTCCACCTCGTCTCATATAATAAGAATTATTTCCCATAATATGAGATTGTATCATATTTTGAATATCTTTTCTATTGAATATTTTTATATACAAACAAAAGAGACACTTAAAAGTATCTCTTTTGTTTGTTAGTATCCCTAATATTCCAAAGATTCGAGCCAGTCAAGAATATGTCGAGCTAATGCAACACGACTATCTGAGTAAGCATGATCAGTATCCATAATTATTTCCTTTAGACCTTGCGGAGTAGTTCGTTTCAAGGCTTCTACAAAAGGAAGATGATTTGTTCTCAAAGGGGTAATATTATCCTTTTTTGCTCCTATCACAAGAATATTACGCTTCTTAAAATGAGGAGCAGAGTTGACAATATCCCATTCATGCAAATGATTACGCAACTCTTTCAATAACATATCTTCGTTTGTCCCCTGAAGAGGTGGGGTACATACTTGAAGCAATAGATCCAATTTCTTCTGACTTTCAGGATCATTTAGACTGTTTCTAGCATCTAACCCTGGATTCCAGCCTGAAATAAAGCAAAAATCACGAATATCAGAAATAAAATCAGCAACTTTTGCCATAGCAAAGCCGCCCATACTATGACCGAAAACAATAATCCGTTCGGGGTCTACACCATAGTTCTTCTGTGCGAAATCACTCTGCAAAAAACGAACGGCATGAACCGAATCGGCAACAACATGAGAAAAAGAATAGGTACCCTGACTTCCCCAACAGCCTCTATAAGAGAAGACCATCGTATTGAATCCTGCTCGTCTTAAAATTTGTGCAAGGTCAAGGTTTTTTTCCGTTCCAGGAAAACCGTGAAGAAGCAAAATCGTAGGGTGAGGCGGCACACCCTGGGCAATATAGATGACACCATAAAGATGACATCCTTCCGAAATAAAATCGATAGCCTCTACGGAAGGAGGAAAACGCCAATCTACAGTTTCAGGATCGATACCGATGCAGGGACGATACATAAAGAGATCACCTCTCGTTTTCTTCGTTTATATATCGAAAACACTTACAACAGGCGTATGATCTGATGGTTTTTCCCAACCTCGTGGCTCTCGGTCTACATAACAATCTGTAGAGCAATCAGCGAGGGAGGATGTAGCAAGAATATGATCTATTCTCCATCCGATATTTCGTTCAAGGGCATTTTTTACCCGATAATCAAAAAATGAAAATTCCCCTTCTTCAGGCCTATATTTTCTAAAGATATCGACGAAACCCCAATCTTTTACTTCTTCAAACTTTTTCTTAATATCCTCATGAAAGCAAACGTGGTCTCTCTTCCGCTCCGGACTTGTCACATCAATATCTGTAGGGGCAACATTCATATCACCAAGCCAAACTACTTTCTCATCAGTAGAATATTCTCTCTCGAAGAGAGCTTTCAGGCGATCAAAAAAACGCATCTTATAGAGATAATCAGGGTGATCTATAGCTTTGCCCTGCGGTACATACGTATTGATAATATGGACACCGCAAATCGTTCCTCGAACTATACGACTTTCAGGATCGGGAGATTCGCCGTCTTCAAAACCAAAGTGGGCATTTTCTATCGGATGGGTGCTCAAAAGAGCAACGCCGTTATAGGCTTTTTCTCCTCTGAAAGAGGCGTTATATCCTATACTCTCAAAATCTGAAGCGGGGAAAAACTGATCCTCAGTTTTAGTTTCTTGCAGACATAGCACATCCACTCTGTTATCATGAAGCCACTTAGTCAATACATGCATTCTGCTTCGAACTGAATTAACGTTAAAAGTTGCAACCTTCAATAAGGCCATAATATCCACCGCCTTCTCGTAATATGCTTCTATTTTACACAATCTCGGGAATGAGGAGTGTTGGATAACAATGAAGAAGAATTTCTGGTCGGATTCTTTAGGGAAAAAGGTTTTTACGATGCTCCTTATTACTAGTTTTATCATCGTATTTGGCATTATAGGTATGCACTTTATAGTAAACCTTTCGTGGATAGATTCTCTCTATTACACCATAATTACACTTTCTACAGTCGGATACGGCGCTCCTGAAAGTCTCTCTGGAGCAGAAAAAATATTTATTGTCACTTTAATTTTACTTGGCATGGGAATTGTAGGATATGTACTTGGGAATATGGCACAGCTTTTAGTGAGCGAAAAAATCGTAGCTCTTTTAGGTAAGGGAGGGGACAGACGAGTGGCTCGACTTTCAGATCACTGGATTATATGCGGATTAAGACGTTATGGCTCAGAAGTTGCTCATTTTCTTTCAGCTGACAACATTACCTTTGTTGCGCTGGAGATAGAAGAAGAAAAAGTATCGGCTGGACGCGAACAGGGATGGCTTGTTCTTCACGGCGATGCAAGAAATGAAGAGTGTTTGAACAAAGCCGGAATCGCCGTTTCCAAAGGAATGATTGTTGCCCTCGGAGACGATGCCGATAGTGTCTACACCGTTCTTACGGCTCGTTCATTAGCCTCAAATATACGAATTGTAGTGCGAGCAAATGACGCCGGATCAGTAAATGTCCTCTATAGATCCGGCGCCGACAAAGTTATTAACCCTGTTTTGGCTGGCGCCGCTTCAATGGTACGAGCTTCTCTCCAGCCATCTGTAGAAGATTTTCTCGAACTGGTCAATATTTCAAGAAAGCTTGATCTTGATTTTGGAACAGTGCATATCACTTCAGGAAGTTTCATGACTGGAATGACTCTCTCTGAAGCACCTTTGCGTTCAATTTACGAAGCAAATGTTATCGCCGTTATTAGAGAAGGCGGAAAAATCATATATAATCCAAGCGGCAATCTTCAACTTGAGACCAATGATCACCTTATAGTCTTTGGGCAACGAAAACAAATTGCGAAGCTTCGGCATGATATTACTCTTCCAGAACAGTCACATTCTCAGGAAGAGCTCTTTGTTTCTCATCCGATTCAAGAACAAAAGTAGTAAGAAGCTCAGAAATTGATTCGGCACCACAGCTTACACCTTCGGCTTCCCTTGCAACACTTTCTGAAGCAGAAACTGTCTCTTCCGAAGCCTGACGAATGGTTGAAATCATTTCTCTGATACGAAGAGCCGAGGAAAGAACCTGCTCAACAGACTCTTTCATTTCTTCTCCTGAAACCGCCTGATTTTCAGCCAAAGAGGCCAGAGACTGAATTATAGTATTAATTTTTGAAGTTTCTCCCAAGGCTTCTGTGAGACCCTCTCTTGCATGTCGAGCTCTTTTTACCGTTTCTGCCATTATTTCTCCTGTCTCTTGAATAGATTGAACTGATAAAGATGCATCCTTTTGAAGGTGCTTAATCTGACTCTCAACATTCCGTGCAGCAGTTGCCGATTCCTCTGCCAATTTTCTAACTTCATCTGCGACAACGGCAAAACCTCGCCCCGCCTCTCCTGCACGTGCAGCTTCAATAGCCGCATTTAAAGAAAGAAGATTCGTCTGATCTGCAATTCCTGTTATCACACCAACAAAATTTGATATTCCCTCAATGGAAACACCAAGTTTTGCTATTTGCTGCTCTGTGCTTTTCATATTTTCCCCTACAGATTGAATAGAAAGAATAACTTCTTCCACTTTGCTTGCAGCTTCAGAGGAAAGAGTTGACGCGACTTCCGACGTTTTAGCAGCTTCCAAAGAAGAACGAGCTGACTCTTCAGCGCTACTTGCTACGCTCTTCACAGCCTGCTCCGCCTGTGATAAAGCAACACCGCTCTCTTCAGAAAGAGAGGTAAGCTCTTCTATAGTACTTTTAATTTCTTCCATTGATGCTGTGCTCTCTTGAGAAAGGGCAGCTAAATTTTCTGCTCTTTGAGTAGCGTTATCTGTATTTTCCCAAATTTCGGTTAAAGCCTGACGAAGAGAATCCACCATCGCTGATAGCGCATCTGCCATCTGTCCAAATTCATCACGGCTTTTTATTGCAAAATCCTCCCTGGAAAAGGAAAAGTTTTTATTGGCCCCTAACTCAGCCAGAGAAACAACATTTTTTAAAGGTGATGTTATTGACGAAGAAAGCTTCCAACCAGCGAAAAGACTTCCTATAACCATACATAAAGATGTTATGAGAATAAAACGAAGTGCAGAACTGTTCTTTACTGCAATAAGAGGACCAAGCTCATTTTGTAAACTCTCAATACGTGCTCGAAGAGAAGAAATTGCTCCATTCATTTCAGAACTAATACTTTCCATTTTTTCTGAACGGATTGACCGCCTTTCCTCATCTACTTTGACAAGAGGCGAAATCGATTCTTCAAGTAATTTTTGTGCTTCCACAAAATTTTCGAAATGGCTTCGAGACTCCTCGTCAAGGGCCATCATATCGAAAAGGGGAAGGTATCCAGATAAATTGACCATTTCTTTTTTGAGATTATCAATATAGGAAAGATCGCCCGTCTGAAGAAAACGAACTCCTTCCGACTTGGCAAGCAATAAGCTGCGAATCCCCAGCCCTGCATAATAAGAAAGACTTGCGTTCTGATTTTTTTCTGCAGCCACCATCATTGCTGTCAACTCTTGTTCCATTGTTTCACTGGGGCTGATAAAACCTGTCTGAGAAAGTATGTCAAGATCATCGTTGAGTTGTACGGCGGTTTGAAACGCTTCATCGTAAGAAGAAAGATAGGATAAAAGTTGTGATGTTTTCTGTTTTAACTCCTCCGACTGGAGTTTATCTTTTAACAATGGAAGGGAAGTTTGCAGTTCAGACTGAATATCTCTATACTGAATTTGATCGTCAATGCGTCTAAACTCTATATATCGATTCGCAGTTGTGGCCATAACCATCAAATCTCGTTGTATGCGCGCACTTTCATCGCTAATAGTCGCTAAATACTGATATTGGTACAGTCCATCTGACGACTGATTGAGTGATCGGAAACTAAGCCATCCAACAAGTACCATCAGAAAAATCAACAGCATGAAAGTTATCGCAATCTTGCGCGATATACTTCCATATTTCATAGGCTATCCCTCCAAATAATATTAGACTTATTTTTTACGTGACAATAAAGCTAATCCAATAAAAATGAGGAAAATACCAAAAAAAGAAAGCATTGAAAGCCGCTCTCCTAAAAGAAAAACTCCCAATAAACATGCTGTCAAAGGTTCTGTTAGCGAAAGTGTGTAAACTTTCGCTACTGGTATCCAGGCAATACCAATAGAGAAAAGAACATATGGCAAAGCTGTAGCAACTATTCCAAGATGAAGAGCTACCCCCACCCCCTTCCATTCGGAAAGCCATGAAATATTAAAAAGGAAAAGAAGAGGTATAAGAAAAAGAGCTCCGCCACAAAGAGTAATTGCAGCACTTTCAACAGGCCCGTGAGAAAGCCTCAGACCTTTGAGCCCAATACCACACACGGCATAAGAAAAAGCTGCGCCTAAGGCCATAAAAATGCCTAAAAAACTGGCTTCGGCCTGAAAAGACACCCCTTCCATACTTAAAAAGAAGCATCCGACAACCGCTAATATTGTTGAGAAATACCACATCTTTTCCGGTGGTTCTTTATAGACAAAATAGCCGAGTAAACCTGCCCATAAAGGGGCACTCCCAATAGCAACCATCGTTCCTACGGAAACTCCGGTGAGTTTCACTGCAGCGAAGAAAAAAAACTGGAAACCAGCCATACCTAAAGCAGCAGGTAAAATATGCTTCGGAAGCCACGGTCCTTTAATCCAAGAAATTCCTCTTCTCAGCAACAAAAGCAAAAAAAGGATTCCGCCTCCCACAGCAATTCGTATTGTTCCTACTGTGAAAGGGGAAGCTCCGAGAGGTGCAAAGGCCTGAGCAGTTCCCGAAGTTCCCCAGAAAACACCAGCCAGAAGAACCAGAACGGAACCAATAATATTCTGGCTGCTGACTATTTTTCTCACGAAATCGCCTCTTTCTACATATCGGTCAACGACTCCATATCAACGTAATCTGCGCGGTTAATTTGACCATGCCACAATTCCCCCTTGAGGAAAAGAGCTACATTCTCAGCCGCAACCTGGCATGCATCGGCCATAGCACCAATAACATTATTTGAATTATGAGGAGACCCTAGAAAATTAGGAAGGTCGAAAAAAGGATAGTTTATCTCAAATGTACCTCTCCCCCATGTAGGTTCGTTCCACCAGACATCAAGTCCGGCCTGAAACTCTGGGAAAAGCTTCAAATGTTCATACAAATCCTTTTCAACTACGAGAGGAGCTCTTGCTACATTAATAAGGATAGCATCTTTTTTCATTATTAACAGTTGCTCACGACCTATTAAATTTTTCGTCTGTTTCGTAAGAGGGAGGGTCAAGACAACAACATCGGCATTCTCTAATACATGAGGAAGAGAATGTAATGTACCAACATAATCAACAGAATCTGTCGTCTTCCCACTCGTGTTAATAGCCATAATTTTCATTCCTAACGCTTTAAATAAATGAGCCGTATGCCTGCCTATGCCGCCATATCCGATAATTCCTGCTGTAAGTCCCTTTAGATTTCTCAAAAACAATGATCGTTGATCAAATTCTCCAGAAGCAAGCTTCATATGTAAAGGAACCAGATGTCGAGCCAAAGCCATGGTCATAGACAAAACGTGCTCAGCAATTTGATATGCCCATCCGCCTGCATTGCATGCAATAGCAACATGCCGAGGAATATCCGTAAAAGGAAGATAATCAACACCTGTTGAGATCGTCTGCAAAAGTCGAAGATTTTCTAAAAGCGAATACTCTCCTTTCTCAATCTCTTTATTAAAAAAGAAAGAAAGAAGTACATCTGCATCTCTCAAAATGACGCGCCGACTCTCTCTATCTGAATCTTCAAGGTAAACAACCTCAGCTACATCTTGAAGGGGAGCTTCAATCCGCTTACGAATTCCCGCTTCTATAGAACTAGTCACGACAACAGAACTCAACTCTTTTTTCATAGTGCAACCTCCCTTTACACATATACTTGATACAGGTATTTGTATCATACACTATTGTCGACTCTTTCTCTTATATTGTAGAACCTATGCGATAAGTGTATAATTTACTTAAATTATAATATTTCGATTGTGTCAGGAGGGATATAGATGTCATCTGAATGTTTTGAAATGAAAGATGCCCTCAAATATGGAATTCACGCCGAAATCGAAGCGAAAAACTTTTACTCTCTTTGGGCCGATAATGTCACAGAAGAGCATTTAAAAAAGGAATTATTAGAACTTGCAGAATGGGAAAATAGCCACGAGGAAGATTTAAAGAAACTTTACTTTAAGATGTATGGGGAAGAATGTCCTATTGATCCAGAAATGGTCGTTTCCCCAGAACTAAAAGTTCAAACAAAAGATTTTGGTGAGGTAACATCTCTTCTCAGAATTGCTGGAGCTGCATATCTGTCAGAAATGAGAGCGATGGAATTTTATGAACGCCTCGCCAAAGAGAGCAGCGGAGAGTCCGCTGTTATGTTTAACAAGCTTAAAGATATGGAAAAAGGACATATGGATATTACCAAAAAACGCTATATGAAGATTCGTGAAGATGTTGTAGGATTCAGAGCTTTTTAAAGAACATCACAGACACAAAAGTAAACGACATAAAAGGGAAAAGGGAAACTTTCTTGTTGAAAGTTTCCCTTTTCTTCTTTATTCAATGTAAACGTATTTGCACCTGCTTATACGTTAGATGCTGCCTCTTTTTTTAACATACGACGCAAAACTTTCCCTGTACTTGACAGAGGGAAAGCATCTATAAACTCTACACTTCGCGGAACTTTGTAATGAGCTAGATGTTTTTTACAAAAATCTATAACTTCACGAGGGGTCAAGGATTCTCCCTGTTTTTTCTTCACATAGGCCTTAGGAACCTCTCCGTTCACTTGGTGAGGAATTCCTACAACAATCGCCTGTTCTATAGCTGGATGGGTCTGCAAAATAGCTTCTACTTCCTGAGGATACACATTAAAACCACCAACAATAATAATATCTGTTACGCGGTCAAGAATCTGAACATACCCATCAGAATCAACACGTACATAATCTCCCGTGTTAAACCACCCCTCTTGGAAGCGATCTGCAGACTTGTCAGGATCTCTGAAATATTGAGAAGTTACAGAATTTCCCTTAACCCAAAGCACACCTTCACCGGCAGAAGTTACGTCTTCTCCTGATTCATTTATCAGGCGCCATTGATAACCAGAAATGAAGGGACCAACCGTTCCTAACTTTCGTTCTTCATAAGAGCGATTTACACAAACAACTGGCGAACATTCAGTAAGACCGTACCCTTCAAGAACCTCAACTCCCAAGTATTCTTTCACTCGTGAATCTAGTTGCATATTCAATCTATCTCCACCACTTATAACAACTTTTAAACCTTCAGGTTTGGGAGCACCATGATCGATAGAAGAAAGAAGAAATGTAAGCATGGTCGGAACAACTAAGAGGACATTTGTTTTTGAATGGCTAATGGCCTCAAGCGTCCTATGGGGCGGTAGAAAAGAAGGTAATATCGTCTGTAGCATTCCGCACAAAAGAGGCATAAGACCAGCGACGGTAAAACCAAAAGAGTGAAAATTAGGCAAAACATTAAGAAAAATATCCCCTTCCCTCAACTCTGTTAACTCCTTGAAAACCGTAAGGGCATTGTGAAGAAGGTTTTTATGAGAGAGAGGAACTGCTTTAGGAAGACCTGTCGTTCCAGAAGTAGCAAATATAACGGCTAATTCTTCATCTCCTCTTTGAGAAGGTCGACCTTCCAAAGAACCCAAAGATGAGTCGAGAGGAGATATATACCAAGGGAAACCATTATCAGTAAGAGCTTGTTGCAAATCATCCATCTCGGTGCCAAGAATGACAGCAAAGGGATCTACAAGTTTGAGAATTCCCATAGATGTAGGAACCCCAGCTCTTGTATTTATCGGAACAATAGCTCCGCCTAAAGACCACACAGCTAGCGATAAGGCTAAAACCATCGGTGAATTTGGCATCATTACCGCCAATCTATGCCCTTTACCAAATCCACCCTTTTCGAGATTATCTTTACAAACAGCTGCGAGATCAGCTAATTTCCGTCCAGTCCACCATTCATCATTCCACCAGAGAACAGGCTGATTCCAATCTTTTTGAAGCCTGTTCATAATCCTATTTTCGAGCCGAAACACCATTTCCGTCATACAAGCCTCCAGATAAAGAGTGTCCAGTTTACAAAATATCACTGGCCGGTGACAATTTTACTGTGAAATAGGGAGAAGATCAAAAGGAGAATATAGAGCAAATATGTGATAGGATTTCGTTACAATAAAAAGGAGGTTTTCTTTTGAAAAACTACACTGATTATCTCAATCTCATCGACACCACAATAGATAAATACATCGACTCTATCTGGGAGCTAAACCTCTATATGGCCTCTCATCCAGAGTTGGGAGAACAAGAAGTAGAAGCCAGTAAAAGAATGCACGATTTTCTTCAAGGAAGTGGATACAAAACAACGCTTCCCTACTGCGATATTCCCACTTCCTTCTGTGCGGAAAAAGGAGATACTGGCCCCTCAGTAGCTCTTTTAGCTGAATATGATGCTTTGCCGGAAATAGGTCATGCGTGTGGACATTGCCTTCATGGAAGTATGTCATTACTTGCCGGACTTGCCCTTTCTCCTGTTCTTGACCATGTGCCAGGAAAAGTTTTTGTTATTGGTACACCTGCAGAAGAAACAAACGGAGCAAAGGTAACGTTGGCAAAAGAAGGAGTTTTTGACTCTATTGACTTGGCTATGATGATTCACTGCAACGATGTTACTAGTTACGTAGATTACCGATCATTAGCAATGGATGCCATCGAATTCACCTTTGACGGCCAAACTGCTCATGCAGCAGGAGCTCCATGGGAGGGACGCAATGCTCTTAATGGAGTGCAACTGTTTTTCCATGCTATCGATATGCTCAGACAACATGTCAAACCAAGTGTAAGAATGCATGGAATCGTTTCTCACGGCGGAGATGCTCCTAATATTGTTCCAGACAAAGCCAGTGCCAAATTTTATTTTAGAGCTCCTGAAAGGAAGTATCTCAATGTTGTTTTAGAAAAGATCTTTAATTGTGCCAAGGGAGCTGCTTTGGCAACAGAAACGACTGTACACTGGCGAAATGTAGAGTTCAGCTTTGACGAGATGCGCCCCAATAAAGCAGCAGAAAAAATGCTGGGAGAGATTTTTACAGAGTGCGGTGTCGCCACGATAAACTCACCTGGCCCAGGCGGATCCAGCGATATGGGTAATGTAAGCCAACACTGTGCGGCTCTTCAACCACTCCTTGCAATTACAGATGTATCGACACCACATCATACGAGATCTTTTGCTAAAGCTGTCACAACACCACAAGCCAAACAAGCATTAAAAACCGGAGCTGAAATTCTTGCAAAGGGAACTTTGCGTTTCATCCTTAATACTACACTTCAAGAAGAAATCAAAAAAGAATTTAATTCATATCGTTAACACATTAAGGGGCATTCGTATTTATGCGAACTGCCCCTCTTTTCCCTATCATGAGAATAATGTATTTTTTATACCAAATATGCCCTAGGTCCCATTGACAGCCATTTTTGCTAGTGATAAGCTCTTTTTCAAGAGATAGTGATTGAGATAACATTCTCAAGGAGGCGCTACCATGTGGGATCATAAAATATCAATTAATGAGATTAGAGAGATTAGAACAAAAACAACTGCCTATTTTGGCGTTGGAGCTATTAGAAAAATTGATGACATTATGGGAATTCTTTCTGCTCAGGGAATAAAAAAGGTTCTCTGCGTTACAGGACGCGGATCATATAAAAAAACAGGTGCCTGGAATTATGTCAGCGACGCTTTTAATAAGCATGGCATCGAACATGTACTTTACGATAAGATAACACCGAACCCAACAGCAGATGCTGTAGACGAAGCAACACAGATAGCACGCGATTTTGGAGCACAGGCAGTTATAGCTATAGGCGGTGGAAGCCCCATAGATGCAGGTAAAAGCGCAGCTATACTTCTGGAATATCCCCAAGAAAATGCTCGTTCTTTATATGAGTTGAAATTTGCGCCAACAAAAGCCGCTCCTGTTATTGCTATAAACCTCACCCACGGAACAGGTACAGAAGTTGACCGATTTGCCGTAGTGAGTATTCCTGAAAAAGAATATAAGCCAGCGATTGCTTACGATTGCATCTATCCGTTGTATGCTATTGATGATCCAGCTCTCATGACTGGTCTATCTCCAGACCAGACTCGTTACGTCTCTATCGATGCAGTCAACCACGTTGTGGAAGCAGCGACATCGGCAGCAGCAAGCCCCTACTCCATACTTTTAGCTCAAGAAACAGTACGTCTTGTTGCAACATATCTTCCTCAGGCATTACAACATCCTGAAGACTTAACTGCCCGCTATTTCCTGCTCTACGCATCTCTAATTGCAGGTGTAAGTTTTGATAATGGGCTTCTTCATTTCACTCATGCTCTTGAGCATCCTCTTTCTGCTGTAAAACCAGATTTAGCTCACGGCTTGGGGTTAGCTATGCTTCTTCCAGCCGTTTTAAAACAAATCTATCCGGCACAGCCAGAAGTACTTGCCGCTCTTTTTGCCCCTGTTGTCGATGGATTAAAAGGAATTCCGGCAGAGGGTGAAAAGGTAGCCCTCTCCGTAGAAAAATGGCTCTACTCTCTGGGAGTAACATCTAAACTTGCCGATGAAGGATATACAGAGAACGACCTTGATCGTCTCACCGAATTGGCCATGACAACACCGTCCCTTGATGGGTTGCTCGCGATTGCACCTGTACCAGCATCAAAAGAAGTTATTCGAACCATTTATAAAGACTCAATGAAGCCTTACTCCACCAAGTAAGATATTACGCATAGAGAGGGCGGCATCCCCAACCGTCCTCCAACAACGAAACCGGGGAGACCACCCTCTCCCCGGTTCCCCCTGTTTTAAAACATTTTATTTCTTACTGTATCCATCGACTTCAAAAGGAAGATCTATAACTTCATTTCCTTTTACCGAAAAAACTTTTTGCCAATTTGGCGAGTATCTTATTGGACAAGAAGGATTACCCTCTCCATCTTGCCATTGAAGAGGGAGGTCATACTCATCGTATAATACTGTTATCTCCCGTTTTTCCTTCATAAAAATTTTAAAAAGATTAAGTTCGTCAAGTCCAAAAAATTCATCGCAATACCCCTTGGCAAGCGAAAGAACGTTTCTGGGGATATGATCATAATCATCAAGTAAAATGGAATAAGGAGCAACTCGTATTCGTTCAGCTCGAAGAGGAACCCAAACTACCATCAGGTCTTTTTTGCCATTATGTTCCGGAAAAAAAGAAAAGGCACGATATACCTTCTCTGACATATAATACGCCTCCTTGTTTTATCCTCTATTGATAAAGTACAATTTCTACATCCTAACAGAAAGTTTTGGTGATTAATATGAATGACGGAGATCTTAGAAACCTTACACGTCAACTCATGGATGGAGCCATAGATCAGAATCTATTTATTCAAAGAATAAAAAGCCTTCCCTTTCAAGATCTAGGAGAAGTTAAACTTGATACACACAGAGCCCTGCGTAAAGGCTTTGCTGAGATCGTCTACTGTCCCGGCAAAAGTGACGAACAACTTCAACAAATAGCTAAGGCTCTTTCGGAAACACAAGAAAACGTTCTTTTTTCACGAGCAACAACACATCAATTCGACATTGTAAAATCTCTTCTTGAGGATGCTCAATATCATGAAAAAGCTCGTATGATTGGAATAAGACGTCGAGATATGGGAAAAAAGCCAGGGCTTGTAGTCGTAACTGCCGGTAGTAGTGATGTTCCTGTTGCTGAAGAAGCAGCAGTTACGGCTGAATATATGGGATGTGTTCCGAAACGACTCTACGATGTGGGAATAGCAGGTCTTCACAGACTTCTTGCCCATGTAGAAACCCTCCAGTCAGCAAAAGCTATTGTTGCTGTAGCCGGTATGGAAGGTGCTCTCCCTAGTGTTCTCGCAGGTCTTGTATCATGTCCTGTCGTCGGAGTTCCCACAAGCACAGGGTATGGAGCTAATTTAGCAGGCATGGCCCCTCTTCTAACAATGTTAAATTCATGCGCTTCCGGCGTTGCCGTTATGAATATTGATAACGGTCTTGGCGCCGGATTCTTTGCTGGGAAGATAGTCTTACAATCAGCCTAAAATAAAGATGAGGGCAAAAATAATTTTTTCTGCCCTCATCTTTATTTACTCTTTTGAATAAACTTCTCTTCCCTCTATAAACGTTCTAAGTACATGAGACCGTACATCAAGGGGATCTCCATCCCATAAAACGATATCTGCATCTTTGCCTTTTTCGAGGGTACCTACTTTGTCTGCAATACCTAAATGTTCTGCTGCAAAAATAGTAATAGCCTTCAAGGCAATATCTCGAGGTAACCCTGCTTTAAAAGCGAGAGCTGCACATACATAGAACTGATCAATAGGAATTACAGGATGGTCTGTTATGATGCAAAAATGGACTCCAGCATTATATAAAGTTGTCAAAGTCTGCCATGATGCATTCTTTAACTCAAGCTTGGGTTTACCGGTAAGAGTGGGGCCAATTGCTGCCATAATATTTTTTTCAGCTAAATAAGATGCTATAAGATGCCCCTCTGTACAATGTTCGATTGTGTAAAGAATATTAAATTCCTCTGCAATTCGAATTGCAGTAGCAATATCATCAGAACGATGGCAATGTATGCGCAGAGGCAATTCTCTGTTAATTACTGGGAGTAATGCTTCCATACCAAGATTCTTTTCAAAAAATTCTCCCTTTTTTTCAGCTTGCTCTTTTTTCCCCTGATAATTATGAGCATCGTTAAGTGCCTGACGCATTAAAGAAGCGTTAGCCATACGTGTCATAGGCATATTCGTTTTTCCGCCATACACACGCACTGGGTTTTCACCAAGAGCAGCCTTCATCCCAGAAGGAGCGCGAACAACCATTCTATCAACAACATCTGCACATGTTTTGACAATTGCTCCTTCTCCCCCAATAACATTGGCGCTTCCAGGTAAAATTTGAACACATGTTACTCCTCCAGAGAGAGCCTCGCTGAAACCAGGATCATCCTGATAAATGGCATCAAGAATCCGCAATTGAGGCGTAAGAGGATTTGTCATTTCGTTCCCATCTGACATACTCTCCGGATAACCTTGTATAAAAGCACCAAGATGGGTATGTGCATCAATAAGCCCAGGAGTTACGTACATTCCTGTTCCATCAATAATTTCAACGTCTGAAGGAAGAGTCAAACTTTCTCCTACGCTTACAATTTCTGATTCATTAAAAAGAACAGTTCCATTTTCAATGGGCTTACCAGTCATAGTTTCAATAGTGGCATGAATTATTGCTTTCATAAAAGTCCCTCCTGTATAAAAACTCGTGCATACAACAGAATTGTACCTTTGCTCTAAGCTTCTCTCAAGAGGTGTTATAATTCTTAATAGTATGCCAATCATGATTTAGACGGGAGGAATAAGATTAGGCATGATTAGTCGTTCATTAATCGAAAAAGTTTTTTCCGCAGCAAGTATCGAAAGATGGAATGACCATCCAAGGCCGGTGCAGTTTACAGAGTTGGCCAAACAAGCACATAAAATGATCATTGCCTATGTTATTGCCCGAGAAGAGGAAGATCACGGAACATCTATAGACTGGCATACTTTGATTGAAGGAGGTATTTTTGAATTTCTACATCGTGTTATTCTTACGGATATTAAACCTCCTGTTTTTCATAAACTCATGGCCCATAGAAGTGAAAGATATAAGCTGAATTCATGGGTGGTAGAACGTCTACGAAGTGACATAGAAGCCCTCTCTACGGACTTTTTTAACCGTTTTCAACACTATCTTTTAGATAATCCTGAATCAAACAAAGAGCGCAAGATTCTTCGCGCTGCTCACTATCTCGCAACAAAGTGGGAATTCGATTACATTTATGAATGGAGCAAACCACTATACGGCATAGATGCAACAAGAGATGAAATAAACAGACAGATAGAAGAACATAACGATCTCAGGGCCGTACAGACAATGCTAATGAATAGAGAGCTTCCGGACACACAAAAAGGGATATACGGTTTCACCGCTCTTGTGGGACAACTCCGCTTTCAAAAGAGATGGGCTCAAACTCCCAGAATTCCTCAAACATCCGTTCTGGGGCATCTTCTCATTGTTGCCATACTTTCATATTTTATCGCTATTGAAATAGGTGCATGCCCCCGTAGACAATATAACAACTTTTACGGAGGCCTTTTTCACGATCTTCCGGAAGTACTTACACGAGACATTATTTCTCCTGTAAAAAACTCCGTTGAAGGTTTAGATGATCTCATTAAAGAATATGAGCAGCAAGCTATGGAAGAAAAAATTTACCCGCTGCTTCCCTCTGGGTGGAGACGAGAAATTCGTTATTTTACTGAAAACGAATTCTCCAATCGCATCTGGCCTAACGACCAACCTTCACCTCAAATATTTCTGTCAGAGGAGATGGAAAACTCTCTAAACAAAAATGAATTTAATCCTGTCGATGGAAAGATTATCGAGGTATGTGATAAATTGTCTGCTTTTGTGGAAGCCTCTCTTTCTATGCGGACAGGAATAACATCACAAGCTTTGGATGAAGCTAAACGAAAATTATATAGCAGATATGCCAATAAGAAACTCTATGGATTCCCTATCGGCATGCTCTTTGATTTCTTTTGGTGACAACTATAGTCGCTCCTCTATTTTTAGTTAAGGAATTGAAGAGCGACTGCAGCCAAAATGGCAGCACCTATTGGAAGACATTTTTCATCGACATCAAAGTATGGGCTATGAAGCGGATGAGTAAACCCTTTCTCTTTATTTCCCGTTCCTAAAAGGAAGTAGGCTCCTGGTGCTTTTTGAAGAAAATATGCAAAATCGTCGACACCCATTTCAGGTTCTTTCATAACCTGGACATTTGCCGCACCAAGTAGCTGACGACCACACTCTGCCACGAGGTTTGTCATCTCTTCATCATTGATAAGACTCGGATAACCTTCAGTAAAGTTAATTTCACCTATTGCTCCCAAAGCATCTGGAATATTCTGTACAATACGTCGAACCAAGGCTCTGGTAAATATGCGTGTGTCAGGATCCATTGTGCGAATAATACCCCGCATTTCAGCTCTATCGGCAATAATATTACCTGCTGTACCTGCATGAAAAGAACCAACGGTAATAACGACTGGATCAAAAGGAGAAGAACGTCTGCTCACAACTTGCTGAAGAGACGCAACCATCTCGGAACCAATGGCCACTGCATCTATTCCACGATGAGGTTGAGCACCATGACTACCCGTTCCATGAATGATAATATGAAACATATCAGAAGCAGCCCTGAATTTTCCATACCCAACGCCAACAGTTCCAGCTTCTAATTGGGGATCACAATGAAGTCCGAATACGGCATCAACCTTCGGTGAGTCCATTACATTTTCTTCAATCATGGGCAAAGCTCCGCCATCTGTCTCTTCAGCAGGTTGAAAAAAGAATTTTACAGTTCCCGACAAATTATCACGAAAATCTGTCAATAAAGACGCCGCCCCAAGAAGAGAAGCTGTATGTACGTCATGTCCACATGCATGCATACACCCTTCAATTTCAGAAACATAAGAAGCCTCATTTTTTTCAGAAACAGGTAAGGCATCCATATCAGCGCGGAAGGCAATAGTTTTACCCTTTTTTTGCCCTCGGAGAATTCCAACAACACCTGTTTTCGCAGCTCTATAGTGTTCGATTCCAAGAGCATCAAGTTCTTTTTCCACGAGCTGGGCCGTATTTTCACAGTTAAAATCCAATTCTGGATGCTTGTGGATATTTCGTCTCAAGGCAACAAGATGTTCTTTCCTCTCTTGAGCTAAAAGATAGAGATTTTCTGAATTCATAGTTAGGCCTCCATGCGTTACAAAAAAATTTTCTAAAGTATCATACCAAATTTTACACGCTTCCGTTTCTTTTATTCTGCGAACATACTCTTGACGGGTACCCAAAGTCCCGTATAATCGACATCATAAAAGGAGGTGTTATTTTCTATGTTACGTAAGATAACAATCATTACCTTACTTCTTCTAGCAATAGCAGGAATATTTTATTTACGCGGAACAAAGGTGGAGAAAGTGCAGACTGAGACTATAGCAAAAGTACCTGCTACTCTTCCTTTAATTATAGATATAAGTGCAGCAGGGTGACCAGCCTGTGTTCAGATGTCCAAGGTTTTGGACGATTTCACACTGCAATACGGAGAATACGTTCAGGTCAAGAAGATTAATGTTATGCAAAATACGGAATTGGCAAAAAAATATGAAGTACGATACGTCCCCACTCTCGTTTTTGAAGATGGACAAGGTAATATTTTAGGAAAAGAAGTGGGTTTTATGCCTTTAGAGGATATTCTTAAGAAGTTAGAAGAATATGGTATCCAAATAAAGAAGAAGTAACAAGAAGGAGAATAAAATGCTGCATCTATTTGAATCAATTTACAGCACCCTCCATGCATCAAGCGGGCTTGCTTTAATGGCCGCCTTTATTTGGGGCATTTTCAGCATTTTGCTGAGCCCTTGCAATCTTGTTACTATACCTCTTGTTGTGGGGTATATCGAAAGCACACGAACTGCAAAAAGAGCGAGTGCTTTTGCTATTTCTTTAGCTTTTTCAGCAGGGATTTTTGTTAATTTGGCGCTTATCGGAATGGTACTCACATCTACCGGAATTTTAATGACAGACATTAGTTTGTATACGAATTACTTTGTTGCTGGAGTTTTCTTTCTCATAGGGCTCCATCTTTTAAATGTTATTACCCTTCCATGGTTCGGGCAAAAAGAGATCAAAGCGAACAAAAACAAGGGACTTCTGGGGGCACTTATACTTGGAGTCCTTTCCGGACTGGCCCTTGGGCCGTGTAGTTTTGCATACGTTGCTCCGCTTTTGGCCCTAACAATAAAAACAGCAACAACAAATCTGCCATTTGCTCTTCTACTTGTCTCCTTTTACGCTATTGGACACTGCTCAGTTATTGTCATAGCCGGAACATCAACAGACTTTGTTTCTAAGTTTTTAAAATGGGACGAAAAATCCAAGGCATTGACACGAGTCAATTATATTTGCGGTGTTCTTATTCTTATTGCAGGTCTTTACTTTATCTATACAGCTCCACTCTAAAATACAAAAAATGTAAGAGGGACATACCTTTTCGCTATGCCCCTCTTCATTTTCTTTTGTTCCGGATTGCTCGCCGGACTCTTTTCCCTAGTGGGATTATTACAGGAATTTCTTCCTGTGATTTATTGCTATTCAGTTGTTCGTGCGTAGAAGGTTCCATTACACTTATTTTCCCATCCCCTCCTTCGACGACCTTTTATTACATTTATATTCTATATTCGTTTTTAGCAAAGCGCAAAAGCCTCACAGTCCCATCTCAGGCACTGGAAGGTTCTGAAGAACTATTTAAGGGCAAAACAAGTCATTTTCTACTGTTATTGCATATTTTTGAAAAATCCCGCTTGTTCTACATGTCTATTTATCTTCATCATTAAAATCTAGCTTTTTTTGGACAGCAGTGGGAACAAATGAACGTAATCCAAGCACACGTTGCATCTCCAAAGCATTTTGCACAGCGTAATCTTTATAACAATTATTAAACATTATAAAAGTTACAGCTACATCTTGCGATATATTTTCTATAGATCCCTTCCATTCTGTTAACTCTTCGTTTGTATAAAGATAACTAAAACGTTCTTGTACTGATGCTCCCTTCTTCTGCCACATTTCTGCATTTCTGCCATGAAAACGTATGACGCTTCCCCACGTCGCAGTAACAAGCCTTTCAGCGGGAACCGTCCATGAAAGCTGCGGCTCATCTACGATAACATAAGCCATATTACTATCTCTCAAAAGGATTTCTAAATCATTTCGCCCCTTATTAAACCAACTTCGGTGACGAACCTCTATTGCTACTTTGAAAGGAGGAGTTATCTCCGCCAAACGCTCAAAATATTTTAAAGCTGGGCGAGAATATTTAAACCATGGTGGAAGTTGAAAAAGGATGTACCCCAACCTTCCCATCTGATGAAGTGGCGTTACAAGAGTAACAAATTGTTTCCATAAAGCACGACGAAGGGGGAAAGGAACATTTTGATGCTGTATTCGCTGACCATGCACAGGTTGGGGTAATTCGTTACGAATCCATTGGGGCAAACTATTGTATGAAACCTTGTGATATGTAAAAAGGCCATACGCCTTTATGTTAAAAATAAAACCTGGCGGTGTTTGTACAACCCATCGATATACAGATGATTCATGAGGAAGAGCATAAAAAGTACTATCTACTTCAACAGTTGAAAACCTTTCCGAATAAAAACGGAGACGATTTTCTGAATTTGAAACAAAATGAGGGTACCAACCACTCTCTAAAAGAGAACGATCACTCCACGAGCATGTTCCTACGTGCAGTTTTTCCATTGACAATCCCCCGCAACAAACAATTTTATCTTTTTTGTATATATTTACTTTTTATAGATACAAATATATTTTATATATTATAATAATAAAATTAACACACTTAAATATACAATTCAAAAAAGGAGGTTGCATAATGCCAGAAATATCGGAACGAGAACAATGGGGTAGCAAGCTGGGTTTTATCTTAGCAGCAGCTGGTTCTGCCATTGGTCTCGGAAGTATTTGGCGTTTCCCCTACATAACGGGGCAATACGGTGGAGCCGCATTTGTGCTAGTCTATACTCTCCTTGTCTTTTCTATCGGAATTTCTCTCATGATGGCAGAAATAGTTATAGGCCGCCGCGGGAAACTCAACGCTGTAGGATCATTTAAGGCCTTAGGAGGAGGAGCATGGTCTATTGTTGGCTGGCTCGGCGTTATAGCCGCATTTATTATACTTTCGTATTATGGTGTAATCGGCGGCTGGACTATAGCTTACTTCATAAAATCTTTCACCGGTTTAACATCTCACAGTAGCAGTGGCCAAATCGCTAAGACATTCGAAATTTTTGTATCAAATGCTGGGTCTGTCATTTTTTATCAGGTACTTTTTATGGCGGCAACGATTTTTGTCGTGTATAACGGCGTTGGCGGTGGTATTGAACGTCTTTGTAAAATCTGCATGCCTGCACTTTTCATTCTTATGTTAATTCTTATTCTACGATCTGTCACCCTTCCAGGAGCCTCAAAGGGACTTTCTTTTTTCCTCAAGCCCGACTTTACAAAAATAACAGGAGAAGTTCTTCTTGCTGCTCTTGGGCAGGCATTCTTCTCTTTATCTCTGGGGATAGGAGCAATGATCATATACGGAAGTTATCTACCAGAAGATTCGAATATTCCTTCATCAAGTGCTCAAATATGCTTTCTCACTCTTCTTATTTCAATTATGGCCGGCCTTATTATTTTCCCTTCTCTATTTGCTTTTAACATGGAACCTGCGGCGGGAGCAGGTTTAACCTTTATAACTTTACCTGTTGTTTTTGCAAAAATGCCAGCTGGATTTTTATGGTCTGCTTTATTCTTTATTCTCTTCTTTTTTGCGGCCCTCACCTCTTCCGTATCTCTTTTAGAAGTAGTTGCATCTTATTTTATAGACAACTTTGGCTGGAAAAGGTCGCGCGCCACTCTTGTTCTCGGAATTATCATTACTATTGCAGGCATTCCTTCAGCCCTTTCACAAGGAGCGGTCCCCATTAATCTCTTCGGAAAATCTTTTCTTGACGCCGCAGATTTTTTTGCCTCAAATCTTCTCATGCCTTTAGGTGGGTTCTTCATCTCTCTTTTCCTAGGCTGGAAAATACATAATATTGCAAAAGAGGAAATCAATAATCTGTCAGAAAACTCTTTTCCACTTACCAAAACATGGCTTTTTATTCTCCAGTACATTGCACCTATCTGTATCGCCATAATATTTATTTCAGGACTAAGAAGTTAATTTGATAAGGGGGTGTTCGACATGAGAAAAAGATTTTTAAGTTTTCCACTCGTCTTTTTAGTTCTTTTGATGAGTTCTCTGGCATGGGGGAGCACACAAATGGACCAAATTATGCAACGGGAAAAAATTATTATCGCTATTCCCGATTTCGACTACTACCCCTTCTCCTTTGAAGAGGATGGAGAATTTAAAGGGTTTGACATTGATCTGGGAAAACGTATAGCAAATGAATTAGGAGTAAAAGTGCAATTTATCAGAGCTTCTTGGGATGGTCTTATCGCCCTTTCCTGGTACTCTGATTATCCATGGACAAAATTTGATATTGCGATTGCATCAATAACAGTAAAGGAAACCCGCGCACAAGTATGTAATTTTTCTGAGTGGTACTTCTACACAGGAGAAAGACTTCTCGTTCGAAAAGAGGACAACTACAGTCATATTTTGGATCTCACTGGACAAAAGATAGGAGTTGTAGCTGGCTCTACAAGCTACGACACAGCAAAAAAAGAACTTGCAGCCCACACCATTTCTTACCCCACTCCAGATAAAGCAGTACTAGCACTTCTTAACAGAGAGGTTGATGCTGTTTTAACAGATGGCGTCATTGTTCTTAATGCAATAAAAGAGAATAACATGCTTACGCTATTGGGAGATATGCTAACTACAGAAAAATATGCTATAGCTTTACCCCAAGGGGCACAAGATTTAAAGATCGTTCTTGATAAAGTTGTTGTTGAAAATCGAAAAGAACTTTATGAAAAATGGTTTAAAAATTAAGAAAGACTAAGAAAGGGATGGGGAAAATTTTCCCCATCCCTTTCTTAGTCTATATATAATATTATTTTTTATAGACGTCTCGCGGATTCCATTTCTCCCAAACCTTAGAAACAAGATCAATTCCAGGCTCAAGAACTTTTCCACCAGGCTGCCACCCAGAAGGTGTAACCTGAGATCCACCAGTTTTTCTCACCAATTGAAAAGCCTTAATCTGTCGTATTGTTTCATCAACATTACGTCCTACAGGCGGAGTAAGCACTTCCATCGCCTGAATGACACCGTCTGGATCTATAATAAAACGGCCTCGTACATTTACTCCAGCATCTGGATCATACACCCCATAAGCTCTTCCTATATTTCCTCCACCATCTGAAGCCATATGGAACGGAACTCCGCCATCTACCATTTTTGAAAGCTCCGTATCATTCCATACTTTATGTACAAATTGACTGTCCACACTAATCGAAATAACTTCAACACCCAACTCTTTAAATTCCTCATATCTGTCAGCAACTGCTGACACTTCTGTAGCTCACACAAAGGTAAAATCTCCAGGATAGAAACAAAGCAAAACCCATTTCCCGGCAAAATCCGACAATTTAACGGATGTAAATGTTCCATTATGATACGCTGGAGCAGTAAAATCAGGAGCTTTTCTGCCAACCATAATTGTCATTGAGCTCTCCTCCTTTGCAATGGCTAAATCTTTGCCTGCATCTTTTTCGTGTTCATGTTCCTCAGTTACAGCAGCAGGAACAACACAACCACTCTTTTTCTCCACCATTCACTCTTCACCTCCTAAGAGTTAATAGTTGATCATACCACAAAAAAGCCATGGCTGTTTGATTTATAAAACTTATAACGGAGAAGAGAGCACCGGCTCTACAATTTGTCTTACATTCTTAAGCCAAAAGCTAAAATCTGTAGCTTTTACCAAGGAAGCTATAGTAAAAAATTCGTCTTGAGAACTTCCAGCAGAATCATGACCCAGGGCCTTTTCAAAGTTGCTCAAACTCACTTTATACATACGCTCTTCTTTATGACGTGCTGTTGCCATTAATGGTTTGAGACAAAAGGCAATTAAATCATCTTCAACATTTTCACATATTGTCACCGTGTAAGGGACGTCTCCTAACGCCTTTTGGGGAAAATCAACTCTTCTCTTTCGCTTATACCCCTGCTTCAAAAGGAAATCAACGCTATCGTAATTTTCCTCTCTGGTTATATTTTGAACAACCTCCCAATGACGAGTAAAAGCTTTTATTTTCTGTTGAAAAGACAAAAGGGGCAAACTCATCTCTTTTGCTATAAGCGCAGGCTGACGAAGACTTCCCCAAACATCGCCATCTGTAGTTGTTGGTCTCTGCCAAAGGTGGTCTGAAAGTTCTGACGCTACTTCTTCTGAAAGAGAGAAACCTAAAAGCAACGCAACTGCTGAAAAATAAAGATGGCGATACCAGCGTTCAGGATTGCAAGAAGCTAACTGTCTCGTTATTCCCTTTGCCCGAAGAGCCACAACGGAGCGATCATCACCTATATGTATACCTTCTATTTTTTCTTCAAGATGCGCCTCTTCTTTCGCAAGAGGAAAAGAGGGAGAAAAAATTTGTTCCTCCATATCAGCAAGCCAGAGACTTTGACGTTTTTCTTCAGATAAAAGGGCACGATCTTCTCGAGATATGAGCACTTTGGGTTCATGAAGATAATCAGAGAAAAGGAGAGCTGTTTTCCAAACTAACATTTTAAAAGGAACTATTGCTGCTTCAGTAGAGAGAAGCTCTTGAATAACTGGCAAGAGCTGGGCAAGGGAATATTTTTCGATTTTCCCGTCTTTTCTTTTGAGAGATATAGATTTATTCTCTCCTTCCAGCCAAGAGAAACGCACTGTCTTGCCACTATCTTTCCCTTTATTATATATAACAAGACGAGGGACTGCTCCTCGGGACCAAAGTTGCAAGCCTAAATGATCATCGACGTCTATAGATTGAAGAATTGCCTGTTCCTTCATTTACGACCTTCCTTTTCATACATTTTGCCCTCTATCACATTTATAATCAAAGTGATATGATGTAATAAATGTACAGAGAGGGGGTATTTAAATGGTTAAAACCTTAAAAATCATAATACAGCAAAGGCGATTTGCCGTGGGTTGTTGTGGCGGAACACCTTACGGTGAAGATGAAAAAGCTACATCACCACAAGAACGACAATATGAAACCTTAGGGCCTCTTCTTACACGAATTAAAGAACACTATAGAGCTGAAATAGAAATAACGATGGTCGATCCACGTAACATCTTATCTCTTATCGACAATGTCCGCTATAATATTAAAGGAAATGTTCCCGCATGGATACTCGAAGGAGAAAAAATTTATGAAGGAATTCCTACGTGGGAACAAATTCATTCAATTCTTGAATCAAAGTTAAAAAATAACCGTTAAGTTTTCTAAATTCACTCCGTAGTTCTATCTACAGGTATTTTTATAACCTTCTTTTGCTGTTAACCAAAAGAGAACATAGAGCTTGGACTTGCTACTCTTTGGAAATTAGAGTATTATGTTCGTTTGTCTCAAGCTATTTTTAGGAAACTGCATATTCCAGGGAGTTGTTATGAATGGTTCAAGCAGAAAAGATTAGAAATCTCGCTATTATCGCACATATCGATCATGGCAAAACGACACTTATCGACTCTATATTTAAATCCGCTCAAGTATTCCGAAAAGGGGCACACGTAGAAGAAAGAGTAATGGATAGCAATGAAATAGAGAGGGAACGAGGCATTACCATAAGGGCCAAACACTGCACCGTAGAATGGAAAGATTACCTTATAAATATTATCGACACCCCAGGCCACGCCGATTTCTCAGGAGAAGTGGAACGTATTCTTTCAACGGTTGACTCTGTCCTTTTATTAGTAGATGCCAATGAAGGCCCAATGCCGCAAACACGTTATGTTCTTATGAGGGCTCTGGCTATGGGACTTCGCCCCATAGTTTTCATAAACAAAATAGATCGGCCTAATGCGAATCCAACAGTTGTATTAAATCAGACATTTGATCTGTTTATTGAACTCGGAGCGACAGAAGAACAGGTTGATTTCCCTATTCTTTACGGTTCCGGCCTTGATGGCTGGGCAGTAAGAGATCTTGAAAAAGATCCTCACGAAGGGATGAATGCTCTCTTCGAAACAATAATTGACTATGTACCTGCACCGCATGTCGATCCTCATTCCCCTTTTCTGATGCAGGTTAGCACCTTAGCATGGAATGAATATACAGGCCGTATTGGGTGTGGAAAAGTTCTTCAAGGAACGCTTCGAAAGGGAGAAGACTTCATTCGTTACTCAACAAAATGGAAAGATGTCGCCAATAAAAGTGGCGAATGGGAAGTCTGCGGGAAAGAAGAGACTCGATCCGTCAAAATGTGGATTACTCGCGGTCTTGACCGCCAAGAAGTTGAAGAGATATCTGCTGGTGACATTGTCTGGATATCTGGTCCACAGGAAATCAACATTGGAGATACGTTCTGTTCGCCAGAGATTGAAGGCAAAACTCTTCAGCCATTGGCTATAGAAGAACCAACTGTTTCTATGTTTTTCCTTATAAATAACGGACCCTTTTCAGGACGAGAAGGACAACCCATTACACTCAGACAATTAAAAGCAAGACTTGAAAGAGAGATGCATGTCAATGTAGCTCTCCGCGTAGAGGATATAGGACGTCCTGACGGTCTTAAGGTTTCTGGACGAGGTGAGCTACATCTTTCTATTCTCATAGAGGAAATGAGACGGGAAGGAATGGAATTCTGTGTATCGAAACCAGAAGTAATTACACGAAATGAAAATGATCGCCTGTTGGAACCTATGGAAGAACTTACTATTGACGTTCCTGAAGAGTATCAGGGAGTTGTTTTTGAAAAACTCTCTAGAAGAAAAGCCAGACTTCTTTCTATGGAAAATACGCGAACAGGTCTTATACGTCTCGTATTCCAAATTCCTACTCGAGGTCTTATCGGATACCGAGGAGAATTTTTGACGGATACAAGAGGGCTGGGAATCATGAATACCATTTTTACTGGATATGGCGAATGGGCTGGAGAAATTTCACCACGCAATCGTGGAAGTATGGTCAGTCTTGATACAGGAGAAGCTACAAGTTACCAGCTTGAAAACCTTCAAGAACGAGGGACTCTCTTTATAGAACCTGGCGATCCTGTATATGAGGGAATGATCGTCGGGGAAAACTCAAGACCAGGGGATCTTCCGTGTAATCCGACTAAAAAGAAACAAGCGACAAACCATCGCTCGGCTACAAAAGATATGACAATTAAGCTTGATGTACCGCGTAAAATGTCTCTTGAAAAAGCCATGGAATGGATTGCTGATGAAGAACTTGTTGAAGTAACACCTAAATCAATCAGAATACGAAAAGCTATTCTTGATTCTCAAGAGCGAAAAAAAGCTTCAAAAAAAGCTAGCTAAAATTATATGCCTCGCTGATATTAACGTAAAATAAAACCCCGTTTGGGAAAATATCCCAAACGGGGTTTTTTCTTTACTATTTCTCTGAAAAAATTGAAAGGGGAACACTTAAATGGATAGCCGTTCCGCGACCAGGTTCACTTTCAATTCTTAAATTTCCTCCGATCATCATTGCCCTTTCTTCCATGCTAATAAGACCATATGAACCTCTTTCAGCAGCTTGCATTCGTTCTTTTTTTACATCAAAGCCTCTACCATCATCTGAAATACGAACCCTCATAACATCATTTAATATATCGATTCGAACAGAAACCTCTCTGGCTTTTCCGTGAAGAAACGCATTAGCAACAGCTTGATGGATAATTTTGAAAATAGGTCTTCTAAATGAAAGGGGAACGTTACGTTGATCTCCCTCAATACGAACACAAACCTCTGGTCCTCCGGAACTCCAAACCTGTTTTGCCAAACGATCAAGAGCTGAATCCAGGCCTTCTGAAAGCCCTGTCGGGTTAAGTTGAAAAAGAAGAGCGCGAATATCACCTAAAGCTTCCTGAATCTGATTTCTTGTTTTTTCCAACTCAGAAACAGCCTCGTTAATATCCCCACCCTTAATATACTCTTGGGCTGTCTCTAGTTGTAATACGGCACTTGAAAACCGTTGTACTGGACCATCATGCAAATCTCGTGCCAAGGCCCGACTCTCTCTTTCAGCTAACTGACATGCCATCTTCATACTATTCAAATCGTAATTTTCACTTGCCCCCAACGCTTCGTCAATATTAGATGAAATAAATTCCAAAGCTACCCTGAAGCGGTTAGCAACATGTTCACTACGTTCAAGGAAATTCTCAGTTCTTCGTTCTTCTCTATCAAGATCGTCTCGCATCCGACAAAGGCTTTTTTCTCTTTCTTCAAAAGCCCCTCTAATTTTCATAAGATGAGCTGCTCTATTATAAGCATCCTGCTCACACTGCTTATTGTTGGACCTGGAAGCTTCCATCAGCTCCATTCTTGATTTTCTATATTCTTCTTCAGCATTTTGAGAGGCAATAATGACATCCTCTAACTCTTTCTGCAAGCTGGCACGTTTCATCCTCACTTCATGCAGGTGCTCTAATTCATCTTCACGAAGTGAAGCTATGAAATCAAGACTCTCCGTAAGGGTTTCACTTACCTTCTCTTGTACTTTTTGTAATTTCACTGGTAAACGTCCATTTTCCATAAATGTTTCATTCTTCCTTTCGGTCTGTCTTCAGACGTCTTCGCTCTTCCTTGCTTTCATACATTCTGTTATCAGCAATCTTCAACGCTTCATGAAGAGAGAAAGAGTCTTCCGGAACAGTTGCTATACCAAAATCAGCAGAAATCTCACTCTCAACACCTTTTATACTAAGTAGTGTAAGATTACGTTGCAAACGTTTTATAAGATAGATTGCCTGTTCTTTGCTGGTTCCTGGTAATATCAAGAGGAACTCATCTCCACCAAATCTACCAGCTATATCACCAGCTCGAATAGAATCACCCAAGAGAGAAGCAAAAACTTTTAAAACTTTATCTCCAGCAATATGACCATACGTATCGTTGATCTTCTTAAAATCAACCATATCAACCATAACCACACTAACCACTTCACCATTTCGTTCGTACCGAGATTGCTCTTCTGCAAGGCGCATCGAAAGGAAACGACGATTCCAAAGTTGAGTTAAATCATCAACAAGTGCCTTTCTTTTCATATCTTCGAAAATTTTCTGCAAAGCTAAAAGAGCTCCCAAATGACGAGAAAGAATCATAAAAAAGTCTTCATCGCTTTTTTCAAAGGGGCTATTCCTCTCTATTGAAATAACAGCGTAGACTTCCCCTCCGAATATAATAGGAACGTCAAGTTGGGATGTCGTATTTTTAGAAGAAAGATTAACGTAATAAGGAGACTTTTTAAGATCCGGTGTATTAATAATCTGCTCTAGCTCTACACATCGAGCAACCTGACCACCTCCAATATCATGAAGCCTTTCTGAAAAATGGTCTAGATCAGACATGCCCACAAAATTAGAGGCTAAAGCCCTAAGGAACGGAGGCTCTACCTCTTTCTTTTCTACAGCAAAAATTGTTACTTTCTCATAACTAAAAACAGAAGTCAACATTCTCATGACATGATTAGAAACTTGTTTAAAACTCGCCTTTTCATTGGAAAGAGACTGAACTATATCAAGAAGAGCCTTTAAACGATTAACTTCAAGATTAAGACATCTGAAAGATTCTATATTTTCCAACTCAAGTGCTAAATGAGTAGCTATAACACCTAAAAACTCCTGGTCTTGATGGGTAATTCCACCAATTTTGTCATCATCGACAGCAATTGCTCCCCAGGTTCCATTGCTAGAAAGCACAGGGATAATAAGTTCTGAGCGAACATCATTATCGAGATTAACGTAAAGAGCGTCTTTAGAAACATCTGTCGCCAGATAAGGTTTCCCTGTTTCTAAAACGTAAGTTAAAATACCCCGTTTAAGACCTTTTATATTTTTACATTCTTCAGGAAGTTTCCCAACCCACGACTGAAGGGACATTTCTTTAGAAAAGCTTCGACGAGAAAATACATATACATTTTTATATCCCAATCTCTGCGAAAGTTGCTGTGAGACAAAAGGAAATAATTCTTCAACGGAGTGACAATATGACATCCCTTGTACTATATCGAAAAGATCCCGAAATTTCTTAATTAAAAACTCTAGATTCGTCTTCTGCTCACGTGTTACATCAAGAGCGCAAGATAAAGCTTTCTGCGCAGAAAGATATGCTCTATTCGTTTGCTCGAGCTCTTTAATGTTATTCTCCAGTTTCTGCTCCGCCATTAAATGCGAGAAAATTTCTCCTAAAATGGCTGCAAAAAATTGTAAGTTATTTACATCGCTAGAAGAAAACCGCCCTAACTTTCGTGATTCCACATTAATAACGCCATTTTTTTCACCTCGCCAAACAATAGGTACAGTCAATTCTGAACGAGCACCAGGTAATCCTTCCTTATAAAGTGGATTTACCCTTACATCATCTACAACTATCGGTTTACTTGACAAAAACACTCTGGAACAAATATTGTCTCCAAGGGGAAGAGTTCCATTGGGATCAACCCCTTCTCCTGTGTACTCATCATGCCCACTCATTAATCGAAAAAACTTATTTTTTTCATCGTAAAGAGCAATAGCAGGAGCACAATCAGGCAGAAGACGGCGAACTAGTTGCAGGGCAGGAACACACGCCTCTTCTACAGATGAAGTGGAACCAACCTGCTTTATGCAATCAAGAAAGACAGAAGCTTTTCTCGATAATTTCCGTTTCAGATATTCTGTAATGCCGTACATAGAAAAAATCATGGCATATAATGGAAGAGCTGCTTGTAAAGGGAAAACGTCTAAAACAACATAAGCAGGGAGTGATATAGAAGCAAACAGAAACATTATCCCAGCTGCTCTTTTTGTCCCGTATATAGAAACAGCAGGGAATAAAAGAAGGAGGACTGCTGGGAAAAGACATAAAGAATACAAAGTTCCTTTCCCTAAAAAAAGACCTGCAGCTGAAGCTAGAAGAAAAAGGATTCCGCCCCACCAATCTTGCAAAAGACTACCTCCAAGGTGGTTATTTTATTTCAGTTTATACTTTATATTCTAACATTACTACAGAAAAGATCGTTAAGTAAAATTTAAATTTTAGTAAGGAGGAATGCAGCGTGGCAACTCTATCTCTTTTCGGCGCTGGGAGCTGGGGAACAGCCCTCGCCAATGTCTTGGCCAACAATGGACATGACATTTGTTTATGGTGTCGACGACGGGAGCAAGCTGAATATATCAATACAAATAAAATGAACCCCGACTATCTAAAAGATATACCTTTGGCTCAGAATATTCATGCTACATGGGATATGGAAGAAGCCGCCACACGATCATCTTTTTGGATCATGGCCATTCCGACACAATCAGTACGGGAAATACTTTCATCCCTAAAAAATTTTAACACTCCATATTCAGTATGTAATGTAGCAAAAGGGATAGAAATAAAAACTCTTAAACCTATTAGTGAGATCGTAAAAGAATTCTATCCAGATGCACTTTACGCTGTACTCTCCGGTCCAAGTCACGCAGAAGAAGTTATCAAAGGACTCCCTACTGCAACAATTGTAGCCTCTTCTTCTTTTGAAACAGCACAATCTTGGCAAAATTTATTTAATGCCCCTTGCTTTAGAGTGTATACTGGCAATGATGTAGCAGGAGTAGAAATCGGAGGAGCTGTAAAAAATGTAATAGCAATTGCATCAGGAATAGGAAAAGCAATGAATCTTGGAGATAATGCCACAGCGGCACTTGTCAGTCGAGGGCTCGCGGAAATAATGAGACTCGGAGCAAAATTGGGAGCCCACCCACTTACATTGGCCGGACTTGCCGGTATCGGTGACTTGGTAGTTACGTGCTATAGCTTCCATTCTCGAAATTTCAGACTCGGCAAGCTGTTAGGAGAGGGCAAATCCCTTGATGAAGCTAAACAAATCCTCGGTCAAGTCGCAGAAGGAGCTTTTACTGTCCGGGCCGTTATTGATTTGGCCAAAGAGCATCATGTTGAACTCCCTATTGCTGAAGCAATATACCGTTTACTCTATGAAGGAACCTCTCCACGAGACGAACTTGAAAATCTTCTCACTCGTGATCCTAAGCCAGAGTATCCACCAGCTATTTTCTGGTCATAAAATGGGCACAAGTTGCCTTGTCAATTAAAGTATTATATAATCCGCCTTGTGAGGTTTATCTCAATACAGAGGGGGTATACATGATGGCAAAAGCAGTCGTAGATAAAGATGCATGCGTTGGTTGCGAAACATGTGTAGGGACTTGCCCTGTAGAAGCTATTTCTATGGTTGATGGTAAAGCTGAAGTCGATGCAGATACATGCATTGAGTGTGGCAGCTGTGTTTCGGTTTGCCCGGTTAATGCCATTTCCCAGTAAAGAAGGAACCTGCGGTATCGTATTTATAATGTTGCAGGATACAGGAGAATCCTTGGGGTTCTCCTTTTTTTATTGGTCTATGATATAATGATTAATTGTGTACTTAATTTATTTTGGAGGGAAAAGGCATGTCTACCGGTCACCAATCTTTCTTTTCGCGATTCTGGAAAACCGAAACAGCTGGCAACTCCCTTCCGGCCCTCAAATCTTCTTCACATCAAGAGAGGGACCGAAAAGACCTCTTAGAAGAATTTATACAAAGAGCTAGGGACGAAATAGCCAGTCTCGATGTTATTGCAGAGGACATGAATCTTCTTATTACAGATAACGCAGCTTCAATGGATGTCATATCTGAAAATGCTAATGGACTCGCCCAAGGAGCTAAAGAACTGGGAGCGCTAGCTCAGGAATCTGACCAACAACTGAAAGAAATGACAGAAGCATCTCGTCAAACAGCAACCCTTATAACTGATATGGCAACCCAGGGGGAAACGATACGCCATCTCGCTGAAGAAAATAGAACGCTCACCTCTCGATCAGAAACAACAATACTCGCCGTAGTTGATGCAACTGCCTCTGTAGCTGAAGCTATAAAACAAATGCTCTCCGTTAGCGAAAACATTGGTAATATTGTCAAAGCTATCTCAGGAGTTGCAGATCAAACCAATCTATTGGCCCTCAACGCAGCTATAGAAGCAGCAAGAGCTGGGGAAGCCGGCCGAGGTTTTGCCGTTGTTGCAGATGAAGTAAGAAAATTAGCAGAAGAATCTGCAAAAGCAGCTACACAAATAGGGAAATTAGCTCAGGCCATTCAAAATTCCGCACAAGACGGATACAGCAAAATCAACACGGCAGAAAGTGCTGTTCAGGATGCTCAAACGCAGTCGCAAAAAAGTCGAGATGGTCTTGATCATATGCTTAACGAAGTAACAGAAATTTTACAAAAACTGTCAAGTGCCAGTTGTTTTGTTCAAGAACAAGTAGCATCAATAGAAAACGTTTCTGACGCTATTGGACAGACGACAGAGCTAGTAATTGATCAGTCGAATAAACTTTTTTCAATTAACACATCAATTCAAGAGCAAACAACAACTGTCGCTGCGAGCACAGAACACCTTGCAGTTCTTGAAAAAAAAGCATCATCCCTTCAAAAACATTCCTTAGTTGCTTTCAGCAGTACAACAAATACCCGTATCGATAGAATCAGAGAAACAGGATACCTCTCTGTAGGAATAGATCATTCAGATTGGGGACGTTTCCATTTTTGGAATGGTGAAACTGTTAGAGGACTCGACGTAGATTTGGCGCACGCCATTGCAACAAAACTCGGAGTAAACCTTAAAATTGTTCCGTTAGAATGGGGAAATGGTGAGGAGCAAACCATCACAGGCATTTGGAAAGATAGACCTTGGCCCAATTGTGATTTAATCATTTCGCCTGTTACGAAAACTCCTGAACGAGCAGCTTTTGTTACTTTCTCCGTGTGGTATGTCGCAAGTGGGCAACTGGCAGCGTCATTAGAAGAAAAACATCTTTCTGGACTTTCCGATTTGAAAGGACGATCCGTAGGTGTACTAAAAGGGAAAACCGGAGAAGTCGTAGGTCGAAAGACCTTAACAGAAAGCAGAATATTAAGTCTTCCTACATGGGATGAAATAATTAACCAGCTTACACATAAAAAAATAGATGCATGTATCTTAGAGACACCAGTTTACCTTGAATATGCATCAAAAATACCATCGTTGATTCAAATCGGCACTCAACTTGCAAGAGAACATTTTGGTGTAATGATGCCTAAAGATGTCTCACCTGGTGTTAAATCACTTGTCGATGGAGTTATACAAAAAGAAAGAAACGCTCTTTTTACAACGTGGTTCAAAAAGAAATAGAAGAAGCCAAAGAGGAGGCTCGCTTGTGAAAACCTTCTCTTTGGCTTCTATTGTTTGTTTTCCCTATTTAACGATTATGGCCAAAAACACCAAAGGATCTTTATCCACATTTACAAGGCTATGTTTTTCACCTCTAAATGTCAGAGTTACGTCTCCAGCTTTTACTTCATGAAAAGAACCATCGTTATCTTCATAGCGTCCCTTGCCTTTTAAAATTACATAACACTCTTCATCATCTTCGTGAAAATGTGTTCCTATAGAGGCCCCAGCCTCCAAAGTCATTGTACCTATCATGTAAAAAGAGCTACCAGAAAACCCCGTCCCTTTGGGAATGGCATAGAGACAATGTAATATCCCCTCTCCATCAGAAGCGTTACATTTTTGTTGCACCTGCTGCTTGTCTTTATAAATAATCATGCCTTCCTCCCCTTTTCGCTGCTTTCAGAAATATGAGAAATCAGAATAGCCAATTGTCCTTTTTGAGGAACAAAATAGCTCAGAGTCATCGTGCAATTTAAAAGCATACTATTAAAACTTAAAGTTTGCGGTTCTCCTGTCTCAATAACATTTTTCATCGCATTTTTAAAAACTAAATCTTCTACGGAAAACACATCCAAAAGGGAACGCCCCACTATATCACCATACCCTTTTTTCTCCAAAAAAAGTCTGGCCTGTTCATTGATTTCTATAAAACGCACATCTGCTAACTGCCCTAATTTGTCATACAAGACATCAAAAAGCATAAAAGGTTCTTGAAGCTGTAAAAAAAGTCGTTGATACTTCTCTCTATCTTGATGAAGCATTTCATAGGCAGCATCCCTATCTTTAAGGCTTGAAAGCATCTCAGCAAAAAGGTTGAACAGGGATAATTCATCTTTAGACCAATTAAAATAATTTTCTATTCTCTCGAAAAGGATAAATCCGTTCACCTCTCCACGAAAACGATAGGGAATGACAAGAAGAGACTCTACGTTATGTCGTTTCATGAAGTTTAAGGTATGTATGGCCTCCCGAGGCAAAATAATCTTATTTTCTATGGAAAAAGCTTCTCCCCGATCAAGATTGGCACAAAACCATGAGTCCGAATTAAGGAGAAAAACATCCTCATCTCCATCATAAAACGCCTTCATTGGGGGGATATCTCTTCTGCGCCATTCCGAGGAAAAAGAAATTTTTCCATGACGTTTGACAAGATATGAAACTCTGTCTGCATCAATATACAATGCCATTTTATGAAGTGAACTACGAATAGCGTTTTCTAAAGAAGGGTAATTCAAAATCTCAGTTGATATTTCTGAAACCATCTGCTCAACTTTCAATTTTCGTTTTAAAAGAGTTTCTCCCCGTTTCTTTTCTGAAATATCCGTATAAAGATAACATATAGCAACAATACCACCAGGCATTGTCACCGGAGAAGAGTTCAAGAAAACATCGATAATTTGACCATCTTTACGACATCGTTGCGTTTCCAAAAAAACTTTTTTCCCATTAAGAACCATTTGGCAAATGGACAAAGACTGGGCCATATACTTTGATGGGACAATAAAGTCACTTACGGATTTTCCCATAATTTCATCTTTGCTAGAAAAGCCAAACATATGAACAAAAGCATCGTTAACTTCCATTGCCTTTAGAGAAGGATCCAATATGGCAATTCCTGCAGGCGAACTCTGAAAAATTCTCTCAAATTTTTTCTTTTGCAACTCTAATTCAAAAACACTTTGCTTAATAGATGAAACATCAAGAGCTACAACGTGAACATTCGTATAATCAGTCCTCCCATAAGGGACCGACCACCGAATCAAGACGGAAGCAGAAGAAGTTCCATCGGGAAGGGTAAGGAAAATATCCTTTTCAAAAAAACGTTCTCCTTTTAAGAGAGCTTCGAACAGAGCAATATTAAATATTTCCCCTTCGCTTGAAAAAGAACTTTGAAAAAGAGATTGCAATTCATGAACAGAAGAGACGCTAAAAAAGTCTAGGGTTCTGCTATCTGCATCTACAATGCGAGAAAGGGCTATGCAAGCATGAAGGATATGGCGATTTTCAAGCAAAAACGTATGTATACTTTTTTTTGAATCAATAGGAAAAATTTCTTCCAAAAATTTTTTTTGAACAGAAAAATCCTGAGTCCACACAGCTATAGGCATAACATCCTCACTTTCTCCAGACATGGATTTTTGACGTAGAGAAGGTAAAGATTTATCGAACTCCGGAAGAAGGTTTGTTATAAGTGATCGAACTTTTCCCTCTTCAATGGGGGGGAAAAGAAACATTCCCCCCTTAATTTCCCGAGCTAAACTATATGTTGCTTCACTAAAACAATCGACTACAAAGGCAACTCCCATCAAAGAAAGCCGCCCTAACTGTTTAATCAATTCTATTTTTTCTACGTCTCTAGCCAAAGACAGACCTACAAAAACAATAAAAGGAGACCCCTGTTTTGCTAATAATAAAGCTTCTTTTAGGTCAGAAACAACAAGCACAGCATATCCCCACTCATAAAGAATTTGCTCTAAAGATTCCTCTCCTTTGAGATACTCTTTAACAAGCAATACCATTCCCTTTTGAGGATACGCTACTGATCCGTTCATCTATGCTCCTATTTTTCTAATTGAGATTCAATCCTTTTATTCCTGAAATAAAGGCACGTATCAATACCTACCATAATAGCATTTAATCCATATAAAATGAGAATCCAGCTAAAACCTTCATAATCTAAGACCACATGCACTATACCTGCCGCATACCCTGTTAAAATAATAAAAAGGAAAGAAAGACTCTTACCTCCCGTACTTTTAGATTTCCATGACTTACAAATCGATGCAGGCCACGCCAATCCAAAACAAATCACCATAAGCGCTTCGAAAATCTTACCAATCATTTGTAACCATCCTCTCAAATACACATTAAAAAGACGCGCATATAGCGCGTCTTTTTATACTTTGACTAATAATTAATCAAGAAAATCTCTTAATTTTTTACTCCGGCTGGGGTGCCTCAATTTTCGTAAGGCCTTTGCCTCTATTTGACGAATTCTTTCCCGCGTAACACCAAAACGTTTACCAACTTCTTCAAGTGTATATGAACGTCCATCTTCCAAACCAAAGCGATATTGAAGAACCTCTCTCTCCCTCTCTGAAAGAGCCTCTAACATTTCATCTATTTGTTCATGAAGCAAATGACTTGCTGCTGATTCTTCCGGGCTCGGTAAATCCCTATCCTCAATAAAATCTCCAAGTTGGCTATCTTCTTCTTCTCCAATGGGTGTTTCAAGAGAAACAGGCAGCTGGGCAATACGTCTGATTTCTTCAACTTTAGAAGCTTCGATTTCCATCTCGGCCGCTATTTCTTCATCTGACGGCTCCCGCCCCAGTTTTTGAACGAGCTGCCTCGAAACCCTTACCATTTTATTTATTGTCTCCACCATATGAACTGGAACCCTGATTGTTCTTGCCTGATCGGCAATGGCACGAGTAATAGCCTGACGTATCCACCACGTCGCATAAGTACTGAATTTAAAACCTTTTCGATAATCAAATTTTTCTACAGCACGAATAAGTCCCAGGTTCCCTTCCTGTATTAAATCAAGGAATAACATTCCACGCCCGATATATTTTTTTGCAATGCTCACAACAAGGCGAAGGTTAGCATCAATGATCTTCTGCTTAGCCACTTCACTACCTGCCTCCACCTGCTTCGCCAATGCAACTTCCTCTTCTGGTTCTAGAAGGGGAACTTTTCCAATTTCTCGCAAGTACATGCGGACAGGATCTGTCAATGGTATATCATCAAGTTTACCTATTTCACCATCGACAGAGGGTTGAGCAAGAGCTTCTTCTTCAGCTATATGCTGCCCTTTTTCTTTTCCTTCATCATCAGTTACTTCAATCCCCATCTCCATAAGATTTGCTACAACATTCTCAAGTACTTCCGCACTCCAAAATTCTATGGGGATGTATTTTTCAATATCTTTTTGGGTCACATATCCCTTATTTTGTCCCTCTTGAATAAGTTCTCGCACCTTATTCATATAAACAGCAAGCTCTTCTTTTGTAACGTCTCTTTTAGTTTGCTTTTTTTTGTTCTCCATAAAGAGAGTAATCCTCCTCTGGTTTTATTGCATAGACATATTATACCTGCTCTTTCTCAAGCTATAAAGCGCAAAAAAAGAACAGGCCAGTTAACTATCCTTGCCTGATCTGACTTTAGATTAACTCTACAATTAAATATATCGTGATATTATATCATATATGAATGTTCGCAAGTAAAACACAAACCAGTTGTTGTATAATAATTCAAACAGAACCAAATTGTTGTTGCTCATGCTTACCTCTAGTTCATCCTCCCGCATATTAAATTCAAGACGAGTATCTATTCATATTTTTTATTTTGTTCTTTTTGTTCAAAAATTTACAGAGCCTACAGAGCCTATGGAGAACAATAAAGCTCGCTTTTTAAGAGTCTTGTTATGAACAAAAAGATACACTTATGAACAAAATTTTCAAAACATTGCCTTTTATTTATTCCAAGTTAGCATTAACAATCAATAACCTTCAATATAAAAAATTCTGATGCAGTATGCAGTTTGCACCTTGACACGTCGTTCAAAATTCTATAACCACCATACAAAAAAGAGATTTCGTTACACTTTTTCAGCGTTTTTACAATGCAGCCATCAAGAAAATTCATGGGAATGAATTTGTACTCAAATATCATAATAATGAAAGAAGGATGGTTAAGGTGAAAAAGTTACGCCCTGGAATACTTGTAGTCTTTACGGTTCTCCTTGTCTCTTTTATGTCTCTCTCTGCCTGGGGTTGCACTGACATAGTGGTAGGGAAAAAAGCCTCTGCTGATGGATCCGTTATTACGTCCCATACCGCAGATGGCGCTTTTTATGATGCAAGAGTTCGTACAATACCGGGGAAAACCTTCCCTGCAGGAAGTAAGGCCGATGTCTTTTGGAATATTGGAATGGATGAAGACTCTGAACCTGTAAAAATAGGAGAAATTCCTCAAGTAGAAAAGACATACACTTATTTTCATGTAGGTTATCCTTTCATGAATGAGCATGGGGTTGCTATTGGTGAAACTACTATTGGACAAAAAGAAGAACTAAAAACTTTTCGTCCTGATGCACGTGCGATACTGACAATAGAACAACTGGAAATTCTTGCACTACAAAGGGCTAAAACAGCCCGTGAAGCCATTAAAGTTATTGGCGAACTTGCAGAAAAATATGGATTCCTTCCTTCTTGCGGCACCGAAGGAGAATGTCTAACGATTACAGATTCAGAAGAAGCCTGGATTTTTGAAATTCGTAGCGCAGGATTTATGTGGACTCCAGATAGTGGCAAGCCAGGTGCTGTATGGGCTGCACAGAGAGTTCCAGATGATTGTGTTGTTGTCGTCCCTAATATGAGCCGCATTAGAGAAATTAACATCAATGACAAAGACAACTTCATGGCTGCCAAGAACTATAAGCAATTGGCTATTGATAACGGCTGGTATGATCCTAACGGTGATAAGCCCTTTATTTGGCAAGAAGCTTATTCTCCTCTCACTGGAAATGAAGATTGGTCTTTATCGTCTATGTGGATACGTAATAGGCTTTACACACTTTATAGCCAGCTAGATCCAACTAGAGAATGGGATCCTTATGCAGAAACCATGTCTTATCCCTTTGCAATTAAACCTCAAAAGAAACTTTCCGTACAAGATGTAATGACAATGTTACGTAGTCATATGGAAGAAACTCCTTTCGACATGGAAGCTGAAAAAGCATGGTATGTCCGAGAAGGAGACAAAATGGTAAAAAGTCCTCTTGCAACGCCATTTGTAACAAAAGATATGCGAAACCTCTTAAAAATCCCTTATAGCAGACCTATTTCAAAATGGGATTGTGCTTATAGTTTTGTTTCACAGGCTCGATCTGGTTATCCCGCACCTGTAAGAACGGTACTTTGGTTTGGTTACGATAACCCACATACTACATGTTACGTTCCGATCTACTCGGGTGTTCTTGAAACAAGACAAAGCTGGAGAACTTTTGATCGTAACTCCTTTAACCTTAGCTCTGCACAGTGGGGATTCATTTTAGCTGATGATCTCGTGAATCACCGCTATCAAGAAGCTATGGAAGACTTAAAAGCAGTAAGAAATCCTTTGGAGCAAAACTTTGCAAAACAAGTATTAGAAGTAGACAAGAAAGCCCTGGAACTCGCTAAAAAGGATTCGTCTAAAGCACAAGAATATGTAACTAAATTTACAAACGAATGCATGGAAAAAACAGAAAAGGCATGGTGGCAACTTAATTGGGATTTAATAACAAAATATAACAATAACAGGAAAAAATAGCATTTCGTTCTTTTTTGTTCTTTTTGTTCAAAATGCCGCATAGCTGGTAGAGAACGATAAAGCTTGCTTTCCAAGAGGTTTGTTATGAACAAAAAGATACACTTGTGAACGAAAAAATCAAAAATATTGTTCTTTCTCAATGCTCAAGTTAAGGTATGCACAGACAAACGCGATTTTGGTAACAAAGTCGCGTTTATTTTTTAAGGAGGGGAAACATCATGAAAATGAATCTAAAAACTTCCCTACTTTTAGGAGTGGTCTGTCTCTTTGCCATTCTTAATGTAGCTGGAGCTGGTATAGCAGCAGAAACACCCACTGTTGAAGCTCCTATTATTGTAACAACCTGTGGACAAAGCCCAGGTGCGGTAATGGTAAAGATGTCTCTTATGCAAGCTAAGCTGGCACCTGTAGAGAGTAATAATACCATTGCAGCAAGCGATTTAAAGGGCAAAGGTTACAAGACTCTTATCGTGACTACCGGTACAAGCGGCAAAGGAATGGGTGCTGCAGGCACTAACGTCAACAAAGAAATAGCACGATGCAAAGAAGTTATTGAAGCTGCAAAAGCCGAAGGGATTATTGTTATTACTGCCCACGTAGAAGGAATGGCTCGTCGTACAGATAGTGCCGACCAAGCTTCTATAGATGAAATCATTCCCCTTGGAGATGCAATACTTATCGTTACAAACAGTAATACCGATGGTTATTTTACAAAATTAGCCGAAGAAAATAATAAACCTCTGATTGAAGCCAAAGATGCTCTTGCCATTGGCACAAGCTTGAAAGAGTTAAGCAAATAGTTATTTTTTCAAAGAGCCCTCGGTTGTAACCGGGGGCTTGTTTTCTCTACAAAAGAGATTAAGGAAAGGAACGACTCAGTCATGTTCACACACTCAGTAGTAATTTTATTAGTCATAGCCGTGGCTTTCATCATTCCGAAAGTCATGAAGCTGAGCACGGAGCTTTCGATGTTCGTAGCAGCCTTGGCAGGAGCTGCCGCCCACTCCATCATGCTCAGCGTAACGGGAAGTCCCCACAATCCCGTGGCCCTTCTTCCCATTCGTCACATTGTGGAAGGCGCTTTCACCTACTTTGATGTCTGCCTCATTTTTCTCACGGCTACCTTCTTCATGGCCCTTCTTCGGGAAAGTGGCGGCGTCGCCTTTATTGTTCGGAAGATCGTTTCGACCTTCCATTCAAGACGAACCATCTGCCTTTTGCTGCTCACCTTCGTGTTGCTTCTTCCCGGAGCCCTGACCGGTTCCGGTGCAACAACGGTTCTTACCGTAGGAGCCCTCGTTGGTTCTGTTCTGGCTGCCATGGGTGTCGATGAAACGAAACGGGCGGCCATCATCTTTTTAGGAGCAGCCATGAGCGCTGCCGCTCCTCCTATCAACCTCTGGGGCATGATGGCTGCCGCTGGTGCCAACATGCCCTACGTGGGATTCGGCAAACCGCTGTTTGTCCTTTCCGTTGCCGGAGCGCTCTTCTCCATGTTCTGGCTTGCAGGACGAGGAACGAAGAAGATCGATCTCGACCAGGCTCTGGCCAATCTTCCGGAAGCGCCGGAAGGACAAAACTGGTTCAGAGTTCTTGCCCCATTCATTCTGCTGTTGGCTTGCGTTATTGCGGGACGAATCTGGTTCTTCTCACTGCCCGTACTGGGATTGCCCCTGCTCTTCATGGTCGCTTCTTTCGCAGTGGTGCTTCTCAGCCCGCGCAAACTTCAGTTCTGGTCTATCGCCTGTTCCACCGTTCACGGCCTTCTTCCTCTCGTAGGCATCATGGTGGTTGTAGGTGTACTTATACAGATTATGGCTCTGAGCGGAGCGAGAGGGCTCATCTCCCTGGCGGTGGTTACCCTTCCCCTGGGAGTGCTCTACCTCACCCTCTGCATTATTCTGCCCCTCTCTGAGGGACTGGTGCAGTATGCTGTTGCTCCGTTGCTGGGCGTACCGCTCATCATGCTCTTCAACATGCGCGGTCTCGACCCCATCATCGCCTTATCGGCCATGGCGGTCATATGGCCTCTGGGAGACTGTTTGCCGCCAACCGCCGTCGTGGGACGGGCCACAGTTATGGAACTGGGGTATAAGGGACGGTATTTCGGGGATTTTGTGAAAGCCTGTCTGGTGCCCATGGCCTTCATCGCCATCTTGGGAACGCTCTTTCTCATCTTCAGCACCAGACTGTCATTTCTTGGAGGCTAGAGAATCATGATATTGGCAAATACCATCATTATGTACCTGTATTACGCTATGGTCCTCTTCTTCGGAGGCGCCATACTCTGCAACTTCATCAAGACAAGGAATGCCCAGGAAGCAGTGCTCTACAGCATTGTGCTCATGCCCTTCGTGCTGAGAATCCTTCGGCTGAAGTAGGAAGAGGGGTGAAGAGAAGATGAAGGGAAAACTGAATGGCATCAAGATACTTTCGTTGGTCGTAGCCCTTGTTTTCGTGGCTATTGCCGGACGGGAGTTTTACGGACACCGACATTTCAAGGAACCGGTAGTTCCCTCTCCCTCACTTACTGAGGTGAAGAAACTCTCAGACTACGAACCGACGTTGAAGGGAACGCCCAACGACAGCAACGTCTACATTTTTGACAGTGGTGTTCCTGGCGGAACGGCTCTGCTTATTGGAGGAACCCACCCCGAGGAGCCGGCGTGCAACCTCGGAGCCCTTCTCGTCGCCGAGAACGTGAAGGTGGAGCAGGGACGGCTCATCGTCATTATTCGGGCGAACCGAAGCGCTTCTACATGCACTCGTATGGGCGAGGCCTACCCCACGTACTACTACGTGAAGACGCCGTGGGGACAGAAGCAGTTCCGTATGGGCGACCGCTGCACCAATCCACTGGACTCGTGGCCCGATCCCGAAGTGTATATCCACTATCCCAGCCGTCAGATGTTGGCCTATATGGATATCAGAAACCTGAACAGAACCTGGCCGGGTCGACCCAACGGCGCCCTTACAGAGCGAACCACCTGGGCCATGACCCAGCTCATTCGCCAGGAGAAGGTGGATATCGCCGTGGACCTTCACGAGGCCGAGCTTGAATATCCGGTGGAAAATACCATCGTAAGCCATGAGAAGGGGCAGGCCGTAGCGGCCATGACATCCATGACCCTCACCGCCGAGCTTTTCGAAGTGCCCCTGAGCATGGAGTTTTCACCCAAGGCCCTTCACGGCTTGTCTCACAGAGAGATCGGCGATCATACCGACGCCATGTCTCTTCTCGTTGAGGTCGCCGAACCCATGCTTGACCGTATTCGTGGCATTACCGACGAATATCTGCTCATGACGGGCCGCGATGAGTTTGTTATGAAGGCGGGGGAACACAAGCTCCTCTACGCTCCTATCGACGAGCGGGGCTGGCCTATCGATGTTCGGGTGGGACGCCATTCCTCCACATTCCAGAAAATGCTTGAATTTTATTCTCTTACAGCCATTGATCGCCCCGTTGTTATCTCTGGGGTTCCAGGCTATACGGAAGTTATAGAGAACACGCTGGGCACCTATATGAAAAACCCTGAGGATGCACCAGCTCAAAACATCTACTACGATTAAGAGGGGGTGAAATCTCGTAAACATCTGATCTTTTCTATGTCAACTGGTTTACGAAGTAGTGGCAACACAAAAAAAGGAGGGAAAGTGTATGAATTCTAAAATGCTTAAAGTAGTAACAATAGCATCTCTTGCAGTCTTCCTTGCCGGATCTGTGGCATCTGCATGTACCACAATCCTCGTAGGAAAGAAAGCTTCTGTCGATGGCTCTGCAATGGTAACCCATACATGCGATGGTTGGTATGATAACCGTGTCAGAGTCATTCCCGGTGCAGCACACAAAGAGGGAGAAATGACGCCCGTTTATAAAGAGATATGCCATGGCACACGCCCTAACAAGCCTCTTGTAAAAGTCGGCGAAATTCCTCAGGCGAAAGAAACATACACATATTTCCATGTGGGTTATCCTTTCATGAATGAACATCAGGTTATCATGGGAGAAGACACTTGGAGCGGACGTGACGAAAACTACTGCGAAAATGGCTGGATGATGATTGAGCAGCTTGAAGTGTTTGCTCTTCAACGCGCTAAAACAGCCCGCGAAGCCATTCAAATCATGGGTGCCCTTGCTGAAAAGTACGGCTATGGTGACGGCGGAGAGACCCTTAATATCGTTGACGGCAAAGGCGAAGCCTGGATGTTCGATATTTGCGGACCTGGTCCCCTTTGGACACCTGAAAGCGGTAAGCCCGGCGCTGTCTGGGTTGCCCAGCGTGTGCCCGATGATTGCTTCACAGTAACCGCTAACCGTTCTCGAATCGGCGAAATCGACTGGAACGACAAAGAAAACTTTATGTATTCTTCCAACATCAAAGAATTCGCAAAAGATATGGGTTGGTGGAAAGAGGGAGAGAAATTTGTCTTCCACAAAATCTATAACCCAGAACCTTACGGAACTCCTTACTATCAGCAGAGACGTGAGTGGAGAGTCATGAGCCTTCTTGCACCTTCCCTTAAGATCGCAGAAGATGCTGCTGAGATGTATCCTCTGATGGTAAAACCCGACAAGAAGATTTCTGTAAGAGACCTTATGACTGTTAAACGTGATTACCTTGAAGGAACACGCTTTGATCTTACAAAGGGAATGGCTGCTGGCCCCTTCGGAACACCAAACCGTTACCCCACCCCGAAGAGCGTTCGTCCTGAAGATAAACAGGGCGTAGACTGGACAAGAGCTATTTCCATGTTCCGCTGCTCTTACAGCTTTGTCGCTCAGGCTCGTAGCTGGCTTCCCGACGCCATCGGTGGTGTTCTGTGGTTTGGAGAAGATGCTCCTCACTCCACAGTCTATATGCCAATTTACGCCGGTGTCACATCTCTTCCCAAGAGCATAACCGACGGTAAGCGTGCAGAGTTTGATAGAAATTCCGCTTGGTGGGCATTCAACTTTGTTTCCAACTGGGCAGATCTTAAATTCAGCTACATGATTAAAGACATCAAAGAAGCTCAGAAAGCTTACGAAGATGAATTCTTTATGTATCAGTCAGTCGTAGATAAAGAAGCTGTCGCTCTTTACAAAGAAAGCCCTGCAAAAGCTAAAGCCTATCTTACCAACTACACCAACAACAGCATTAATAAAGTTGTTGAAGGCTGGTGGAACCTGGCTTGGACTCTTGTCGGCAAATATTCCGACGGCTACATCACATCTCCTGATGGTAAACAGCAGTCTGTAGGTTACCCCACAGATTGGCTTAAGACAGTTGGTTTCGGCGAAGAAGAATCTGAACCTAAAAAATAGCACTAACGTAAATACGTAAAGAAGTAAGGGGCTGTCAATTAAGGCAGCCCCTTTTTTATTTCGATCCGATATAATTTTATCTTACCCTTTAGCTAACTTTGCAATCATGCTAAGAGGAGAAGGAAAAGGCACTTCTGGAGACGGGCCAACTGCTTCTCGCGTCTCTTCGAATTCCATTTCATATAGGAGACGACTAATCTCAAGTTTTAAAGGATCATCTGTCTCGTAGGGAATTGAAAAACGCCGATACCCAAACTGTTCGGCAAAAAATCCTAATTCCCGGTTCCCCTTCTCTTTTCTCATTGCCTCAAGAAACTGAGCGAGAAAATCTTCATCGTCAAAAAAAGGAGAAGAACTAACGAGAACAATTGCTTTAAAACTCCCCAGAAGCATAGATCTGCTCCAAAAGTTACACAGGGAAACTCCAGCACGTATAGCTCGATTCCCATCTGTTTGCCGCGCCACTAAATCCTCCATCAAAGTTGAGTAACCAAAAACTGCTGTGAATCCCAAGGTCAGCCCTCTTGCACGTCCAGGAATAATCATGCAATCTCGAAGAAAAGGACCTGCAAAACCCATGCGGGGACTCGAGAGGCAAAAAAGCTCACTTCCTAGTGATAAAGAAAGAGATGCTAATGTAACAAGTTCACCGCTATAGAGATGGTTCACCGATATAGGGCGGTAGTCAATTCCCAAAGGCAACCACGACGCAATATCCATATCAAGATTGACATTCCAGTATGGAAGGTTATTCATAGCTTATATACCTCCTTCCCGGGAAACAATTTGTATAATATATCGCATCACTCGTTACCCTACAAGCGCGGAATTACCTGTCTGTTATACTTTAAGAAACTCTTTGTATTATGGAGGTTTCAGATGGCTTATGAATCAACTTTCCTTGAAAAAGAATCTATTCTGAAACTGATTCCCAAGCTATCTTTTCCCGCCATGGTAGGAATGATCGCTCAAGCTCTCTATAACGTTGTCGATGCGATCTTCGTAGGGCGGGGCGTTGGCATGCTGGCTATTGCTGGAATATCCATTGCATTTCCAATTCAAATGGTAATCATGGCAACAGCACAAATAATTGGTGTGGGCAGTGCTTCTATTATCTCACGAAGTCTCGGAGAAAAAAATAGAGAAAAAGCAGAAAAGACTCTTGGAAACCTTATGAGTTCAACCTTGCTGCTTAGCGCTATAGCCGCATCTTTCGGACTTTACTTTCTTGAACCTATCCTCCGTCTTTTCGGAGCAACAGATGCTATTCTTCCTTTTGCCGCCGCGTATATGAAGATTCTATTCGCAGGATCTGTTTTCTTTGCCTTCTCAATCGCATGCAATAATGCAGTACGAGCAGAAGGAAACGCAACTTTTGCTATGCAAACCATGCTTATTTCAGCAGGAGTAAATGTCGTTCTCGATCCTATTTTTATATTTATCTTAGGCATGGGGATTCAAGGAGCAGCGATAGCAACCGTAATAGCTCAAGCCTCAACAGCACTATGGCTAGGATTATACTATCTTAGAGGGAAGAGCGATGTCCGTTTTTCCTTACGTAATCTCAAACCCCAATTCAACATTTTATCTGAAGTAATAGCTATTGGCCTTTCCGCTTTTCTCAGACAAGGAGCAGCAAGTCTTTCACTCGTAGTTATAAATCGACAGCTCGCTTTTTGGGGAGGAGATGCAGCAATTGCCGCTATTGGAATCTTACTCAGGATAACTCAATTTGCTGTTATGCCCATCTTTGGAATAGTACAGGGACTTCTTCCTATCGTCGGCTACAATTTTGGTGCAAGGCTCTTTTGTCGGGTTACGACAGCAATGAAACTCACAATAGCCATTTCTACTTTTTTATGTTTTCTTTCTGCCGCTCTTCTCTATTTCATGCCAGAGACACTCATCTCTTTGTTCAGCACCAACAGAGAACTTCTCCCCTTGGGCATTACAGCATCTAGGTATATGGCTATAGGTTTCCCTTTTATAGGATTTCAAGTTATGGCTTCTGGACTGTATCAAGCTATAGGAAAGGCTGTACCTGCTCTTTTTCTCTCTTTGCTTCGTCAAGTATTACTATTAATACCACTGGTTCTATTTCTCCCCTCCATATATGGTCTTCAAGGAATTTGGAAGGCCTACCCCATTTCTGATGTTTTAGCAGCTATAATAACTCTGATTCTATATAGGCGGGAAATGCAACGTCTTACAACGCTTTGCTCAGAAAGATTACGATAAAGAAAAGGAGAATTGACTCTATGCTTGAAACTGCCGTATCTTGGCTCGTCACAACTATTGGACATCTTGGATATCTCGGAATCATATGCCTTATGTTTCTCGAATCTTCCTTTTTTCCCTTCCCAAGTGAAGTTGTAATACCACCTGCAGGCTACTTAGCTTCAATCGGCGAAATGAATATTTTACTTGTTATCATAATGGGAATACTGGGGAGTATTCTCGGAGCCCTCTTCAATTATTGGATTTCTCTCCGATTTGGGCGTCCCTTTTTCCATAAATATGGGAAATACTTCTTTCTAAAGGAATCAACGCTCGATAAAGCGGAACATTTTTTCGTACGACATGGACACATCAGTACTCTTATAGGGCGTTTACTTCCCGGGATTCGACAATATATTTCTCTTCCTGCCGGGCTATCTAGAATGCCTCTATTTCCCTTTTGTATCTTTACTGCTATAGGGTCAGGCATATGGGTAACAATACTGGCCTTTGTGGGATATTGGGTAGGAAATAATAAAGAATTGGTAACTGAATATCTTCACACCGTAACAATTATTGCTGTTATTTTCTGCTTCTCTATCGCTTCTATTTATACAATTTATGTAAGAAAAAAGAACAAAAACAACGGAAAGTAAAGAAACTCAGGAGGTTCGTGAGACACGAGCCTCCTGAGTTTTAAAAGTCGAGAACTGCAGTAAGAAAATGGGTGTAGAGTACTGGATTCTGCTGAACGTTTTGCGCAAATGCAGCTCCTATAGATCGAGCCTTTTGAAGATGTTCCTTTTTCCCAGTTCTTTGGTGCATACGCAATAAGTTCATCATAGCCACAGAGTTACCTGAAACAACAGCACCATCTTCGGCTTCCAAGGGTCTGAAAAAGAGCAACTCATCTTTCTCAGAGGTCATAAAATAGCCACCACTATTTTCGTCATAAAAGAGAGAATCCATGCGCTCAGAAAGTTTTACTGCTCGCTCACCATAGACTGGCTTTCCTGTAGCCTCTTCTAATTCGAGAAGTCCCCAGATCAAAAAAGCATAATCGTCGAGGAAACCAGAAACAGATCCTTTACCGTCCACAACGCTATGATAGATTCCTTTTTCTACATGAACAGCCTTAGATAAAATATACTCCGTTGCTTTTTGAGCCCCATCAATAAAACGTTGTTCTTTAAAAATTCGTCCCGCGAACGCTAAAGCAGCAATCATCAAGCCATTCCAATCTGTAAGAATCTTTTTGTCGCAATGAGGGCGAGAACGTTTATTCCTCGCGTCAAGAAGCAAATGACGAGAGGCAGCTAACTCTTTTTCTAACGTTTGCAAGTCGATCTCATACTTTTCCGCCAATTGAGGAATAGGGGCAGAAAGAGCGAGAATATTATCGCCCATTCGTCGTCCAGTAACTGGATGGTTATAATTCCCACTTTTCTGAATGCCGTACGCATTTAGGAAGAGAGGCAATGATTCTGGCGGCAATATCTCCCGTATTTCCTTCTCCGACCACACATAAAAACGCCCTTCTACTCCTTCACTATCGGCATCTTCGGCAGCATAAAAAGCTCCCTGAGGAGAGCGTAAATCTCGCAACACATATGAAGCTATATCAAAAGCTACATTTTTATACATTTCTCGGCCTGTTACTTCCCATGCCGAGGCATAAGCCAAAAGGAGAAGAGCCTGATCGTAGAGCATCTTTTCAAAATGAGGAACTTTCCATTCCCTATCAATAGAATAGCGGGCAAAGCCTCCACCGAGATGGTCTCGTATTCCCCCCATAGCCATCGTCTCTAGTGTTCGCTCCACCATTTCAAAAGCTTTATCCTCTTTAAACATCTTCCCATATTCAAGTAAGAAAAGAAGAGAATGAGGCATCGCGAATTTGGGGGAATCCGCAAATCCTCCCCACAAAGGATCAAAACTCTCACACAATCCTTTAAATGCTTCTTTTGCGACACTTCGCCCCGGACAAGAACCTTTTTGGTTTGATATTCCCTTTTTCAAAGCTTCTAAAATACTATCTGCTGATTGAATTACATTTTGCTTTTGCATAAGCCAAAGCCACTTAACACGTGGAACTATATCGACAAGACCTGGAATCTGTCCAGACGTCCGTTTGGGAACATAGGATATCGCAAAAAAAGGTTTACCATCTGGCGTCAGAAAAAGATTTAAGGGCCATCCGCCACTCCCATTCATGATAAGACTCACGGCCATACATGCATGGTCAATATCCGGACGTTCTTCTCTATCCACTTTTATAGAAATACAAGCATCATTCAGGAGGTTAGCAACTTCGTCATCACTGAAGCTCTCCTTTTCCATAACATGACACCAGTGACATGAAGAATATCCGATACTCAAAAATATGGGTTTATCCTCTGTTCTAGCTTTCTCAAAGGCTTCAGCTCCCCATGAATACCAATCTACTGGATTATGAGCATGTTGAAGTAAATACGGACTTTTTTCATTGATTAACCTATTCGATTTATTTTTCATTACTTCACCTCTAAAAATCAAAAAATGACACTGTTAACTTAAACATAGCGTCACATAGGTAATAAAAATAGCCGCCAATACAGAGAAAATCAATCCCCTTCCAAACCATGAGAAGATAGCTGCCGTACCAATGCCAGCTAATGTGGGAATTACCATCTCAGAAGAAGATTCTGCTACGCCTCTAACAATAAGAACTCCAAGAGCAGTGTAGGGAATGGCAAAAAGGAACTTCCTCATCGAAGGAGATATGGTCTTTTGGGATAATATCCAAAAAGGGCAAAATCTTGGAATGTACGTCACAATAAGCATTCCAATAATAAGGGGCAAAGAACTTTTCATATCTTTTCTCCTTCGTAAGAGTCTTTCAAAAGAAAAGGACCGGCCGAAGAACCAACTATAATAGCTGTAATAAGCTTCCAGCCATCAGGGAAAAATTCCAAAGCGTCAAGAATAAAATAAACCAAACCGGAGAAGCCAGCTAAACAAAGAGCCGTCATAGATTTCCTTATTTCCGGAATCAAAATAGCAGTAAACATAGCGTACAGTCCTACTCCCAAACTAATCTGAACAGTCTCGGGCAAAACAGTACCGACAGCATACCCCAATGCAGTTCCTGCTATCCACGCCGCGTAAGACACCCCATTTAATGCCATCAAGAAAAAAGGAGACAGCTCTTTACCTTGCAAAGAAGCTACAGAAAAAGTTTCGTCTGTAATGCCAAAGGCTATAAATGGTAGCCACTTCTTATTTACATTTTTGAGACGAGCTGCCAATGAAGCTCCCATAACCATATGGCGCAAATTCAGAAGAAAGGTTGCCAAAATAATATCTCCTGTGGCTATCCCGGCCCTGAGAAGATCCAACGCCATAAATTGACTTGCTCCTGCAAAAACAAGGATAGAAAAAAGGCAGTTTTCACCAAAAGATACCCCTACATTACGAGCTAAAAGTCCGAAAGCCATGCCAATTGGTATGTACCCAATGACAATAGGAATACCTGCCTTGAATCCGCTATAAAGGCTGTTTCTCTCTATTTCTTTCATATCCTTAACAAACCTCTAAAAAAGAGTAAGTATGTCTTCTATTTTATCGAAGGTATAATAAGCACCAGAATTTTTTAATTCGTGGGACGAGAAATTACCAGTAGTCAAACCAACTCCACGAACTCCAGCAGCAACAGACGTCATCATATCAAGGTCTGTATCCCCTACGTAGAATATTTCTTCAGGAGCAGCATCTAAAAGTTCCATGCTTTTATGCAAAATATCAGGAGCAGGCTTAGGATGTTCTACATCCTGAATACCGATAATATGCTCAAAAAAGCCATCAAGTTTTTGAGACTCTACCACCGGACGTGCATTTTGGCGATTCGATGCCACTGCAAGACGAATTCCCTTATTGCGAAGAGATTCCAAGAGCATGACTGTGCCTGGAAAAAGCCGAATTCCAGCATATTCCTGCTCTACAAAAAATCCTCTATACTGAGTAAGCCATTCTTCTTTAAACTCTCCCCAAAGCTGAAGCCAAGAATCTCGGATAGGCATACCAATAGTCTTCAAGACCTCTTCTCTCGTTACCTTACGCAATCCGTGCTCTTGTGCCAAACGATTGGTGCAATCAGTAATTGCATAACTGCTATCAGCCAAAGTCATATCAAAATCAAAAACGACAGCTTTTATCACGTTAATTCCACCTTGTCAAAAAAATTGCTTGACTCAAAAATTTTTAGATATTAAAGAATCGTACCTTAAGAAAAAGAAAAAAGCAAAATTCCGGTGTTTCCTTTTACACAAAGGAAACACCGGAAGATTGGTCATTCCTATTAAACTTTAATCGTAAAGGACCGATTTACTAATCAAAATTTTATTACCTCGAAATTCGAGTAATTCGAGAGTAATAATATTATCTTTGAATTTCATACTATTTCGTACCCACAGCGTAACGTCGCCATGGGAAACGAGAACGAAAGATTCTGGATCAATCGGTTTTTGGCTCTTCACGAGAGCCGATGCATCTTCTCCTCAAATACCTCTGTAATATCCCCAATCAAGATACAGAGGTTGAGGCAAACGCTGCAAAAACTCCAGTGCCTGATCAGAAAAAGCAAAGGTAAGCTCTGAAGTATTTTGTGGCGCTTCCAAAGCAAAAAGAACTGACCCTGTCGAAAAAATATAGAGACTGCATACGAGCATTACTGATAAGACTATTTTTCTCACTCTACCCCTCCTCACGAATACCCCCAATAGTATATATTAGAATATCTGCCAAGTCATCATTTCCTCAAGGGAAGAAAACATATTTTCAATAAAAATCTTCAGACGAACCTCTTCGCTACATCGAGATGAAAAACTAAACCGAAGAGAATGAGGATACCTGAGATAACGAACCGCAAAGCCTTTCTCTTCTACTGGCCCATACCCTGCTGCTTTAAGACCAGTAGGTAATGTCGTACTTGTGGTAATTTCATTTTGAGTAAAATGTAACCAGCCTGGGGATTGGAATATATCAGGCATTTTCCCATCCTTGGAATTTTCTTTCCACACTTCGTAGAGCAAAGATAAATGAGCTTCCGGACCATAACCGTTCATATACATAGCAATTCTTTCTCGATGAGACTGAGAAACTCTTTGTAACAACTCTTTTAGATTTTCTTTCTTATACCCTTCTCTCATTCCCTTAACCAAGAGAACCGAATCTTTTGTAACAGGGCGCATTCCGTCTGTTCGTCCCTTTCGAAAGTGACGAAGATGAACCGATTCAAAAACATGAGGGAGAGAGGAAAAGCTCTTAAAAAAACTTGATTGAATAGCCACTTGAACGAAAGCATCTGTGCTAAGAGAATGCTTTTTTATATCCTCTAATCCAAAAGAAGGAAAATCTCTAACGATTAAAGACGTTCCTTTTATCATTGAGTCAAAATGTGCTGCAGCTTTTTCTATAGCTTTACATAGTGAGGAATCAAGAATAAACGAAACTTTTTTTGCCAGTGTTCCCACCATAACTCCTCGTGGAAAGATAACCTTTTCATCTTCAGTAACCCATCGAACTAATCGAGTGACCGCAGCTCCATCCAAACCTGAATGTTCAAAACAAAGCCCTCTATATCCTGGACCAATAATTAACTGTAGAGATTTATCAAACCATCGATCTCCTCCTTTTCCATGCCAAACATTTCTGCACACATTCATTGTGTGAGAGAGTGGATGATCTTCTAAGCAAACAACAAAAAGAGCTTTCTCCAAAATATTCATGACATGAATATTTTGAGAATCAACCTGTAAAAGCCGTTTTCGCCAATAGAACCAATACGTTCTAGGAAGGGTTGTCAGAAGTGCTGGAGAAGATATTCTTTCTGTAGACACATCTCCTTCAGAGAAACTCTGCAAAATAGATAAAAAAACACCACTTAATTCTTTAGTGTCCCTAATGTCCCCCTTATCAGAAAGAACATCAACCTTATAGAAATTACCCTTAAAGATTACAATAATATGAGACTCTTTTGTGGTAACCTCTCCATTCGAGCTCCAAGGTGATTTTAAAAAGTCTTGATTGAGTCCAGGAATTCTCGTTGTCGAAAAAAAATTTTTATATTGTTCCAAACTTAAAGGATTTCGCTCATCCCATTCTATTTCTGGATTTTGCAACAGGTTTTCTCGAAAACGCAAAAATGAAACAACACTTTTCGCTGCCCTATCACATAGAGATAAGCTATATGAAGTTGAAGAATCGTTGAAGACATAATAAGGATTACTGTATATAGGCAAAGGATCTCTCGCTTTTAAATACCATTTTTCCCAATAAGGGAGATTTTCAAGAAAAGACTCTTCTTCGGTCAAACGTTGTTCTAGCATCTTTTGCAAAAAAGGTCCCTTCTCTGGCGATTGCAAAAAATTTTTCACCGCTTTTTGAGTCGTTTCTATTTCATTAGAAGAGAGAAACGGCTTGCTCCACATGGAAAACAACTGACAAGTTTTATTTAAATCGGAAAAAGAAAGAGCCGGCAAGCGGCTCTCTTTCGAACAAAAATATTTATATTTTTTCATTTTTTAACGCATCTTCTACGTTTTTGATCACGAGAGGATCATCAAGCCATTGATGCCAACGTTCCGAATAATGCTTTAAAAACCAAACTGCCGCTTCAAAAGAAGAAGCACTTTCTCTTTTCATATATGCTAAAAAGGTGTTTGTCTCACCCATAGTCGTCTCATATTTTATAAGAAAATTTTCTATCTCCGGATTTTCCTCAGCAAACACCGTGTTTATAGTCTTTAAAACCCTTGAAGCAGGAAAGTCACATCCTCCAGATGTATTCCATACTTTTTCATCATAAGGAGGTTCTTCTAATTTCGTCATATCATACATTCCCAAGATAGGAGTGGGCTCCCAATAGTATGCAAGAACAGGCTTCCCTTTTTCATATGCAGATGCAATAGCTGTGGCAAGGGCGCTTGCCGAACCACAATAGAAAACAGTATAACGGGAATTCAGTCCATAGGACTTCATTTTTTTCTCGTTTGTAACGCTTACGTTCCAGCCAGTTGGTCCGTTATAAAAACGTCCTTTTTGAGGATTTTCGGGGTCTCGAAATAGTTCCCAATAACGAGACAGATCCTTTACACTTTTTAAATCCGGTGCCATAGGTTTAATTCCCCGATTTGGATCTCCCTTAATTAAATATGTAGGAACATACCATCCTTGAGGAGCATCTGGAAAATTCTTCCCCAAAGACCGTAACTTACCGCGCTTCTCTGCTTTCTTCCAAAATTCACCAGCATTGTCTACCCAAGTTTCCATGGCAATATGAACATCCCCTCGTTCCAATCCCATAAGCCCAGGCACAACTTCCGCAAACGTATAAATTACACTCCGTCCAAAACCTTTTTCGATAATATACGCTGCAATTCTGTTATGAACTTGAACACTTTCCCAACTAAAATCAAGGAAAATAACAGGACTTTCTGTGGAAAAACCACAAGAAGCTAGATTAAAAAGAACAACTGACAACGTAAACATAAACAATATTTTTCTCCACCATTTTTCACTTTTCATATCAAAACTCCCTTCTAAAATTTAGTATAATAATTTGATTATAACATAAGGGCATAAGCATCATTGATGTATAATTGATCAGAATAAGACGACTTGCCCCATTAAAAATATCTTTGAGGTAAAATAAATGTGGATGATTACATGATTGGGAGGGCTTTTTATGACAGTATCACCTCGTATAGTTCTTTATCGAAAAGTTTCAGAACTTGAAAGAGAGCTTCATTTAGCAGCCCAAAAGCCTTCCTGTATATTTTTTGTTCCCACGAGCAGAGATAGAAAATTATTGCAAGATGTTATTTTTCCCCACAATATGGCAGGACAAAGTGCTCCCGCTATTTGGCGATGGGATGATCTTATCCGCCAATTTGAAACATTCATATCTGACAATTCTGAAGGAGGTCAAAATAACTACATTCGCCAAATTGATCCTCCTGACCACTGGCTCATTGTTCGGTATATCGTTAAAGATTTTTTGGAAAGTCAAAAAGGAAACACACTTCTTCCTCCTGGAGTGTGGCAAACCGGCTTTATTTCAACATTGGGAGACCATTTTAGAGAGTTATTACGAGAAGCTGTTTCGCCAGAAACATTGGGGCTCTCTCTTGAGTGTGGTAATTGTAACCGAGAAAAATGTCCCCATATTCACACACCAGAAGGAATTCTCTGTCACCTTTTTCACCTTTACGTAGAATATTTAGAGAGATGGCATCTTGTAGATAGTGCGCAAATTCCTCTTATAGCTCTTCGTTTCCTCAAAGAGGGTCCCTCTTCACTGCTACGATGGGTTGTTAATCGCCATTTCGTATTTGTTGGATTTCTAAGCTTTAATTCAAGTCAGATACATCTGCTTTCACATCTCTCTTCGTTAGGAGCAACAATAACAATATATACACCACAAACGGGTTTAGATAATTTTTACACCACAGTAGATCAGTTTCCCGGAGCCTTGGTAGAAAGTCTTCCCTCATCGGGGACACTGAACGCCCTGCGAATTACATCGGGATCTCCACGAATGGAAATGGAAACACTGGCACGAGAGCTTGTATTGTGGAAGAACCAGAAAGGCTATATTACAGAGCATAATATTCTTCCTTCTACAACCTCGTGGCAGAAAATGGGCATGGTTATAGACAGTCCTTGTCTGGCTTTGGCAGAAGAAGTATTGACTCGATATCATATTCCTTATTCCATTCATGAGGGGCTTACAGTAGAACAAACTCCTCTCTGGGATTTGGCCCGAAGGATATGGTCTGCTGGTGAAAAACAATGGCCTGTTGAAGAAACGTGGAATATCCTTCGTGAACCATCCCTCGCGGGAAGGGAAATTCAGACACCGCCTCCTACAGACATATTCAGTCTTAGTGAGGGAGGCTGGATTGACCTACTAAAACATAGAGCACCAGAACGAGGTGTTCTTTCATTTAAAAAAATGTGTCAGTTTATCAAAACCATGGAAAAAGGCGGAACTCCAGCAGATTTGCTTTCCGCCCTATACACCCTAGCCGCAGAATCACCTTCTTGGGGCAACGAACTCTCCCTTTGGGTCATTGATCATCCGGAACTTGATGAGTCTGTTCGCCGTCTTCAGGCAGCATTACGTGAAACAGAACAAAAAGTAGAAAGTCTCGGAGAACTCCAAGATCGAATAGGCAATGCAGGAAAGGTACATTTTTCAGGATCGGAAGCTATCTCTTTCTTACATCACTGGGCTTCTATAGCCACTATCTGGCTCCCTGCGGCAATAGAGGGAACACTTTCTTTATTTGTCGGGACTCCGCCAGTCCTTACACAGAAATCTCTTTGGATAATGCCTGGTACTACTGCATCTATGTGGCCCGGCAAAATAAGCGAATCCTCCCTTCTTCCTGATGATCATAAAATGACACTTCATGAAATGATGGGAACAGAACGGGGACATCTTCCCTTACTTAAAGAAAAAAGAGAACAAAGAGAAGCTCTATTCAGACGACTGTTGGCCTGTGGAGAAAAGGCCATAATTATAAGTTCTCCACTTGCGGACGGATCGGGGAAACCTCTTCCGCCCTCTCCATTCATCGGAAAGTCTTTCTCGGAAAAGTGGATTTATTCAAAAGAAGAAATTCCTCCTCTCGAGAGAACATTGAGTCATCTTCTGCCTAAAAAAGAGGAGCCTGCTATTGAAGGTGTTGAGATCAGAGAAGATGCCTACCCATATACAGGCAGACAACGCTACCTTCCTGAGGAAAGAACGGAAGTTCCAGTATCTCCTAAAGGGCAGCTTAGCAAGCTTGACGAATATATGGATTGCCCTTTTAGATTTGCGAACCTCAACTGTCTCAATATAGACGAACCCGTATCTTCAGGACTGGATCTGGCACGAAGCGGAAGTACGCTGCACCAACTTTGGAATAAAGTATGGGAAACATATGAAGAGACAGGAGAATCTCTCTCCCTACTTGCTCGCCGTTATTGGGAAGAAATAGTAGAGGACGCTTATCCTGACCTGCTTCAGAGATCCTCTCTTACCAGACATAATGAACGACTTCTGCAACAGACCTTAAAACTGGCCGATCTTCAACAAATCATGGAAGAAAATGGCCTGGAGAAGCTTCGCTACAGACAATATAGAGAAATGGATCTTCCCCTCCTCAGTGTAAATGGGGTTCCTTTTACAGGTAGAGCCGACAGGGTGGAATTTCTCAATGATGGAAGAATTATTATTCTCGACTATAAGCTCGGCAGCGGAAACGGCCGCAATAAAAATCTCCAATTAGCTGCATATACCCTAGCAATCCAAGAAGGAGAAGGAACGTTGCCTGCGCATATGCCCAATCTCCGCGTAGTAGGAACTCTCTATCTCTGTCATAGTGACACTTCTATTGTAGGTGCTGTCGAAGAACAGGATATTCTAGAGATTACGGGCTGTTCAAATGCGCGAAACGGAAACACACTAGAAGATCTCATTGAAGCGACAAAAGTTGGGCTGAACAATATGGCACAAAGCCTTCGGTCTGGTATATATGCCCCTAACTATGATTCAAAAGCATGTCACTACTGCTCTCTCAATCTTATGTGTAGAAAAAGTGAACTTGCAAGCAAAGGAGAAAAAGATGAAGACAAATAACACTCTTGCGCAACATATAAAAGAACAGATAAAAGAGCAGACTGAGGCCGTTCCAGGACAATACGAAGCAATAACTTCTGATTCCCCCCTTGTTGTAGTTAGCGCAGGAGCTGGAACTGGGAAGACGTGGACTCTCGCATGGCGCTTCATCTGGGCTCTTATTTCAGGCCGCGCAGCAACTAATGAGATTCTTACGTTAACCTTTACCGAAAAAGCAGCTTTGGAAATGGCTGAGAGAATTAAAAATATGCTCTTTCAACTAGGGATGAAACACCCCTCATATAGAAGCTTATTTCAAGATGCCGCTGACCGTATTGACGAAGGGTATATTTCTACCATTCACGCTTTTTCCATGAGAGTGCTTAAAGAATGCGGGCTTGCTACTCATCTTGACCCAGAATCTGGAGTTGTCGCTCCTCCTCAGGAAAGTATTTTTTGGAAAGAAGCAGAAGAAGCTCTCGATCAGTGGAATAAAGAATGGTTTCAGAGAGGTCTGCCATCCTTATGGACAGAAAGGGTACGGACCCTCTTTACAGACCCTCTCTTCATGAATATTATTAACGCCTTTGGGCCAGAAGCAGTAACAACTCATGCTAGGCAATCCCTAGCCCTCTTTGCCAGCCAAGGATATGGTCCAGAAGATATTTGGCAATGGAGCAACGTTCTTCCAGATAGAGACCAGTCCACTCTAGAACAAGCTCAGACAAGCTTGTATCAAAAATGGGAAAAAGAATGGCTTCGTTTTCTGGAACCTGATATCGGCATCTTTTATAACCTCAAAGAACTCAAAGGGAAAAGTCAATTAAGTAATCGCATTCAAAGTTTAATGAAACAATGGGGTGAAAGACCTTCTCTACATGATATGCCGCTTTTTGTACTTTCACTCATAGATACGCTGAAAGGGGCTCGCGGAAAACTTTCAGATGAAATTGCCGAATCTCTTGGAGAAGCAGTCTCTCCGTACAGAAATCGCCTAAAAAAAGACGAACCATGGCTTAGTGCATTTCATTCAGGATTTGATTCTGACGAACAGCTTTCACGCATATGTATGCTTCGTATCGCTGCTGTATTCTGGCAAATTTGGAATGAATTCCGCATTAGAAAGAACAGGCTTTCTTTCGACGATATGATCAGTTATGCAATAGAAGCCCTTGAACAGAGTCCATCATATGCTGGCCGTTTTAAAGAAATTCTCGTTGACGAATTTCAAGATACGAACCCTCTTCAGGATCGTCTCATTCAGGCTGTTAGACGATATAATCAACGTCTTTTTCTTGTAGGTGACGTAAAGCAGTCTATCTATCGCTTTCGTCATGCTGATCTTTCTCTCTTTGCTTCGTATATAAGAAAAGCCAAAAGCGGAGAAGGAGAATATATTGCTCTCAATAAAAGTTTCAGAAGCAGGGAAAACCTTGTTTCTGAGGTAAACAACCTTTTTGCTTCCATATGGAAAGACGGACTCGGGCAAAACCTACAATTGCCCTTTGAACCTTTGGACGTTCCGAGAAATCTCGACACGTATAAAACTCGTCAGCAATGTACCGTCGACCCTTTAGTTATCTACCTTGAAGAAGGAAAAGAGAAAGAAAAAGTCGGAGATATGCGCCTTCGACAAATTAGACGTCTCGCTAGTCTTTTCTCTCGTTATCATAATGATAAACACACGATTTGGGACAAAAAACAAGAATGTCTCCGTCCTGTGCAATGGGAAGATATGGCAATTCTTGTCCCTTCTCGAACTACGTGGTTTCCTCTGCTCGAGAAGATTTTCTTCGAAGAATTTCAGATTCCCATTTATTTTGAAGGAAGTACCCGTTACTTCTCTCGAAGCGAAATACAAGATATCATTGAACTGCTTAACCTTTTGGATGATCCCGAGAACGAAAACTATCTTATAAGTTTTCTTTCTTCTCCCTTTTCGACACTATCCCTTGATGATGTTCAAGAGCTTGTCAAAACAACAACAAAAGGATACAGATACAAGACCTTTCAACAACAATGGCCTCATCTGGCTCAGCAGATTCAGGAATGGCGTTTAATGGCTCATTTTCTTGGCCCATCATCGGTACTTGCCTCCTTCCTTGGCCGAGGAAACGAAACATTACTTAGTTTCCCTGCGTGGAAGAGACGAAGTGTAGCCGCCAATATACGCAAAGCCATCGATATTGCCAGAGAATTTGAAGAAACCATCGGAATAAGTCTACCAGGCTGTGCAAGATACCTTCGTGATGCCGTGGAAAAGCAAGAAAAAATAACTGAAGCAGAAGTATCAGGAGAACATGAAGATGTTATTCGTGTCATGACCGTTCATGGGGCTAAAGGATTGGAATTTCCCGTTCTCGCCGTTATGGGCTTGGAAAGAAGCAGCAGTGACGGTGAAAAAAAGGGACTCATGCCTTCCAAACAAATGGGAGTAGCCTTGAGGCATTTCCCTGACGAAAAATCTTCCAATCCGCCCTTGGCATGGTCTCTCTCTAAACTGTTGGATGAGCAAGAAGAATATGAAGAATGGCAACGTCTCTTTTACGTAGCCTCAACACGAGCACGAGATAGTCTGGTTTTATGTAGTCTCCTTCCTCAAAATAAAGATGGATACTCTATTTCTGAGAAATCATGGCTTAATATGCTCCTGACATGGAAGCCCGGATTGCCACTTTGCAATGACGAACCACCTTCTGTCATTAATGTGAAGCTACAAAAAGAAACAACAGAAAACATAGCGTCTTTCGTACCTCTTCCACAACCGGAACCTCAATTTTTATCTAAAATAAGCGCTACATCATTTGCTCTTTTCCAATACTGCCCTTACGCCTTTCGACTAAAACACAGGCAAGGGCAAGAACTCGTATGGGAACAACCAAGCGATGACTCGACAGAGGGAGGAACAGACGTAGGGAGTTTGGTACACATTCTCCTCTCTCGATGGGATTTTATATCTGTACCACTCGATTCCTTCTTTCCTCAAAAAAATTGGCTTGAGTTTGCAGAAACATTACCATCAGAGCTTAGGCCAGTCTGGAAAAGAACTCGCACGAGAGAAGATGTATATTCTTGGCTTTTCTCCTTTCAAGAGAGTTCTTTGGTTAAACAGATTCGGGAAAACAGGACAACAATCCGCAAGGAGTTCCCTTTCCGCGTCTCTTTGCCAGAAGGTCCAACTATGGGAGGATCTATTGATTTACTTTGGAGGGAAAAAGACACTCTTTTCATTCGCGATTACAAAATAACAACCCTTGCTCACGTACCTGAAAACTTGTACAAAGATCAGCTGGCTTTTTACGCATTAGCAATGAAAAAGGCTCTTCATATATCCCAAATCTCTCTTGGCCTATGGCACTTACGAGAAGGAATAGAAGAGCCTGTTCACGTTTCAAATAAAGACTGGACTGCCCTTGAAGAAAGAGTTCGAAAGACAGCACACCTCGCTATATCTGGTCCCTTTAAGCCTATAGAAGGACGCTGTTCTCTCTGTCCCTTTAAACGAGAGTGTACGTGGCCGTTGAAATAGTTCTATAAGGCCTTCCAGCTCTTAAAACCTTTACCAAGAACTTCTGAAGCATCGCTAATTGACATAAAGGCATTGGGATCTTTTTCTCCCAGAAAGCGTTTAAGAGTCACCATTTGACGTGGTTCAAGAAGGGCCAGTAACACTATTCGTTCCTGCCCCGAAAAGCCGCCTTCTCCGCGGAGTAAGGTTACCCCCCTATGAAGGTCTTTCGTAATAAAAGATGAAACGTCATAGGGCTGACTTGTAATGATAAACACCTGTTTTCGCCGGTCAAAAGAACGAGTTGTATTATCTAAGACAATGCCATAAATGTAGAGACCAACAACACCGTAAATTGACGACTGAATGCCAACAACAAAAGCAGATAACGCCAGAATTACTGTATTATAATAAATGGAAAATTGCCCCATCTCTATTCCATATCGTTTACGAAGAGCCATTCCGGGAATATCCATCCCCCCAGTAGAGGAACCCGCCCTAAAAATCAATCCTGCTCCAAAACCCTTTATAACACCTGAAAGGACGGCCGCCATAAATTTATCTTCAAGATCTAGAAGAGGAATAACCTCAAAAACCTTCAATAACAAAGAAAAAAGAACAACAGAATACGCTGTCCAAATAACGAAACGAGGTGAAAGTTCTCGCCACCCCCACGCCATTAATGCAGCATTGGCAATAAGGATAACCCACGCCGGAGAAATACCCCATACATAGTTCGAAAGAACAGCAATACCTGAAACTCCAAGATCAGGAAAACGATTGGGCAAAACAAAAATAACAAAACCAAGAGCCATTAATATATTTCCAACTGTTACGGCAGTAAAAGCCTGCCACTCTCCCTTTATAGCCAAAAATAAACGAATGAGAGATTTTTTTATAGCCAAACGAGAAACGCCTTTCAATCCACATATCCTCCTTAAAAATATATTCCAAAAAATGAATTGTTACTCTAGCGCAGCAGCTCAAGAAAAGCAAGAGACAACCATATTTGGTATAATAATTAGGTTGCAACACTAGAAAAAGAAAGGGTGTGAAGCCGTGTTCATTCCCCTCGAAGGTCAGGGAATCATTTCAGCAGGTAAGATCATTGCCATCGTTCGCCACGGGGACGAAACGGCTCTTTATACGAAAGATGGGTCTGTAGTTGCAACTGGGTTTAAACCAGAGACCCTATCTAGAAGATACCGCGCTTTCGTAAAAGAATCAAGACGTAATGCTTTGGATTTTAAGCAAAAGCACCAAGGAGGAGATTCCGTATGACAGCACCGGCCAAACAGTACACGGCCAAAGATATACAAGTACTTGAAGGCTTACAAGCCGTTCGTAAACGTCCAGGCATGTACATCGGGGACACAGGGGCCAGAGGCCTTCACCATCTCGTGTACGAGGTCGTAGACAATTCAATTGATGAAGCCATAGCTGGCTACTGCAGCAAGATAAGTGTTGTAATTTATGAGGATGAGAGTGTCTCTATAGAAGATAACGGCCGAGGCATTCCAACAGAACCTCACCCGTCAAATGGCAGACCTGCATCAGAAGTTGTACTTACAGTTCTTCATGCCGGAGGTAAATTTGACAATCAGGCCTATAAAGTGTCAGGAGGATTGCATGGCGTAGGTATTTCAGTCGTTAACGCCCTTTCTGAATGGCTGGAAATAACTATCCATCGCAATGGACTGGCTAGAACCCAACGTTTTGAGAAGGGGACACCAGTAACTGACCTCTCAGATGGCGTTCCAACAGATCAAAATGGAACCTTTGTTCGTTTTATGCCCGACGCTACAATATTCGAAGAAGTTAAATTTTCAACGGATATATTAACTGGTCGCCTTCGGGAAATGGCTTTCTTAAATCCGGGACTCATGATCTCACTTGAAGATCGACGGGTATCAAAGATCATTGAATTCCATTACGAAGGTGGTATTAAAACGTTCATAGAGTACCTCAATAAGGGGAAAACTCCTCTTTTTGCCGATCCCATCGTTATTTCGGGAGAAAAAGATGGGGCATCTGTGGAACTTGGAATCCAATATAATGACGGCTACCTTGAGCGTATCTATGCCTTCGCCAATATGATTCATACGGTCGAGGGAGGTACCCACGTATCCGGTTTCAGAACAGCTTTGACCCGAGCTATAAATGAAGTTGCCAGACGAGCGAAACTTCTTAGAGACAAAGATGAGAACCTTTCTGGTGAAGACCTTAAGGAAGGTCTTACCTGCGTTCTTTCTGTCAAGCTCCCCAACCCGCAATTTGAAGGACAAACAAAAACAAAGCTGGGGAACAGTGAAATTAAAGGTATTACTGATTCCGTTGTATATGACGGTCTTATTACATACCTTGACGAACATCAAGATGTGCTCAAACCTGTTGTAGAAAAAGCTCTTCGTGCTCGACAAGCTCGAGCTGCTGCTAAAAAAGCCAGAGAACTTGTACGCAAGACGGCTATGACAGGAATGAACCTTCCTGGGAAATTGGCCGACTGTTCCAGCAAAGATCCTCATATTAGTGAAGTCTATATTGTTGAGGGAGAATCTGCTGGTGGAAGTGCAAAACAGGGACGAGACCGAAGTTTTCAAGCCATTCTCCCTTTACGAGGGAAAATTCTTAATGTGGAGAAGGCACGCCTCGATAAAGTTTTAAGTAACAATGAAATACGAACTATCATTCAGGCACTTGGATGTGGCATAGGAGAAGATTTTGATTACAGCAAGCTTCGTTACGATAAAATCATCATCATGACAGATGCTGACGTTGATGGTGCTCACATCAGTACGCTCTTGCTCACTTTCTTCTATCGCTATATGCACGATCTTGTTGAAAAAGGACACCTCTACCTGGCCCAACCGCCCCTCTACCGGGTTCAGCGAGGAAAGAATATTTCTTACTGCTTTAGTGATAAAGAGCTGCGCCAAATCATGGATTCTATGGCTGACTCCAAGAAAGCATCAGTGCAGCGATACAAAGGTTTGGGAGAAATGAATCCAGATCAGTTGTGGGAAACAACAATGGATCCGCAAAACCGGCTTCTAAAACGAATAGAAATAGAAGATGCCATGGTCGCAGACGAATACTTCAGCATTCTGATGGGCGATAAAGTTGAACCACGACGAGATTTCATCACTGCCCATGCTCACGAAGTACGGAACCTTGATATATAATTGTAAAAAATAGAGACAACGTCAAAAAAGAGTCTCTTTAAAAAAGAGACTCTTATTTGCTTTATTTTGTGCGCTCTGTATAAGATTAAAAAGATTCAATTCATCATAAAATCACTTAATCGAGTATCATTTTATGATGTATCAACATACATAGGGGGTGTGTACTTGACCTAGCTTTTACATACTATTCATCCAAACATATTTGACAACGGAAAGGGAGGATCATCGTGTTTTCGTACATCACGAGGAAAATTCTTTACACAATCCCTGTTGTGTGGGGCGTTATAACAGTCGTGTTTCTTCTTATTAATGTTGTGCCTGGAGACCCTGCCATGATTATGATGGGGCAACGTGGCGACCCGGAAACTCTCGCAAAAATTCGAGCGGATTTAGGCCTTGATCTTCCGCTTCACGTTCAGTACGTCCGCTTTATTACCCAAGTATGTAAAGGGGACCTTGGAACATCCTACCGAACAAATGAAAAAGTTTTAGACGCCATTATCACCCGCTTTGGAGCTACGGCCAAGCTTGCAGCTGGTGCTTTGTTTCTGGGAACCACTATCGGTATATTGGCTGGTATTATTTCGGCAGTTAAACAATATTCCGTTTTTGATTACTCGGCTATGTTTATAGCCATAGCAGGGGTAAGCGCCCCAGTTTTCTGGATAGGGCTTCTTCTGCTTTTTATTTTTGCGTACACCCTTGGTTGGATTCCAGGTGCAGGATTTGGAGACGGATCTATCAAATATCTGATACTTCCCATGATTACATTAGGTGTTCGACCTGCCGCATTAACAGCCCGTCTTACTCGTTCCTGCATGCTTGAAGTTCTTAATCAAGACTACATCCGTACCGCCCGCGCCAAAGGTTTGGCACAAAACATAATTATCATGAAACATGCTTTGAAAAATGCCATGATTCCTATCATCACCATTATAGGAACTCAAATAGCGTCTCTTCTTTCTGGTGCCGTTCTAACAGAAACCATCTTCGCATGGCCAGGTATTGGCCGACTTTCTGTAGATGCACTGATAGCTCGAGATTTCCCTATGATTCGTGGAACAGTTATTTTCATGGCCATCATCTTTCTTGTAGCCAATCTTATCGTTGATATATCTTACGGCTTCTTCGATCCACGAATTCGTTACGACTAGACGTACAGGAGAAAAAATTATGGCAGAAAAACAAAAAAGGAAAGCTACGACAGGAAACCTCTGGTATGAGGCATGGATTCGTTTTCGCCGCAACAAATTAGCAATGATAGGGTTATTTATGGTTATAGCTTTGCTCAGTATAGCTATATTTGCACCATTTATAGCTCCTCACGACCCGGCCAAACAGCTTATTTGGACAGAAGGAGTTAAAGCGAAACTTGCAGCGCCATCTGCAGAGCACTGGATGGGAACAGACCTCTACGGACGAGATATTTTCAGTCGAATTATTTATGGGGCCAGAATATCTCTCCAGATCGGTATTTTTGCAACCATCGTGTCTCTCGTTGTAGGCGTAACCCTCGGAGCATTGGCTGGGTATTTCGGTGGCTATGTTGACGATATTATTTCGTGGGTCATCAACGTAGTATTCGCCTTTCCATTCTTTCTCTTCGTTCTGGCCGTCGTTGCTGTCTTTAAAAATCCAGGAATGATCGTCATTTTCATATCTATTGGTATTGTGACATGGGTACCTATTGCCCGTGTTGCCAGAGCACAGTTTATCTCACTTCGAGAAAGAGAATATGTGGAAGCAACAAAAGCTCTCGGCTTGCCAACGTCAAGAATAATATTCAGGCATATTTTGCCTAACGCTATTGCACCAATAATCGTTCAGGCAACCTTAGGCATGGGTGGAGTTATTACAACAGAAGCAGGGCTTGCTTTTCTTGGTTTTGGTGCTCAACCGCCTACACCCAGTTGGGGACTCATGATATCTGAAGGCCAGCGTTATCTGACTACAGGACAATGGTGGTGGGCTATATTCCCTGGCTTAGCGATCATGTACACCGTTCTCGCTTTCAACTTTGTAGGTGATGGCCTTCGTGACGCCCTTGATGTTCGTTTAAAAAGGTAGGGGAAAAACATGACACTGCTAACAGTCAAAAACTTAAAAACATACTTTGATACAGATGCAGGGACAGTCAAAGCCGTTGATGGTGTCTCTTTCTCCGTTGAACCAGGAGAAACATTGGGTATCGTAGGAGAATCCGGATGCGGTAAATCGGTCACATCTCTCTCTATTATGGGGCTTTTACCTCGTCCTGCTGGACGTATAGCTGGAGGAACAATCCTCTTTGATGGAAAAGACCTTACTAAATACTCAGAGGAACAAATGAGAAAAGTTCGTGGGAATGATATCTCCATGATTTTCCAGGAACCTATGACAAGCCTTAATCCTGTCTTTACGATAGGAGAACAAATTATGGAACCACTTCGACTTCACCAGAAAATGGATAATAAGGCTGCTTTTGAAAAAGCAGTGGAACTGTTGGAACTTGTAAGCATTCCCTCTGCTCGTCAAAGGATGCTGGAATACCCTCACCAACTTTCTGGCGGTATGAGACAAAGAGCCATGATTGCAATGGCATTGGCGTGCAACCCTGCTCTTCTCATCGCAGATGAACCGACTACGGCCCTTGACGTTACAGTTCAAGCACAGATCCTTGATCTTATGAACGAACTCAAGCATAAAATGAATTCCGCCATTATTTTCATTACCCATGATCTTGGCGTTATTGCTCAGATGGCTCAAAAAGTAGTGGTAATGTACGCAGGGAAAGTTGTGGAGAGAGCTCCAGTTGTTCCGCTTTTCAAAGATCCCAGACATCCGTATACGCAAGGACTTTTGAACTCTATTCCTAAACTTCACACGAAGTCTACGCGTCTTGACGTTATTCCTGGAGTCGTGCCAAGCCCATTAAACTTTCCATCTGGATGTAAATTTCATAACCGTTGTTCTCAATGCTTTGAAAGATGCACTAAGGAAGAGCCACCTCTTTATAATCTTTCAGATAATAGGGCTGTTCGATGCTGGCTCTACGAAAACCACTCTGAGAAGGTAGGTGTAGAAAATGAATAAAAATAGCCCAGACCTTCTTAGAGTCGAAGGACTTAAAAAATACTTTCCCATAAAAAAGGGAGTCTTTAAAAAAACAGTAGGCTACGTAAAAGCTGTGGATGGCGTCTCTTTTTCCATAAAAAAAGGAGAAACACTAGGACTTGTAGGCGAGTCTGGATGTGGAAAATCTACAACTGGGCGTACACTTATGCACCTTCTTACGCCTACTGAAGGCTCTGTGTATTTTAAAGGTAAAGATGTGGGAGAAACTTTGAAGGAAAATCCTGCAGAAATTCGAAAAAACATACAAATCATCTTTCAAGATCCTTATGGAAGCCTTAATCCTCGCATGACAGTGCAGGAAATAGTAGGAGAAGCCGTTAAATATTACGGTATTGTCAAAGGCAAGAAGGAACTAGATGAGTATGTGACCGACGTTATTGTTAAGGCAGGTCTTCTTCCAGAACATCGATTCCGTTATCCGCATGAGTTTTCTGGCGGACAGAGGCAGAGAATAGGTATTGCACGAGCTCTTGCTCTCAAACCTGAGTTTATTGTTTGTGACGAACCTGTAAGTGCCCTTGACGTCTCTATACAGAGCCAGGTTCTTAACGAACTTATAGATTTGAAGGAAGAATTTGATCTCACGTACCTTTTTATCACCCACGACCTCTCTGTCGTAAAGTTTATTTCCGACAGAATAGCCATAATGTATCTAGGAACAATTGTAGAGTTAGGTGAAAAAGAAGAGATCTTTGAAAATTCTATGCATCCCTATACTAAAGCTCTTCTTTCCTCTATTCCTCTTCCTGATCCTGAACAGCGAGGAACACGAATTCCGTTGGAAGGTGATATCCCTTCACCGGCTAACCCTCCCACGGGCTGCCGTTTCCACACACGTTGCCCATTCGCCATGGATCGCTGTTCCCAAGAAATTCCGGAACTTGTCGACAGAGGAAACGAACACTTTACTGCCTGTTTTCTCCATGAAAAATAAAAAGCCCGGCTCCACAAAAAAAGCCAGGCTCAATCTATTTTTCAACGAAGTCTCAACAGAGAGAGAATTTTTAAAAATTCTCTCTCTGTTTATCCTATAGTTCTTTCCAAAAATCTCATAAAATTCCCGCCCATAATCTTTATTGCATCTTCCTCACTGTAATCTCTAGCAAGAAATTCCGCAGTAAACTCAAGAGAGCGAGAATGTCCTTTTATGCAATCATAATTTCTATGAGGCCCAGGTTTTGTAAAATCTCTCATTTCATCGCAAAAATCAAAACCAAAACCTATATGCTCAACCCCTGCCAATTCGCGGATATGATCAACATGATTGGCTAAATCTTTTTCATCCAACTTTTTCACATCGGGATCTCCCACAAAAGTACTGCACACATTCATGCCCATCACACCACCTCGCGATGCTAATTTGCGAATTAAATCATCTGTAAGATTTCTCATAGATGGAGCCAGCGCTCTGCAATTAGAATGTGAGGCCATGAAAGGTCCTTCATAAAAAGAAAAGAGATCGTCAAAACCCTCGTCATTAAGGTGGCTTACATCAAGATACATCCCTAAACGAGCTGCTTCTCGAATAACTTTTACACCGAACTCAGTGAGCCCACCTTTTTTCCCTTCTTCTACACTGTGGAAAAAGCAGCCATCTGCTGCGTAATTTCGGCGGCTCCATGTAACACCAATACCTCTGACACCCAATTCATAAAAAATACGAAGCAAAGAAAGGTCGTTTCCGATAGGTTCAAGACCTTCGAATGACAGAAGTATGGCAAGTTGCCCCTTTTCTCTGGCAGCACGAATTTCTCGAGTATTTCTACATAAAACAAAAAGGCCTGGACTTTCTTCCATTTCTGCATGAAGTGCGCTTATTAAATCAAGAGCACGTCGTAACCCCATCTCAGGCAGATATTCATTGGGTATAAAGAGTGAGGAAATAACCAGACCGACACCGCCCGCTTTTAGAGAGGGAAGATAATCTCGTTCAATAACATGAGTTTCACCCTTTAAACGCTTTCCCAAAACCAATGGTAAAAGATCAAAATGCGCATCAACTACTATATTTTTCTCGTGAAGTTTCTGAGCTCTCTCATAATAAGAAAGATTCATGTCGTTCTTATCTGCCATAAATTATGCCTCCAATATAGTAAGGTTGTAATATTCATATGAAGTTGAAAAAAATACACAACTAACCTTCGAGATTATACCCTCTCTTCTATCCTTTGTTGTATAGTAGATGTTTGATGACATTATTTTTGGAGGTGTACGTCATGGATTTTCTAAGTTCTCACCCGTCATACACAACACCTACGAGTGTACGCGGATTTATGATTTTTGAGGATATCAAAATACCTGAATCTCTGACACTCTACAGTAGTTTGGCTTCGAAATGGGGGAAAAAGGGATCTATTCAATTTATTCCGTCCTCTGAAGGCACTCATTGGATCGCCATTATTGGTCTGGGGAAAAAGAGTGATCAAAATTCAGATATTATCTGCCTATACCGCAACAAAACTGCCGAATTTGTAAGAAAAGGAACAGCTATGGGGGTTACTTCCTTTTCTCTTACACTGCCAGAAGACCCAACAGATGCGACAAGTAAAGCTGTAGCTGAAGGAGCCATTTTAGGAAACTATCGATTCACAAAATACCGTACGACCGATACCTCACCAGCCACACAGTGTGAGTCCTTTTTCCTTGAGAAAGGAAACCTCGAAGCCATGGAAAGGGGCCGTTATATCGCTTCTGCTCAAACATATTCCAGAGATTTGGCTAATGAGCCTGGGAACGTTATCACCCCTCTTACAATGGCAGACATCGCCAGAGAAATAGCGTCACAATATAATATGGATCTCACCATTCTTGACGAGCAGCAAATTCAGGACCAAGGCCTTCTTGCTCTCTGGCACGTTGGCAAGGGGTCTAAAACACCTCCGAGACTTGTACATCTTACATATCATCCTCAAGGAATAGAACCCCTTGGAAAGATAGCTATCGTGGGCAAGAGCGTCACTTTTGATAGTGGCGGTCTCTGTATAAAAACAAGAGCTGGCATTAAAACCATGAAATGCGATAAAACCGGTGCTTGTAACGTTTTAGGTATTATGAAAGCTCTTACTCCTCTTCAATGTCCTTATGAAGTACATGGCTTTTTCGGAGCTGTTGAGAACATGCCTGATGGGAATTCGTACAGACCTGATGATATTATCCGTGCATTCAACGGTAAAACAATTGAAATAAAAAATACCGATGCTGAAGGTCGAGTTACTCTTGCTGATATGCTTGCTTATGCATCGACATTCAAACCTCAGGCCATTATTGATATGGCAACTCTTACAGGTGCTGCTGTTACAGCTCTGGGAAACTATACTGCCGGGCTAGTCTGCGATTATGATGAACTAAGCGATGACCTGTTTCAGGTAGCTTCGACAACGGGTGAACGTTTCCACAGATTTTGCATGGACGATGAAAAACTTCGAGAACAAATCGATACTCCTTATGCTGACGTAGTAAACACTGGCGGGCCTGGTGGCGGCGTGATTACAGCAGGAATGTTTTTAAAAGAGTTCGTTGATCCCACCATTCCATGGGCTCATCTTGATATAGCAGCAGTTGACTACTATGAAAAGGAATTCGATTGCTATGGACTCGGAGCATCTGCTTTTGCTACACGAACCTGCCTCGAATACCTTCTAAGAAATCATAAATAACATAAAAATGGAAAAGACGTCCGAAAATTAATTCGGACGTCTTTTTTCAATGCTATTTTACTTCTTCCCTTTTAAGAAACGGTCAAACCACGCTGTCATCTCCTGAAGGCGGGCAAGACGCTGCCGAGGCTTGCCACTTCGGCTCAATTCATGATTTTCTCCCTTGAAAACACACATTTTACTCTCCACGCCATGACGCTTCAATGCAGAAAACATCTGAAGCCCCTGAGAAAGTTCACAGCGATGGTCTTCATCAGAATGGATGAAAAGCGTCGGAGTTTTAGCTTGGTTAGCATACTTCAAAGGAGAATGCCACCATAATTTATCAGCATCCGACCAAATATCAGCATCTTGCTGATCTGGAACAAAGTAATAACCTATATCCGATACGCCAGCTTTTGAAATCCAGTTACTGATACTCCGCTGAGAAACAGCAGCTTTAAAAAGATCGGTGTGTCCAATAATCCAGTTCGTCATAAATCCACCATAAGAACCACCTGTTACGCCAAGGCGATCTTTATCAATAAAGGAAATATTCTCTGTAATCCAATTGGTAAAGGTCATTAAATCTTCGTAATCTATTGTTCCATACTTGCCTCGTATATCATCAAACCCATTTCCTTTCCCGTCACTTCCTCTGGGATTGCAGAAAAAGACACCATAGCCCTGCGCAGCCCAATATTGCATTTCGTGAAAGAACACATCTCCATACGTCGTTTTTGGACCGCCATGTATATCTAAAATAGCAGGATACTTCTGCCCTTCCTCGAAATTTACAGGTTTCATATACCATCCATCGATGGGATCGTCTGTTCCATTATCAACAAGCACATGGATAGGTTCAGAAAGATCGTATTCCTGTAAAAGCCAATCGTTAAAGTGGGTTACCTGCTCTTCTTTTCCATCTTTTACCAGATAAAGCTCTTGAAGTCCCAATCCTTTTAAGCCTATAACCGCAGCCTTATCTCCACATATACGATAATCATCAACCGAAAAAAGCTCGTGAGTCATTTGTTTTATCGAACCATCTGGACAAACAGTATGAAGATAAGATCTGAAGTTATCTGTAGAAACAAACCATGCGGTGTTTCCTTGGGCAAAAAAGGCAAGATTAAGATTTGTCGTTCCATACCGACAATCGCATCCTATGGAATTACGCAACCCTCTGTCTAGTTCGGGAGTAACACAAGATAGACCATCATTATTAAGCTTATAAAATTTAACGTTTTCATTGATTCCATGTTCTTTAAGGTA
>Ga0172377_10000031_pt1 | contig 103581 bp, 113 predicted proteins | sample Pumphouse3metaG_FD_119749 | JGI IMG/M metagenome (GOLD analysis project Ga0172377, IMG submission 119749) | Leachate microbial communities from a municipal landfill in Southern Ontario, Canada - Pumphouse #3 metaG | ecosystem: Engineered > Solid waste > Landfill > Unclassified | place...
AACCAGGTAAGGAACATGGGCCCCTTAGACCAGATCATGGGGATGATACCCGGCATAAATAAGGGCAAGATGGGGCCAATGGATATTGACGAAAAAGAACTGGCCCAGGTGGAGGCGATAATAAATTCCATGACGCCGGAGGAAAAAAACAATCCTTCCATAATAAGCGGCAGCAGACGAAGGAGGATCGCCGCCGGAAGCGGAACCAGAATACAGCAGGTAAACAGGCTTTTGAAGCAGTTTGAGCAGACAAGAAAGCTTATGAGACAGTTTGCCGAAATGGGGAAAGGGACAAAGAAAGGAAGACCCGGTTTCCCGTTCATATAAACAACAGAAACAGTCAATACAAAGACTGCGCGTAGGAGGTGAAAATACATGGCAGTTAGAATTCGTCTAAGAAGGATGGGTGCAAAGAAGAGGCCCTTTTACAGGATTGTGGTGGCTGATTCCAAGTCTCCTAAGGAAGGAAGGTTTATAGAAGAAATTGGATATTATAATCCAATATCCCAGCCGAAGGAGATTAAAATAGACCAGGAAAAGGCGGCAGAATGGCTCAAAAAGGGTGCTAAGCCCTCAGACACCGTTAGGGCTTTGTTCAAATCCGAAGGGCTGTACGACGAACCCGGAGACCCGGGCAGTGATGAATAACCGGAGGTGTGACTATGAAGGCATTGGTTGAATTTATAGCTCGTTCCCTTGTTGACCATCCTGAAGAGGTTTCGGTAAAGCAGGTGGACGGCGAACAGTCGATAATAGTGGAACTGAAGGTGGCCCCAGAGGACATGGGTAAGGTTATAGGCAAACAGGGCAGGATCGCCAAGGCAATAAGGACAATAGTTAAGGCATCGGCCGTGAAACAAAGCAAAAGGGTAATGGTGGAGATAATAGAATAAAAGTGGTGATGTCCTAATGGATTATTACAGAATCGGGTATATTGCAAACACCCTGGGATTAAGGGGCGAAATGAAAGTACTCCTTATTAGCAATGTCCCCGACCGCTTTGAAGACCTTAAGGACTGCTTTATAAACTCCGGAAACATCAGGCTGCCGGTGGAGGTGGAAAGGTACAGACCCTATAAGAAGAATTGTGTTGCTTTAAAACTAAAGGGGTATGACGACGCAAATTCGGTAGAGGCACTAAAGGGTAGGTACCTGGAAGTTGACAGGGCCAACTTGGCCAAACTGGAAGAGGGGCACTTTTATATGTTCGATATAATAGGATGCAAAGTCTTTACCACTGACGGCGAACTGCTGGGCGAAGTGGAGGACGTATTATCCCTCGGCACCAACGATTTATACGTGGTGAAGGGGGAAAGGGGAGAAATACTAATACCGGCAGTCAAAGAGATGGTAAAGGATATTGATATCGCCAAAAAGACCATTAGGGTGCAACTGCCGGAGGGGTTGGTTGAGTGAAGATTGATATTCTCACCCTTTTCCCGGAGATGTTTGACGCACTTTTAGGTAGCAGTATTCTGGGAAAGGCTGTAGAAAGAGGTATAATAGAGGTTAACGTTGTCAACATAAGGGACTTTTCCCGGGACAAGCACCGGAGGGTTGACGATTACCCCTATGGAGGAGGCGCCGGTATGGTGATGATGCCGCAGCCTATTCATGAAGCGATAGCTTCAGTTAAGAAAGGCTGCCCCGATGCCCGGGTTATACTCACAAGCCCGCGGGGGAAACCTTTTGTGCAGGAAAAAGCCGTCGCGCTGAGCAGACAATCCCATCTGGTTATCCTATGCGGGCACTATGAGGGTGTGGATCAGAGAGTAATAGACAGCATGGTGGACGAGGAGGTTTCCATAGGCGATTATGTTTTAACTGGCGGAGAGCTGCCCGCAATGGTAATAGTGGACGCGGTTGCAAGGCTGCTGCCGGGGGTAATAGGAAGCCTTAAGTCCCTAGAGGAGGAATCTTTTACCGGGGGGCTGCTTGAATATCCCCAGTACACAAGACCGGCGGAGTTTATGGGTATGAAGGTGCCGGAAGTACTGCTTTCGGGTAATCATAAAAGGATAGAGGAATGGAAAAGGGAAAAGGCGATAGAGGCGACCAGGGTCCTAAGGCCTGACCTTTTGGAAGGCGTGCAGTTTACAGAGTGTGATGGTAAAAGGCCCCTAAAAGGGAAAAATAAATTGTGATATGGCGTTCCATGTGCTATAATAGCATTTGGCATAACGGCGGTCCAATTCTGCTTTTTAGGCAGTACGAACGCCTTGGAGGGAAGGAGGTACAAAATGGACCTTATTAAAATGGTTGAAAGCGGACAGCTTAAAAAGGAAATACCGCAGTTTCAGGTGGGTGATACCGTTAGGGTACACGTAAAGATAAAGGAAGGCAGCAGGGAAAGGATACAGGTCTTTGAGGGGACTGTAATAAAGAGACAGAACGGTGGCGTTAACGAGTCCTTCACTGTAAGAAGGATTTCATACGGGGTGGGTGTTGAAAGGACATTTCTTTTGAATTCTCCCAAACTGGATAATATAGAAGTGGTCAGAAAGGGAAGGATAAGAAGAGCAAGGCTTTATTATCTTCGAGATAGAGTGGGCAAGGCTGCCAGGGTTAAAGAAAGAAGATAGCATTAATTATGGGACTGATGGCAGTCCCATAATTTGTTTTACGGCCCGCGAAGATTCGGTTAGCAAATAAAAGGCCGGTATTTTAAGGACGGGACATTAACGGGAGGGGCGCATATGGCTTCAGGCACAAAAAGTCAGGTCAGGGAATGGGTAGAATCCATTGTAATAGCAATAATATTAGCGATTGTAATAAAGGCCTTTGTATTTGAAACGGTGCTGGTGGACGGGTCCTCAATGCTGCCCACTTTAAGGGATAGGGACAGGCTGGCCGTTAACAAAATTGGCTATCGGCTCGGAGGACCACAGTGCGGGGATATTGTGGTGTTTGAATACCCCGCAGATCCGTCGCTAATTTTCATAAAAAGGGTTATAGGGGTAGAGGGGGACAGGGTAGAGGTCCGAGCCCACAGGGTGTATTTAAATGGCACCGAGTTGGATGAACCCTACATAAACGAAAGGCCCCTGGGCAATTTCCCAGAGGTGGTGGTGCCCCCGAATACAGTGTTTGTATTGGGTGATAATAGAAACGACAGCAGGGACAGCCGATTTTCCGATGTGGGGTTTGTACCGCTTGACAACGTCCGGGGAGAAGCGGTGCTGAGAATGTGGCCGTTTCCGCCAGAAAAAATACAATAAAAGGGGTATTTTAAGTGAAAGTTCAATGGTTCCCGGGTCACATGACCAAAACATTAAGACAAATAAAGGAAAACGTACATCTGGTGGACTTAAGTATAGAGCTGTTGGATGCAAGGATACCTTATTCTAGCAGCAACCCGGAGCTTAAAAGGCTTATACCCGCATCCAAGAGGGTTGTTGTGCTTAACAAATGCGACCTTGCCAATCCTTTAGTAACCTCTCAATGGATAGAGCATTATAAAAGACAGCACACGCCTGTTGTGGCAGTGGATTCCAAAAAAGGGTCCGGTGTCCGGGACCTGCTGGAGCAACTTGAGGTACTGGGAGAGAATATACGGGAAAGATGGCAAAGGCGGGGCAGGCGAAACAGGCCCATACGGGTAATGATAGTGGGTATCCCTAACGTAGGCAAATCATCTCTTATTAACCGTATAGCCGGCAAAGCTTCCGCTAAGACAGGGGGCAGGCCCGGCGTGACCAGGGGAAAACAGTGGATAAAGGTTACAAAACGCATAGACCTTTTGGACACACCGGGGGTACTTTGGCCCAAGTTTGAGGAGGAGAGGGTGGGAATAAATCTCGCCCTGACAGGGGCTATAAGGTCGGAAATACTAAGCCTTGAAGAACTAGCCCTTAAGCTTATTGAAAGGCTTATAGCCGCCGATTCGAGTCTACTGGAAAAGGGTTACGGGGTTTTGGGACCCAAGGACACCCCCTACGGGGTACTGGAGCAAATAGCGGAAAAAAGGGGCTGTCTTATGAAGGACGGCAAAAAAGACACCCTAAGAGTTTCAGGGATATTGCTTGAGGACTTTAGAACCGGAAGGCTGGGCCGCATATCCTTAGAGGAACCCCAGGCCGACCTGGGTGAGGAGTAAGCTGTAATGGGGGGAATTCTATGCTAACCGGAAGCGTGGACCAGATAAGGGCCTTCATAGAGGAATTGGACAGCGAGGAACAACGCCGGCTTATCCCCGGGCTTCTTGACGACCACCGGGCAGGGGTTAGAAACCTTGGCAGAAGAATACAGGGAAAGTTAAAGAGGGAAGCCCTTGAGATCGAAAGAATAAATAGTATGAAAAGAATAGAGAACGGACTTATGCAAAAAGGATACACTCTGGTAGCGGGTATAGACGAAGCGGGACGCGGGCCGCTATCCGGGCCGGTTGTAGCTGCGGCGGTTATACTGCCAGTGGATTTTTTTGTACCCGGTATAAACGATTCAAAGAAACTTTCCCCGAGACGGAGGGAGTATTTATATAGGCGAATAATTAATGAAGCCGTCGCCTATGGTATAGGGATGGTGGATAACAGCGAGATCGACAGGATTAACATACTTAGGGCAACGTATAAAGCCGCTACCATTGCGGTGGAAAAGCTTACAAAAAAGCCCGACTGCCTGCTGCTTGATGCAATAAAACTGCCGGACTGCAGCCTTTACCAGAAAAGTGTGGTAAAGGGTGACAGCAGATGCCTGTCGGTTGCGGCGGCCAGCATAATAGCCAAGGTAGCCCGGGACGAGTATATGAAAGCAGTGGACCGGTGTTACCCCCAGTATAACTTCAAGCAGAATAAGGGCTACGGAACCAAAGAGCACATTTCGGCCATCCTAAAATACGGTCCATGCCCTTTGCACCGAAAAACCTTCATACAAAATATTCGGAGGCAGTATTAATGGAACTAGACCCTGTAATCGTGAAACTTATAACCCAAAGGACAAAGGAAAGTCCCGACCTTAAGGTGGGGGAAATCTTTGCGGCCAGAATCATGGAGATTCGGGACCGAACGCTGCTGCTTATGCTAAAAAGCGGAAGGGTCCTTCAAACAAAACTGCTCGCAGACCTGGAAATTTGCAAGGACCAGATAATAAAGCTGCAGGTTAAGGGAATAGGAGAGGAAAGGATAGAACTTGAGATTGTCTCGAGTAAAGGGTACCACTTAAGCACCACAGAAAGCATTAAAGGAGAATACAGTACCTGTACAGCCATTGAGGATACGGGTATTATTTATAAAATGATGGAAAACGGCCTGCCTGTAACTCCGGGTAGTATTGAGGCGGTAAAGAGGGCGGTAAAGCATATCTCCTACCTGTTGGACAATGCGTTGCTATCGACGGAGTATCTTCCGCCGGCGGATATTGACCTTTTAAACGCACCCTTGGGGGAATTGGTAAGGTGGCTTTTAGGGCCAAAGGAAGAGGTCCCAATTGGCCAGCAGGCAGCCGACAGCATCCAAAAATTGTCCTTGCTTTTGGCGGAACTGCCCGGAGTGGAGGCGGAGGATGTAATAAAACTCATTAAGTGCGGATTGAGGTTAAACCTGACGAATGTTGTGCTGGCAAAAAACTTAAGGGAAAATAAAGGATTCCCAGACATATTGTTGAAACTTATTTTTAAACAAGCTCGATTGAAAGAGGAGCAGGCCGAGACGGAATCAAAGCGGCCCACAGTGGAGCCGGTTGACATAAAAGTATTATTGGAAAGCATTGAAAAGGCCGGAAAAGCCACGCCCCGGCAACGGGCAGCAGCGGAGCTTCTGGCTCAAAGGACTGAACTCCTTGACAAAGTGACAGATGGTCAGAACCTCTGCGTTTTCCCCTTTCTTTTTAAAGGAGAATTATGTGGGTGTATCATTAGAAACAGCAAAGGCAGGAGCGGTGGAAATGACCGACAGGATGAAGTTTTGGAACTGGAGATTGAAACAAAGGCTCCCAATATGGGGAGTATTAAGACACATATAAAACTTGCACAAAAAGACATGGAATGCGACTTTTTTGTTGAGAGGGACTACACAAAAAGGCTTATTGACAGAGAAAAGCATATTTTGAGGAGAGGACTTGAGAAGCTCGGGTTTAGTGTAAACCGTATAGACTGCTGCAAAAAGGCGGAGATAAAGTCACAGATATCTGATAAATTTATAGATTTGAAGGTGTAGCCTATGGGTAATAAACGGATTGCGGCGTCAATAGAATATAGCAATGGGGACAACGCTCCCAGGCTGACGGCCTACGGTGAGGGACCTTTGGCGGACAGGCTATTGGAGATTGCTGCTAAGGCCGGAGTGCCCCTCTACAGGGAGGAAGAACTTGCAGTGAGGCTTGGCAGCGTAGGAATAGGGAAGGAGATACCTCCCGAGCTTTATAAAATAGTTGCCGAAGTCCTATCGTTTATATACTTGCTTGATTACCAAAAAGGGGATGAAAATGATGACCTCCGGCAGGTCAATAGGTAAAATGGGGGAAGAGGCTGCTAGAAGATACCTGGAAGATATGGGATACAGAATAATTGAGACTAACTACCGGGACAAACAGGGAGAGGCGGATATAATAGGTTTCGATGATAAGGTACTCGCTTTTGTGGAGGTAAAAACCAGGCGGAATACCCGTTACGGTACCCCCGGTGAGGCCGTCAACCACACTAAACAGCGCAGGTTAACCAGAATTGCGGTGTCTTATTTAGCCCGTCACAGGATGCTGTACCGGCAGATAAGATTTGACGTGGTGGAAGTGGTGGTACAGGACGGCGCGGTGAAACAGATACGGCTGATAAAGGATGCCTTTGATGCGGTTCAATAAGCTGTAACAAAAGCTTTGAAGAGGTGGTCTTTATGCTATCCAAAATATACAGTTGTTGCTTTTTTGGCCTTGAGGGGTTTTGCGTCGAGGTTGAAACCTATATATCCAACGGTTTACCTTCCTGCTCAATAGTGGGACTGCCCGATGCAGCAGTGAACGAATCCAAGGAAAGGGTAAGGTCTGCCATAAAAAACTCCGGCATGGAGTTTCCCTTGAGCAGGATAACCGTTAATATGGCCCCTGCGGATATAAGGAAGGAAGGTGCATTTTACGACCTGCCCATAGCTTTAGGAGTACTTTTGTCTTCGGGTCAGGTTTCGCCGGCCCTTTCACTGGAGGGTACCGCCTTTATAGGAGAACTATCACTGGGCGGCCAGGTCAAAGGAGTAAAGGGAGTGCTGACCATGGTCATTGCCTTAAGGGAAATGGGTTTTAAGAGGATTGTGCTACCCCATAACAATGCGAAGGAGGCATCCATTGTTGAAGGCATGGAGATAATTGAGGTAAAAACTCTGCAGGAAACGGTGGATTTTCTGGAAAACCCCAATAAATACGAGGGTTACACCAGGGAAGAAGAGACTGAGGAAGTAGCGGCGATTGCCCAAATGGACCTTGCCGATGTGAAGGGCCAGGAGAGTGCAAAAAGGGCACTGGAGATAGCCGCCGCCGGCATGCACAATATAATACTTGTAGGACCCCCCGGTTCAGGAAAGACGATGCTTGCCAGAAGGCTGCAGACAATACTGCCGGACCTTAACCCGCAACAGGCCCTTGAAGTGACCAAGATATACAGTATAGCGGATAAACTTGAGGGCAAATCGATTATAAAAAGCCCTCCCTTCCGGGCACCTCACCACACTATTTCAGCCGTTTCTCTGGTAGGTGGCGGTAGCATCCCCAAACCGGGTGAGATAAGCCTTGCCCATCAGGGCGTTTTATTTTTGGATGAGCTGCCGGAGTTTCCAAGGAGGGTTTTGGAAACGCTCCGGCAGCCGGTGGAAAATGAGACAATTACCGTTTCAAGAATAAGCGCAACCTTCTCCTTTCCGGCGAAGTTCCTACTTGCGGCAAGTGCTAATCCCTGTCCCTGCGGCTATTACGGAGACCATACCCGGGAATGCCGGTGCTCGCCAAGGGATATTCAAAGATATTTTGGTAAGATTTCAGGGCCGCTTTTGGACAGGATTGACCTGCAGGTTGAGGTATCAAGGGTTCCTATGGAGGACCTGGAACAAAAAAGCTCCGGCCTTACCTCATCACAGGTAAAAGAAAGGGTAATGAGGGCCCGGGAGATTCAATATAATAGGTTGAAGGAAAGAAGAATTATGTATAACTCACAGCTATCCATAAAGGACATAGAGGAATACTGCCGGGTGGGCACCGATGCTCTGGAATTTTTGAACAGGACCTATAGGAGGCTTGACTTAAGCGCAAGGGGATACGTTAAGGTGCTTAAGGTGGCCAGGACCGTAGCCGACCTTGCGGGCAGGGTAGGCGTAGAAACAGGAGATATAGCCGAAGCGCTTCAATATAGAATAACTGGTTGATTTAAGGGGTGAGATACTATGGAACAGGACAAATACCTGGTATGGCTTTCCGGGATAAAGCATTTGGGAGGCATACGTATAAGACGGCTTGTAGAGCATTTCGGGTCCGCAAAGTCGGTATGGGAAGCCAGCGGGGAGGACCTAAAAAGGGTAAAGGGTATCGACAGGGAACTTAGCAGAGTTATTATTGCAAGCAGGAGTGAGGAGAGGCTGGAACGCTGTATGGATAGCCTTAAGAGGCACGGTATATCGACAATATCCCTGTCGTCGAGACACTATCCTGACCTTTTGAAGGAAATATACAACCCACCCTACCTGTTGTACGTAAAGGGTAACAGCTGCGCCCTTAAACGAAACTGTATAGCTGTCGTAGGTTCAAGAAACGCCAGCTACTACGGGAAGAAGGTGGCGTTTAAACTGGCGGAGCAGCTTGCAAGGGCCGGGTTTACCATTGTAAGCGGTCTGGCTAGGGGCATCGACAGCTATGCCCATAAGGGCACCCTGGCGGTGGGCGGTTCCACCATAGCGGTTATGGGTAACGGGCTGGACGTGATATACCCACGGGAGAACTATCAGCTTATGAAGGAAATACCCAACGATGGGCTACTGCTAAGCGAATACCCGCCGGGAACCAGCCCCTTAAGGGGCAATTTTCCGGCCCGCAACAGGCTTATAAGCGGGCTGTCGCTGGGAGTTGTGGTTGTAGAGGCTTCTGAAAGGAGCGGAGCACTTATAACTGCCGATTTTGCCCTGGAACAGAATCGTGAAGTGTTTGCGGTACCCGGAAACATAAACAGTGCCACAAGTGCCGGAACAAACAACCTAATAAAAGAGGGAGCCAAGATAGTTAAACAGGTTGGGGATATTCTGGAGGAGTTTCCGTTAGTAACATTTCAAAGCAGCGTAAAAAAAGACGATAATCCCGGGTTAATAAGAAACGCAACTGGAAAAACTGAGGACAAAGTGCTAAGGCTAATAGGAGTGCAGCCTGTTCATATAGAGGAACTGCTGGCCGAAAGTTCTTTACAAATAAACGAACTTAACGCCCTGCTTACCTATCTGGAGGTGGAGGGACATATACAAAAGCTGCCCGGCAATTATTTCGTAGTCAGGGAATGACGGAGGTGAATATTAATGGCAAAATATCTGATAATAGTGGAATCACCCGCCAAAGCAAAGACGATAAAGAAGTTCCTCGGCAGGAGCTATAAAGTAGAAGCCTCCATGGGGCATGTACGGGACCTGCCAAAGAGCCAGATGGGAGTGGATAAGGAAAGGGGTTTTGAGCCGAAGTTTATTACCATAAGGGGAAAGGGGCCGGTGCTGGAAAGGATAAAGAAGGAAGCCAAGGATGTGGACAGAATACTGCTGGCAACCGACCCGGACAGGGAAGGGGAGGCAATTTCCTGGCACCTTGCCTATATACTGGACCTGGATGCGGGGTCACCCTGCAGGATAGAGTTTAACGAGATTACAAAGGACGCGGTTAAAAGGGCGGTAAAAAGCCCAAGGCCCATCGACAGCAGGCTGGTGGAGGCTCAGCAGGCGCGCAGGATTGTGGATCGGCTGGTGGGCTATGAAATAAGTCCTCTGCTGTGGAAGAAGGTAAAAAAGGGCCTAAGTGCCGGCAGGGTACAGTCGGTTGCGTTAAAACTTATATGCGATCGCGAAGACCAGATAGACAGTTTCGTACCGCAGGAGTACTGGCGACTTTTTGCATCCCTTTACAAGGAAAATAAGAAGGACAGTTTAAAGGTGGAACTCCATTCCCGCGGAGGGAAAAAAGTTACCATAAGTACAAAGGCTGAAATGGAAGAAGTTTTAAAGGATATAAAGGGTAAAGGGTTTGTGGTGTCCGACATAAAGAAGGGTAAAAAGAAAAGAAGCCCCTATCCGCCCTACACGACCAGCAGCCTGCAGCAGGATGCACACAACAAACTGGGTTTCACGGCTAAAAGGACCATGGCAACGGCGCAGCAGCTGTACGAAGGTATTGAGATTAAGGGTGCCGGTAGCGAGGGGCTTATAACCTACATGAGGACCGATTCTGTAAGGGTGTCCGATACGGCATTGGGCCAGGTAAGGGACCTTATTGGAAAGGTGTGGGGAAAGGATTATCTGCCCGAAAGGCCCCGTTACTATAAAGGTAAAAAAGGAGCCCAGGACGCCCATGAGGCCATTAGGCCGGCGTCGGTGGGAAGGACCCCCGAAAGCCTTAAGGATTCCCTGACCTCGGATCAGTTCAAAATATACAGCCTTATCTGGAAGCGGTTTGTGGCTTCCCAGATGAGCGATGCCCGCTACGATACGCAAAGTGTAAGCGTGGAATGCGGCGATTATTTATTCAGGGCTTCGGGCCTTACCCTTACATTCAAGGGTTTTCTGCAGGTCTTGGAGGACAACACAGATAAAAAGCAGGAGAGAATACCTCCACTGGATAAGGGAGACCGGTTAAAAGTTAAGAAACTGGAGGAAAAACAGTATTTCACACTGCCACCGGCACGGTATACCGAGGCTTCGCTTATTAAGTCCCTTGAGGACGACGGCATCGGAAGGCCCAGTACCTACGCTCCGGTCATATCAACCATACTGCAGCGGGGCTATGTGGAAAAGGAAAAAAGGTCCCTGGTCCCTACCTACCTGGGTAAGGTTGTTAACGAGGTTATGACAGAGTATTTCAAGGATATAGTTGATGTGGACTTCACGGCGGACATGGAGGAGAAACTGGACGAGATAGAGGAGAATGGTCTTGAATGGAGGAAGGTCGTGGAGGACTTTTACCGTCCCCTTGAGTCGATGGTGGATCGGGCGGAGAAAAAAATGGAAAAGGTAGTGATTAAGGAAAAGGAGACCGATGAGGTTTGCGAATTATGCGGCAGGAATATGGTCATAAAGCACGGCAAGTACGGGAAATTCCTTGCCTGCCCGGGTTTTCCCGAATGCAGGAACACCAAACCCTTACTGGAAAAGGTGGGGGTGCAGTGCCCTAAATGCGGTGGGGATATTGTCATTAAAAGAACAAAAAGAGGGCGCATCTTCCATGGGTGTAGCAGGTATCCCGGCTGCGATTTTATGACCTGGAACAAACCCTCGGACAAAAAATGCAGCGAGTGCGGGGAACAGCTTTGGGAAACAAAGGGTAAAAAGAATGTAGCACCAGTTTGCCTTAACGAGAAATGCCAAAATTTCCACAAAGGGTAAGGCAGATGAAGGCTGTGGACCAAAATTCTTTTGAGGTGGTGTTAGCGTGCTAAAGGGGACTACCATAGTAGCCGTCAGGAAGGACGGAATGGGTGCCATTGCCGGGGATGGGCAGATTACCCTGGGTGAGCATACCATAATGAAACATTCCGCCAAAAAAGTAAGAAGAATTTATAACGATAAGGTACTGATAGGGTTTGCCGGATCGGTGGCGGATGCACTTACCCTGACTGTAAAGTTTGAAGGAAAACTGGAGCAATACGGCGGCAACCTTAAAAGGGCGTCGGTGGAACTGGCTAAGGAATGGAGAACGGATAAAATACTGAGAAAGCTGGAGGCAATGCTCATTACCCTTGATAGCCAATCTCTGCTTGTTGTTTCGGGTAACGGGGAAGTTATAGAACCGGATGACAATGTGATCGCGGTAGGGTCGGGAGGACCCTATGCGCTGGCGGCAGCAAGGGCACTGTACGAAAACACGGGACTTGGTGCCGGTGATATAGCAAAAAAGGCCCTTGAAATAGCGTCAAAAATTTGTGTATACACCAATGACGATATAACGGTGCTGGAGCTTTAGTGTTAAAGGAGAGGTGAAAAGGTGAAGGAGCTAACCCCCCATGAGATAGTTACTCAGTTGGATAAATACATAGTGGGTCAGGATAAAGCCAAGAGGTCGGTGGCGGTGGCTTTGAGGAACAGGTACAGGAGAAGACAACTGCCTGAAGATATGCAGGAGGAAATTAAGCCCAGGAATATACTTATGGTGGGCCCCACCGGCGTGGGCAAGACTGAGATAGCCAGGAGGCTGGCAAAGCTTGTAAATGCGCCCTTTATAAAGGTGGAGGCCACTAAGTTCACCGAGGTGGGCTATGTGGGCAGGGATGTTGACTCAATGATAAGGGACCTTTTGGAGACTTCCATAAGAATGGTTAAAAACATCCGCCTGGAGGAGGTACGAAGCAAAGCCGAGGCCGCGGCAGATGAAAGGATAGTGGAAATACTGGTACCGTCACCCAAAAAGGAGGGACCCTATAAGAATCCCTTTGAGGTACTATTCGGCTCCTCAGGGGAGCAGCAGCCTAAAGAAGGGGAGAGGGAGGAAACAAAGGCACTGGAAGAAGAAAGAAGGATAATAAGGTCCAAGTTAAGGATTGGTGAACTGGAAGGTCAAATGATAGAGGTGGAAATAGAAGACCGGGGAGGGACACCGGTTGAGTTTTTTACCGGTATGGGTACAGAGGAAATGAGCATTAATTTCAGGGACCTCCTCGGGGGGATGATACCCGGTAAAAAGAAGAAAAAAAGGGTGACTGTAAGAGAGGCAAGGAAGATACTTGCCCAGGATGAGGCAAGCAGTCTGCTGGATATGGACCAGATAACCACCGAGGCTGTTGCCAAGGCGGAGCAAAACGGGATTATTTTCCTGGATGAGATTGACAAAATTGCTTCGGGGGATTATAAGGCGGGGCCGGACGTGTCCAGGGAGGGTGTGCAAAGGGATATACTGCCCCTGGTGGAAGGAAGCACTGTGATGACCAAATACGGGCCCGTGAAGACGGACCATATCCTTTTTATAGCAGCTGGGGCCTTCCATATAGCCAAGCCCTCCGACCTTATTCCCGAATTCCAAGGACGATTTCCAATAAGGGTAGAATTGGACAGTCTGAGCGTGGATGACTTTAAGAGGATTCTCATTCAGCCCAAGAATGCACTTATGACTCAGTATACAGCCCTTTTGGGAACCGAAGGGATTAAAATTGATATAAGAGAGGATGCGGTAGAGCGTATCGCAGAGATCTCCTATGCAGTAAACCAGGCAGATGAGAATATTGGGGCCAGGAGACTGCACCAGATAGTGGAAAAGCTGTTTGAAGAGGTGTCCTTTTCCGGGTCCGACCTTAAGGAAAAGAATATAGCAATTGACGGTAGCTATGTAACCGCACAGCTAAAGGAACTCATTACCGAAAAGGATATAAACCGGTTTATTATTTAAAACCAGTCTGACGGTTCCTGCGGTTCTCAGATAACAGATAGCAGCGTCGAAAAATGTAATAGAAGAATAATGAAACCATAAAAAGATTTAGTACGAAAAAGGAGGAAAAAGGTAAGTAATATAGAAGTATATGCTAAAATATATCAAAGTTTGATAAAGGCAAACTCATCAAAAGGTGGGGACGCAAAGCCACGGGCCTAAGGCATTACTGATGCTACGGCAGCCGGGTTGCCGGATAAGCTGCTTAAATGAAAGCGGCGTTAATACCCGTTGCCGGCTTCCGGGCAACGGATTTTTTTTTAAAAAACCGGCATCGAAAGAACTCTTCTTTTAGGTAAAATGCGGAAATAAACATTGAAAAATAGAAAAAGAGGGTAATTTTAGATAAACATGAAGGATTATGATGAAAATAAGAGAATGTTTACTTATTATGGGTTGATAAAAAACCCGGAGGTGAAAGAAATGCGGAATGAAAACCATATGATGACTGTACTACAAAAAGCCCTGGATGCTTCCTGGATAAGGCACAAGGTGATTTCTAACAATATAGCCAACGTGGATACTCCAAACTATAAGGCTTACAGGGTGGAATTCGAGGACCTTTTGAAGGACGCTGTTAAGACAAGAAATATAACTACCCACACAACCAACCCGAAACATTTTCCAATAGGCGGCGACAGTCTTGAGAGGGTAAACCCGCGGATTGTAAGGGACAGGAACACAAGCACCAGGATGGACGGAAACAACGTCGACATTGACGTTCAAACCGCAAGCCTCGCAAACAACACTATTATGTATCAGGCATTGGTGGACCAGTTATCCGCAAAGCTGTCAAGGCTAAAGGCCGTAATAAACGAAGGCAGGAGGTAATCTTATGGGTATCTTCGATGCCGTAAATATAAGTGCTACAGGGCTTACTGCCCAGAGACTACGAATGGATGTAATAGCAAAAAACATAGCTAATGTAAACACCACCAGGACTGAAAACGGGCTCCCCTACAGAAGACAGGTGGTAGTATTCGAGGAAAACTGCAAGCATAAAATCTTCTCGCAATTTCTTTCGAAGGAAAGCCGAAGACTATTTCTTAAAGAGGGAGGGGTCAAGGTAAAGGGGATAGAAGATGACAGGTCTTCCTTTAAAAGGACCTACGACCCTGGACATCCCGACGCCGATGAGGACGGCTATGTACTCATGCCCAATGTGGACACGGTAATAGAGATGGTAAACATGATTTCGGCTACAAGGGCATACGAGGCCAATGTAACAGCTCTTAACGCAGCCAAGGGTATGGCTCAAAGAGCACTGGAAATAGGAAGAGCGTAAGGAGGTAGTAAAAGGTGAGAATAGAAGGCACAAATCCTATCAAAGCGATAAACCCCATTGGAAACAAAAAAACGGACCAACAGGGCTTTGCCGATCATCTTACCGGGGCACTGGACCGGCTTGACGGGCTGCAAAAACAGGCGGACATCTCATCAATAGGCCTGGCAACGGGAGATATTCAGAACCTTCATCAGGTAATGATCGATTCCGAAAAAGCGGAAATTGCACTGCAGTTTACGCTTCAGGTAAGAAACAAGATAATAGAAGCGTACCAGGAAATTATGAGGATGCAGGTGTAAAAAAACGACAGTAAAAGAATGGGGTGACCGTTTTGGAAGAGACCCTGAAAAGAATAAAAAACCAACTTGATGAATTCTGGCAGGCAAGGACCAGAAACCAGAAGCTTAAGCTAGGAATTAGTGCAGGAATCTTTGCTGTCAGTATAGCCCTACTGGTTTTTTTTACATCAAGGCCGGAATTGGTTCCCCTATACAACCAGCTTGATATGGAGGACGCGGGGGCTATAACCGAAAAACTTGACGAGTACAAGGTTGAGTGGGAACTGGACGAAACTACTTCAAGCATACTGGTCCCCAAGAAGGAAGTTAACAAGCTGCGAATGCAACTGGCCACCGAGGGCCTTCCCCGGAAAGGTTTCAGCCTGGTGGAAGCCCTTGACAATACAAGGCTTGGCACCACCGATCTCGAGAGAAGGGAAAGAATACGTCTCGGCCAGGAATATGCCATAGCCCAGGCCATAGAGACCATAGAGGGAGTAGAGTACTCCCAGGTTAACCTTTTTATACCTGGGGACAGCGTGTTTGCGGTGAGCGGAGACGACCACCAGTCCAGTGCCGGGATACTTATTAAGCTTAAACCCGGGGCGGAACTTGACCAAAACCGGATAGATGGGATACTGCAGTTTGTATCAAAGAGCGTAAAGGGCCTTACAAAAGACAATATATCAATAATAGACCAGACGGGCAGGGAACTGTCGTCTCAGTCGGACACCGAGCAGGGAAGACTGCTTAGTCAGCTTGAAATAGAGCATGGCACCCAGATGCGGATGCAAAAGAGCATAAAGGAGTTTCTGGAAACCGCCTACGGCAAAAACAACGTGGATGTGAGAGTGAACTTAAAGCTTAACTTTGACAGTCAGATAACCAACACAGTCAAGTTTGAGCCGCCCATACCGGGAGAGGATAGCGGCCTTATAAGAAGCATCCAGGAGCTGGAGGAACACGCCCAGAACGCCGGCGCAGGGGGTATACCCGGAACCGACAGCAATATAGAGGATATAACAAGCTACGCAGAGGTAGAAACCGGCGATTCCAAATACGATAATGTAAGCCGGACGGTTAACTATGAGCTTAACCAGATTAAGGAAGAGATAGTGAAGGCCCAAGGACAGGTTAAGAGCCTTACGGTAGCGGTGCTTATAAACAGTACGGCCCTTGCACAGGACCTAACCCAGCCGGACAGGGATAATATAGCGGATATTGTTGCTGCGGCAGCGGGTATAGATAACCAGTTGGTTCAGATACAGTCAATGCCCTTTGATACCAGTCTGGCGGCGGAAATAGCCCAGGGCTTCGAGGATAGGCAGCACATGGAACAGGTTAAGCTTTATACATATTTGGCAGCAATAGGTGCTTTGCTGGTTGCCGGAATAATAGGTACCATTATGGTACTACGCCGACGAAGGACGGCCGAGGAAGAAGTGCTGGTCTCCCAGAATGGTGCCGAAGTGATTGATGAAATAGAAGAGATAAACGTTACCCTGGACCAGTCGGGAACGCGAAAGCAGGTGGAGAGGTTTATTGGTAAAAAACCCGAGACCGCGGCACAGCTTCTAAAAACCTGGCTTAAAGAAGAGTAGGTCATAGACCCCACGGCTAAAGCCGGGGGCTTGTGAAAGCCCATCTGTGACCCGTTTAAATGTTAAGTCAGGTACAGCGTTTGTTAGGTGCCTAAAGGCAGGGGTTTCCTGTGAGGGAAATGAGGTGAGATTTATGGTCAGAAGCAAAGGGAATCTTACCGGAAGGGAAAAGGCGGCAATACTGCTTATTGCCCTGGGTCCGGAAAATTCGGCGAAGTTGTTCAAACACTTAAACGATGAGGAAATTGAAGAACTCACACTGGAAATCGCCAATATGAGAAAGGTTACTCCCGAGATAAAGAGCAAGGTAATAGAGGAGTTCTACCAGATATGCGTTGCCCAGGAGTATATCTCCGAAGGCGGTATTGAGTATGCCAAGGAGGTACTGGAAAAGGCCCTGGGGGGCCAGAAGGCCCTTGACATAGTAAACAGACTTACCTCCTATCTGCAGGTCAGACCCTTTGACTTTGTACGCAAAGCTGACCCGAACCAGATACTCAATTTTATACAGAACGAGCATCCCCAGACCATATCCTTGATACTGGCGTACCTGAACGCCCAACAGTCTGCCGCCATTTTGGCAGCACTCCCGCCGGAAAAGCAGGCGGAGGTTGCTAAAAGGATAGCCATTATGGACAGAACTTCGCCGGAGATAATAAAGCAGGTGGAAAGGGTGCTGGAAAAACAGATATCGTCGCTGGTTACCCATGACTATACATCGGCGGGGGGTGTACAAACCATTGTAAATATACTAAACTCGGTTGACCGGGGTACTGAGAAGAACATAATGGAAACCCTTGAGGTGGAGGATACCGAGCTGGCCGAGGAAATAAAGAAAAGGATGTTTGTATTCGAAGACATCATTACCCTCGACAACAGGTCCATCCAGCGGTTCCTGCGGGAAGTGGAAAACGATGTGCTTGCTGTTGCTCTTAAGGGAGCCAACGACGAGGTTGCCGGCGTGATTTATAGCAATATATCCAAACGCCTGGCGGAAATGATAACCGAGGACATGCAGTTTATGGGTCCGGTTAGGCTGCGGGACGTCGAAGAAGCGCAGCAAAAGATTGTAAATACCATTAGAAAGCTGGAGGACGCGGGTGAAATAGTAATCTCGAGGGGAGGAGGGGACGAAATAATTGTCTAGACTTTATAAATCAGATTCCATTGTAGTAGGCGATCCCCTCGAAATAGAAACGGAAACGGTATTTCTTAAGAAGGAAGTCTTACGGGAGGTGCCGGCAGAGGGCCCCCGGCATAAAGATAGCAAAAAGGATGAAACGGAAAGTATATTAGAAAACGCCCGTGTAAGGGCGGCGGAAATAATAGAAAGGACAATGCAAGAAAGCGAGGATATACGCAAAAGTGCACAGCAGGAGGGTTATAAAAGAGGATACGATGATGGCCGGCAGAGGGGCTTGGAAGAAGGCAGGGATAAGGGACGACAGCAGGGGCTTGATACGGCCAATCAGATGATAGAGGAAGCAATTGAAATAAAACAAAGGGCCCTTGAGGCCAAGGAACGCATGGTAAAAGAAGCCGAGGCAGAAATAATAAGGATTGTATTGGAGATATCCAGGAAGGTGCTGGGGGAACAGATTAAAACAGACCGGGAGGCGGTTCTCGGTCTTGTCAGCAGAGCATTGGAGAAATGTACATTTTCGGGCCGGGTAACAATGAAGGTATCCCCCGATGATTATGATATTGTGGAACTGTCAAAGCAAAGGCTTTTATCCGGAATGGATGGGGTAACCCAATTGGATATTGTTGTAGAGGAGGCACTGCCCCAGGGAAGCTGTGTGCTGGAAACCGATGCGGGAAGCATCAACTCCAGCGTGGAAGTACAGTTGGACAAGATAGAGCATGCCTTCAGGGAGCTGCTTAACTATGAGTAGTATTGTACTTGAAAGATACAGCAGACTTTTAAAGGAAACGGATACCCTTAAATACAGCGGCAGGGTCAGTAAGGTGATAGGGCTTACTATAGAAGCCGTAGGGCCGTCGGTCAATATTGGCGAAGTGTGTGAGGTGTTTTCTGCCAGGGACAAAAAACCGATAAAGGCAGAGGTGGTGGGCTTTAAGGACAATACAGTGCTGTTGATGCCGCTGGGGGACATGGAGGGCATAGGACCAGGAAGTGCCGCAATAGCTACCGGCAGCACGCTTAAGGTGCCGGTGGGGGAAGGAATGCTGGGCAGGGTACTGAACGGCCTTGGCGTACCCATTGACGGGCTTGGGTCGCTTGAGTTCAGCAGCCTTTTTCCGGTGACAAATCCACCCCCGAACCCCCTTGAAAGAAGGAGGATAACCGAAGTCCTGGAACTGGGTATTAAATCGGTGGACGGTTTTCTTACCTGCGGCAAGGGGCAGAGGATTGGAATTTTTTCAGGAAGCGGAGTTGGTAAAAGCACCCTTTTGGGTATGATTGCCCGGAATACTTCAGCCGATATAAATGTTATAGGCCTTATCGGCGAGAGAGGTAGGGAAGTAAGGGAGTTTATAGAGAATGACCTTGGGGAAGAGGGGCTTAGAAGGTCGGTGGTGGTTGTGGCTACTTCGGACCAACCGGCTCTTGTTAGACTTAAGAGCGCACAGCTTGTTACCGCCATAGCAGAGTTTTTCAGGTTCTTGGGCAAGGACGTAATGCTTATGATGGATTCTCTAACACGGTTTGCCCTCGCCCAGCGGGAAGTGGGCCTGGCCATTGGAGAACCGCCCGTTACCCGGGGCTACACCCCTTCGGTTTTTGCGTCCCTTCCCAAACTGCTTGAAAGGACGGGAACGTCGGCCAAGGGAACAATAACAGCACTGTATGCGGTATTGGTGGACGGAGACGATATGAACGAGCCCATAGCTGATTCCGCAAGGGGAATACTGGACGGGCATATTGTACTATCCCGCAACCTTGCTAACAAAAATCATTACCCGGCGGTGGACATACTTCAGAGCATAAGCAGGGTAATGCCAGATATTATTGACGAGGACCACTTAAGATGTGCTCAGAGGATAAAGGATATTGCAGCGGTATATAAGGACGCTGAGGACCTAATAAGCATAGGAGCGTATAACCGGGGAACCAGTCCGAATATCGACTATGCGCTGGATAGAATAGATACGATAAATGACTTTCTGAAGCAGGGTATCCATGAAAAGGTAAGCTTTAGAGACACTGTTGACCGTTTAATGAAATTGCTAGACTAAGGAGCGTTGCCGATGAATGAAATTTTCAGTTTCAGGCTACAGAGGGTTTTGGATTACAAAGAGCACGTTAAGAATCTAAAGTCGGAGGAACTGGCCCGATACAGAGTACAGCTGGACGAGGAAAGGGATACCTTAAACGGCCTGCAGGCAGAAAAGAATACTATGGCCGGCACTATGGACGAAAAATGCAGCGAGGGCGTCAGGGTGGAGTATCTGGCTCAGTGCAACAGATACATGGACCGGCTCAAAACCTTCATAGATAAGCAGACGGAAAATGTGTCGGAAATGGAGAAAATGGTGGAAGAATGCCGCAACGATTTGACCGGAGCATCAAAAGAAAAGGAAATGCTGGACAGATTAAGGGCAAGGCACTATCAGAGGTTTGCCTACCATTTGTCAAAGGAACAGGAAAAACGACTTGATGACCTTGTGAATAATAAAAAAGTAAACCTATAGGAGGTAACAATGGCCAAGGCTAAAAAGGAAGGGGCTGCCCCAAAAAGGAACAGGAAAAGGTGGATTGTAATAGTGCCGGTTGTAGTGATACTGGCACTGGTCCTGGGGTTTTGCATAGCCTTTAACCTGGCCGGAATGGGCGTTAAGGCCAACAACCTTCTGGCTTCCCTCCCGGTAGCAGGCAGCTTTTTCAAAACGGTGGAGGAGCAAAAAACCCCGCAGCAGATTGAAAGGGAGGAGCTGGCAAACACAAAAAAGTTTCTTGATGAGCAGAGGACAAATCTGGACGAGCTGGCAAACAGCCTGGCCTCCTGGGAGCTTCAACTCAAGGCAAAGGAAGAGGAACTGGAGGAGCAAAAAACCGCCGTTGAGGACCTGCAAAAACGGCTGGATATAAGGGTTGAGAACATTGAGGAACTGGTGGTCTATTATGAGAAAATGGATGCCTCCGATGCGGTGAAAATACTCGACAATATATCCGATAACGCTTTGGTGATGAATATTCTTAGAAACATGAAGGAACAAAAGTGTTCGGAAATACTGGCCGCTATGGACCCTAGAAAGGCCGCTAGGCTTATGGAGACTATGTCGGCCGAATAACAATAGGTATCACGGGGTTTTATAAACCCGTATACATAAAAAGGAATTAAGGAGGGAGGTGGAAAAATGGATATATCGTCAGTTACACCGATGGTGGACACACCGCCCGAAACGCAGATGTCTGCAACGGGAGGTAAAACCGAAGCCACGGGAGGAAGATTCGAGACTGTGGGTTTGGAATTCCTGAGCCTTTTGAAAAGCCTCATAAGCGACCCCTTAGGCTGCAGTAAGGAAGAAGGGGCATTGGAAGGACAGCCCCAAAAAGAGGAAAAACAGCCGGAACCTACCGTTTCTTGCATGGCCGGTATCGGACTGCCGTTACAGGAAGGTTTTATACTTACTGAGTACGAAGATGCGGAAGAGGTAAACCCTTTAGGTCCGGTGGCGGAGTATAACGGAGCCGGCCAAAACACTCTTGTGAGTGAAGGAAGGGCCCTGCCGGACGCCGGAGAAATATCGGTGGATATTCTCCCGGATAGTTTTAAGACCGACGATGGAAAAACCGTGGGAATTCGGGATGGCCAAGGGGAGGACGAGCGGCACTTATCCGTCGGAAACAAAGAACCGCCCGATAGCAGCTCCGGGCTAAAACCCGCCGGGGGTACCGCAAAAGATAGGGACGACGTAATTGGAAACATAGTAGCAGAGGATAACAACCCTGAGGCAAACAAAGAGGAAGCCTTTGGTTTAAAACCAACCAATACAGGAGATACGTCAAAAAACCAGGGACAATACAGGGACGGGCCGAAACTTGAGGCAACAGAACGGGAGACTGCGGAAGAACCGCCGGCGGCAAACCAAAGGGATGCACAGGCACAGCCATTGGCGGGGACAGGTCAGGCCTATCGCAGCCAGGGACTAAATTCTCGGAAGAATACCCCTGATACGGCTGCCTCCGATATAGTAAACCAGGTAGCAGACAAGATGAAGGTAATGCTTGGCAAGAGGAGGTCGGAGGTAAGCATACAGTTAAAGCCCGAGAGCCTTGGCAGACTAAAGGTCAGTATAACAATTACAGACGGCGTATTAAACGGCAGAATTACTGTCCAAAGCGATGAAACGAAGGGCATTATTCAGGCAAACATACTGAAATTGCAGGAGAACCTTGAAGGGCAGGGCATACCGGTGGGCAAGTTCCATGTGGATGTGGGCGGTGGATACAACCAACAGCAGTTTTTCGACCAAAACAGGCAGTCCCACCACGGCAGACATAGCTTAAACCGGTATCAGGAGGAGGAAAATGTAGAATACGCAATCTGGAGAGGCGAAGGTACCATAGAACTGCTGGCATAGGAGGTGAAAAAATGCAGGTAAACGCAGCAACGTCGTCAGACGGGAACGGGGATGCATATAGCAGCGCAGTCCGTGAAAAAGATGTAATGGGTAAGGATGCATTTTTGCATCTTTTGGTCAACCAATTAAGGAATCAGGACCCGCTAAACCCGGTGAATGACAAGGAATTTCTGGCACAGATGGCCCAGTTCAGCAGCCTGGAGCAGATGCAAAACTTAAACAAAAGCTTTGAAGAGGGTTTTGCTAATCTTGCTGAAGTGACGGACGGAGGGTTGTACGATAATTTCAAGGTCCTCGCAAGCATAAACAACAACCTTATTATGCAGCAGAACTTCCAGGCAATGAATCTGCTGGGTAAAGGAATTACCGCCGTTGTGGAAACCGACGGGCAACAGCAAACGATATCAGGCACGGTACAGAGGGTATCCTTCAGCGATGGAAGGGTGCGAATGGAAGTGGACGGGAAGAGCTTTTACATGGACGAGGCAACGCAGTTTGAGATAGGACATTAAAATAGCCCGTAAAATAGGGAGGTACGAAAGCCTATGGGTGGAACAAAACCCATTGACAACAGACCGATACCCGCGGTAAACCGTCCCGGTGGACAGGCAAAGAAACATACGGTACAGCCGGATAAAAGTTTCAAAGAAGTATTCGAAGCGGTAAAAGGCCAGACCGGCATATCCTTGTCAAAGCACGCCCAGGTGAGGATGACGGCCCGTGATATTATGCTGGACAAGGGACAGGTGCAGCGACTTAGTATGGCAGTAGAAAGGGCAAGACAAAAAGGAGTGCGGGATACCCTTGTGCTGATGGACGATACCGCCTTTGTGATAAACGTTAAAAGCACCACCGTGGTTACCGCAACAAAATGCGACGCTTTAAAGGATAAGGTATTTACAAATATAGACGGAGCTGTAATTGTGTAGCCGGACCTTCAAAAAGGAGGCACAGCTTTCCCGAACGACGGAAGGAAAGCATTACAGCTTCGATGTAAAGGAGGTCATACATTATGATGCGTTCACTATTCTCAGGTGTTTCAGGCCTGAGGTCTCACCAATCCAGAATGGATGTAATAGGCAACAACATTTCCAATGTAAATACAGTGGGATATAAGTCATCCCGTGCAACATTCCAGGAAATATTCAGCGAAACCCTAAGGGGAGCAGGAGCACCCGAAGGCGGTAGGGGAGGCACCAATCCCCAGCAGATAGGCCTTGGGATAAGCCTGGCGTCAATAGATACCCTACACACAAGGGGAAGTATCGAATCTACCGGTTATCCACTTGACCTTGCCATAGAAGGAAATGGTTTCTTCATAGTATCCGACGGGGGTGCGCCTAAATTTACCAGGGCCGGGAATTTCATAAGGGATACCGAGGGCAACATCGTAAACGGTAACGGCTTCAGGGTACTTGGCTGGATGGCGGATGCCAATGGGAATATAGACACCACCGTTTCCCCGGGTACCATACAGATACCCGAGGGTATGGCTATGCAGCCCAAGGCAACCAGTGCCATAAAGATGGTAGGCAACCTGAATGCGGATTTGCCAACCGGCGGGGTAGTACCCTTCGAAACCGAGATATACGACGAGCTGGGTAGGAAAAACAAGTTAAGCTTTGAGCTGGTAAAAGTTAACGATAACACGTGGGAAATTCAGGAACGCCTGTCCGATCCCGCTAATCCGGCGGTGGCCGGCGCAGTGGCGGTTACAAGGCCCGATGGAACTGTTGAAAGCGTATCATTGGGTGCAGCCCCAACCCTAACCTTTGTGGACGGGAAGCTGACCTCGGACGGGACTTTTGAAATACAGGTGGAACCGAATCTAATACCCGACCCAATAACGGTGAACATAGCCGACGTCCACCAGTACGCCGCGGAATCCGGGGTAGACCCGCTGGAAGTGGACGGCTATGCTCTGGGCAGCCTTGAAGACTTTAACTTCGATGCCTCCGGAGTAGCCACCGGGATTTTCTCAAACGGTCAGGAAAAGGTGATTGCAAGGATTGCGCTAGCGGCCTTCAACAACCCGTCGGGGCTGCAGAAGGTGGGCAGTAACTTATTTATTCAGACGCCCAACTCGGGTCAGCCCTCTATAGGAATTGCGGGAGACCACGGTAGGGGCACCATTAACCCCAGTTCCCTGGAGATGTCCAATGTTGATATTTCAAAGGAGTTTACAGATATGATTATAACCCAGAGAGGCTTCCAGGCAAACTCAAGAATAATCACCACCTCCGATGAGATGCTTCAGGAACTTGTGAACCTCAAGAGATAATTAATAATGGCGGGGGTATTGCCGTTACCGGTACTGTCCCCGCCGGAAAAAAAGTGGGGGTTTATAATGATAAAAATAACAAGGTTAAACGGCAAAGAATTTGTGGTAAACGCCGAGCAGATCGAATTTGCGGAGGAGACGCCGGATACAGTTATTACTCTTATATCCGGTAAAAAGGTTGTAGTAAGTGAAAAGATTGACCAGGTGATAGAAAGGGTTATTGAGTACAAAAAAAGAATCAACGGGTTTGGACAATAGGGAATGAGGTGGAGTTATGGATATTTCAACCGTTGCGGGGATGATACTTGGGGTTGTCTTCCTGATAATTGGTATTATGATAAATGGAACCCTGGGTACCTATTACGACCGGGCATCCATTATGATAACCCTTGGGGGTACTATTGCGGCTACATTGATAAGTTTTCCGCTACCAAAGTTTTTGGAAACGCTGCGTAGCGTAAAACATATATTCTTCGGTAAGGAGCTGAATGCAGGCGAGGCCATTGACAGGATAATAGAACTGGCAAACGTCGCAAGGAAAGAGGGGCTTCTTGCATTGGAGGAAGCAGCCATGCAGCTTGACGACGACTTCCTCAAAAAGGGAATTCTTCTTATTGTAGACGGTACCGACCCGGAGCTAGTACGAAATATCCTTGAGACAGAGCTGTCATTCGTTGAGGAAAGGCACAGCACCGGGCAGAGCCTGTTTGAAACTATGGGTGCCTTAGCACCGGCCTTTGGTATGATAGGAACCCTTATAGGTCTTATAAATATGCTGAGAACTTTGGATGACCCGTCCTCCGTCGGACCCAATATGGCGGTGGCCCTGGTTACCACCTTCTACGGTGTTGTCCTTGCCAACCTTTTCTTCCTGCCCATGGCTCGCAAGCTTAAACTTAGAAGCAAGGAAGAAATACTGCTCAAAGAAATTCTAATTGAAGGCATGCTTTCGATACAGGCTGGGGAAAACCCGAGAATAATAGAAGAAAAACTTGTGGCCTTCCTGTCGCCGAAGCTAAGGGAAAAGGCGAAGAAGGAAAAAGAGAAAGAAAGCGGGGAAGGAGAATATGCGAGCGCGACGGAATAGGAGAGAAAACGGGACCTCCGATACCAACAGTTGGATGACTACTTACAGCGACCTTGTAACGCTGCTTCTATGTTTTTTTGTTTTACTATTCTCGTTTTCTGTAATAGACGCAAAGAAATTTGAAGCAATAATAAGGTCATTCCAGGGCTCACTCGGGGTTTTGGACGCCGGGAAAACAATAGACGAAGACCAGTATATCAGCCAGGCGCTGCAGAGTGATCGCCTGCTGCAGGAACAGCTGGAGGCCGAGAGTATGGAATGGCTTTACAGACAGCTTGACGAGTATATAAAGGAAAACGACCTGGAGGCAACGGTTGTGCTTGGAGTTGAAGAGAGGGGACTACTTATAAGGTTCAAGGACCAGGCACTGTTCGATTCTGGTAAAGCCCTTATAAGGAAGGATGCGGAGACAATAGTGATAAGCATTGGCGAGATACTCAAACAAAACGAACGGTCCATAAGGGTGGAGGGGCATACCGACAACGTTCCGATGAACACGCTACTGTATCCCTCCAACTGGGAGCTGTCCACCGCCAGGGCAGTAAACGTGGTGAAGTTCTTAATTGAGGATGTTGGTATCACACCGGTCAGGCTATCTGCCGCCGGATACGGGGAATATCACCCCATAGCCGATAACAATACCGCTGAAAACCGACAGAAGAACAGAAGGGTGGACGTTGTTATACTAAAAAATACTTTTGAGTTAAACGAACCAAATAGTAACGAGGTGACGCTATGAATGGAAAGAAACTGTTTATATTTGTTTTGGCTCTTGTAGTAACCGGGGTGTTAATTTTTGCGGCGGCACTCGTCGCGGCAAGAGGCGGCATAATAAACGTCGGAGAGGCTAATTCAAACAAGGAAGTAAAAACGGTGATAGTGCCAGGAAACAGTAAATTCCAGACCAATCTGAAGGGAGCAAGAAGTATTATTATATTTAGCTATTATATAGAAACTTTAAAGGACAAAAAACTTCTGCAAGTGTTAGAGGAGAGGGATCCGGAGGCGAGGAGCAGGGTTTTGAATATAATAAGGGACAAGACCGCCGAGGATGTAACCGGTACCCAGGGCAAGATATCGCTGGAACGGGAAATACTGGACTGCTATCGTTCCCTGTACGGCAAAGAGGGTATTATTAATATTTACATAGACGATTTAATCACTCAATAGAGGGGGGTAAGCAATGCCGGATGTTCTTACTCAGACAGAGATAGACGACCTTCTAAAAGCACTTAGTACCGGAGAACTGAACGTAAAGGAAGTGGTGCAGGACACCTCGGAAAGAAAGGTCAGGCTATACGACTTCAAACGGCCTAATAAATTTGCAAAGGACCAGTTAAGGACTCTGGAAATGATACACGAAAACTACGCAAGACTGGTCTCCACCTTTTTGGCGGGGTATTTAAGGAGTTTTGTTACTGTGGAGCTAGTCACGGTGGAACAGCTTACTTATTACGAGTTCACAAATTCGCTGTCCAATCCTACTATACTGGCCCTGTGCGACGCAAACCCCCTTTCAGGCAGCATAATCCTGGAGATAAGCCCTTCCCTCACTTACACGATTATAGACAGAGTATTGGGGGGCTATGGAAAGGGTGACATGAAGCTTCGCAACTTCACCGAGATAGAAGAAAGCATAATGCGTAGCCTAATGGATAAAATGGTAGGTTTGCTGGTAGAACCATGGAGAAACGTAATCGAGATATCTCCCAGGGTAGCCAAACTGGAGACAAACTCCCAATTTATACAGATTATGTCGCCCAACGAAATAATAGCTTTAATAACCATGAGGGTGAAAATAGGTGAAGCGGAGGGCATGATAAATTTGGCAATCCCGCACCTTTCGGTGGAACCCATAGTAAACAAGATATCCACAAGGTTCTGGTTTACATCCTCGGGTAACAACAGGGGAAAAGGGGATGCGGCACTGCTGGAAAAAAGGATAGAAAACGCAAGCGTGCTTTTAAAGGTAGTTTTGGGAGAATGCACAATAACCGTAGAAGAATTCTGCAATCTTCAACCGGGGGACGTACTGCGGCTGAGTAGAGCGTGCGAAGGGCCTCTGGATATGTATGTGGACAATAAACTGGTTTTTGGTGCTAAACCGGGATTGAGGAAAAATAAAGTTGCAGTAAAGATTGTAGATATTGTAAGGAAAGGGGATGAAGAATATGAATGAAATGCTCTCCCAGGAAGAAATAGATGCTTTATTGAAAAAAGCGACAGTACAGGAACCGGATGTTTTAACACCGGAGGAGAAAGATGCGCTGGGAGAAATAGGTAATATTAGCATGGGAACCTCAGCCACAACGCTGTTTGCACTCTTAAGGAACAAAGTGACAATAACAACGCCGAGGGTTGAGGTAATAAACGCTGAGCAGATTGCTAAGGACTATCCCATGCCCTTTCTGGCGGTGAACATACGGTTCACAGAGGGAATAGAGGGAACAAACCTTCTGCTTTTAAAGGAGGGCGATGCGAGGGTTATCGCCGACCTGATGATGGGAGGCGATGGTAGCAGTCCCGCGGAGGAGATAACCGACATAACCATAAGCGCGGTGAGCGAAGCAATGAACCAGATGATAGGCTCCGCGTCCACGTCCCTCTCCACCATGCTTGATAAGCCCATTTATATTTCACCGCCGGAGACAACGCTTGTTAACCTGGGACAGGACTACAAGGGAATGGAATTCTTTATGAAGAACCAGCTATTCATAAAGATTTCCTTCAAAATGGTGGTAGGAACTCTTATTGACAGTGAAATAATGCAGCTGCTTCCGATAGAGTTTTCCAAGTCTATGGTGGCGGGCCTAATTGATAAGGAGACAAAACGTAAGGAGTATTCGATAGACGAGGACCTTAGAGAGGTTGAAAACGTTCTGGCAGTCTTAGATGACGATGAAGGGGAGAAGGAGGACAAACCAACAGAGAAAGCCCCGGGCAAAAAAGAAGTAAAGGTGCAGCCAGTAAGCCTTAGTGACTTTGAAGATGTGCCGGTTAGCACCGAAAAAGAAAGCATTAACCTGATACTGGACGTGCCCCTAAACGTTACGGTGGAACTGGGCAGGACAAGGAAACAAATAAGGGAGATTCTGCAGTTCGGGGTTGGTACAATAGTTGAACTGGACAAGCTGGCGGGCGAGCCGGTGGAACTACTTGTAAACGGCAAATTCATAGCAAAGGGCGAAGTAGTTGTAATTGATGAAAGCTTTGGTGTTAGGCTTACGGATATAGTTCATCCGTCTAAAAGGATAGATAGCATTTCAAGTGACCGTTAAAAGGAGGATAGTATCGTATGGCTAAGGGAGTATTGATAGTGGACGATGCCGCTTTTATGAGGATGATGATAAAGGATATCCTCGGGAAAAACGGGTACCAGATAGTGGGGGAGGCGGAAAATGGAACAAAGGCAGTCGAGAAATATGCGGAACTGAAACCGGACCTGGTTATTATGGATATTACAATGCCGGAGATGGACGGTATAGAAGCGGTTAAAAGGATAAAGGCCGTAGATGCCGGTGCTACCATAGTAATGTGTTCAGCCATGGGGCAGCAGGCAATGGTAATAGAAGCTATACAGGCGGGAGCCAAGGACTTCATAGTAAAACCCTTCCAGCCCGAAAGGGTGCTGGAGGCGGTTAGCAAGGCAATATAATAGGATGGTGCGTAAATGGGCGATCTATTTTCGGTTTTTTTAAAGGTGCTGTACTTCTTAATAATATTTGGAATTATTATACTGTTGGCATATTATACCACAAAGGTTGTAGGCAAGCGGGTTTCGGTCAATGCAGGGAGGTACATGAGAATAATAGATACCCTTTATATGGGCGGCGACAGAAACCTTATTATCGTCAAGGTCAAGGATGAGTATCTGCTTATGTCCGGCTCCAATCGAGGAATGGAATTCATAAAGGAACTGGACGGTTTTGAGGAAGACACACGGGCAGAGGGCAACTTTGAAAGCTATCTAAAGGGTTATGGAATACAAAAGTGCGGAAGGTCGGGGATTTTCGGATTGATCCGCAAACTAAAGAGCGACGGGGATGAGACGGATGACCGGTAGAAAAATATTTATTATACTGGTAAGTCTATTGGCGGTTGCCGGGGTTATGCAAACCGCTGCCCTGGCCGCACCGGAGATTCCTATACCAAGGATTGGGCTGGAGATGCAACCGGCGGAAACGCCCCAGGATGTCGCACTAAGCCTGCAGATACTCTTTTTGCTTACGGTACTTAGCCTTGCACCGGCTATACTCATTATGACCACCAGTTTTACCAGAATTATAATAGTACTGTCCTTTATAAGAAATGCGCTGGCAACGCAGCAGACACCGCCGAACCAGGTACTGATAGGACTGGCCCTATTTCTTACATTATTTGTTATGTCCCCGGTTATTTCGGATATAAACGAACAGGCTTTTAGGCCCTATATGGAGGAGAGAATTGATTTTACGGAGGCCATCGAAAGGGCAATGCAGCCTCTTAGAACCTTTATGCTGAGGCAGACTAGGCAAAAAGACCTTGCATTGTTCGTCGACCTATCAGGGGGAGAAGGGGTGGAGGATGTAAAAGGGGTTCAAAACAGGGCCCTTATACCGGCTTTTATAATAAGCGAATTAAAAACCGCATTCCAGATGGGTTTTCTATTATTTGTACCCTTCCTGGTAATTGATATGGTGGTGGCCAGTACGCTTATGTCAATGGGTATGATGATGCTGCCTCCTATTATGGTATCACTGCCCTTTAAGATACTTCTTTTTATTATGGTGGACGGATGGAATTTGATTGTGCAATCCCTTGTAACGGGGTTCAGATAGGGGGGAGGATCAATGGGAGAAGGACTGGTACTGGATGTTGCCCAGCAGGCACTGTACACGATAATACTGATTTCGGCACCCATATTGGGACTGGCTCTTTTGGTCGGGCTTTTGGTAAGCATATTCCAGGCCACAACCCAGATTCAGGAGCCAACGCTCACCTTTATACCCAAGATCCTTGCGGTGCTGTTTTCTATAATAGTATTCGGTCCCTGGATGCTAGGTATTATTATAGATTTTACGACAAGGTTGTTTGGAAACATTAATTCGTTTGTATTTTAGGGGAATGCCATGGAAAGCATTTTAGTCCTTTTGATTGAAAAATTTGAGGTTTTTCTGCTGGTGCTGGTTCGCTGCTCTGCCATTTTCCTGATGACTCCAATCTTCGGACGCAGGAACGTACCGGCGGTCTTTAAGGTAGGATTAGCCTTAATGCTAAGTATTGTACTGCTGCCTGCGGTAGAGCTTTCATCCGGCCCCGAGACGGGTTTTCTACAGCTTGCATTGCTGGCGGCAAAGGAGGCGGCGGTCGGGCTTATAATCGGCTTTGTGACCTATGTGGTTTTTACAGCAATCTATTTTGCCGGTCAGATAATAGATATGAAAACCGGGTTTGGAATTGTTAACGTGCTGGACCCTCAGACAAATACCCAGATTCCTATAATGGGCAACTTTTTGTATATATTCACCCTTATTGTGTTTATCACCATGGACGGTCACCTTATGCTTATTAAGGCACTGGCGGAAAGCTTTACAATTGTGCCCGCAGGTCACCACCTGCAGGTTACCGCTGAGACGGTGGCGGAACTCGTTTCAACGCTGCACAGCACCTTTGTGATAGGTTTTAAGATAAGCGCGCCGGTGGTGGCAGCTGTGTTCCTTACCGATGTGGCACTGGGAATACTGGCCAGGACAATGCCCCAGATGAACGTGTTCATGGTGGGTATGCCGCTTAAAATAATGATAGGAATGTTTACACTGATGATAATGATACCGGTTTTTGCAATAGTGTTGGACGTTTTATTCACAAATACCGCCCAAAGCATATACAGGATACTAATTAAGCTCTAAACAGAGGGGGAATCCCAGATGGAGGACTTTTTCAACCTGCAGCTGTTTGCAGACGAAAAAACTGAAAAAGCTACCCCGAAAAAAAGAAGGGACGTGAGGGAAAAGGGAAATATCCCTCAGAGCAGGGAACTTAATTCCGCTCTGGTTCTTATAGGCTGTTTTGCTACGCTGTATATTTGTGCGGCCTTTATTACGGATACTTTAAGAGATAATGCCATTCACCTGCTCTCTATGAAGGCAGAGGACGGGCTGTTTTCATCAGACGGAATGCATAACCTGATTACTTTTAGTGCCGCGGGGTATTTGAAGGCACTGGCTCCAGTGGCGGGAACGGCCTTATGCCTGGGGCTTTTGACGAGCTACCTGCAAGTGGGGTTTGTGTTCACTACAAAACCGCTGGAGCCCAAGCTGAGCAGGTTAAACCCGGCAGAGGGTTTTAAAAGGATATTCTCGCGCCGGTCCCTGGCGCAGTTTGTAAAATCACTTTTGAAAATAAGTATTGTAGGTTACCTTACATATAGATTTCTGATAAGCAGGTACCCTGAACTGCCCAGAATGCTGGATATGGGGCTTGAAGAGCTTGTAAAGACAATAGGAGTAACGGTGGTGCAATCGGGAATCTACGCCGGGGCGGTGCTTCTGGCACTGGCGTTGCTTGATTATTACTACCAGAGATACGAGTACGAGAAGAGCATCATGATGACCAAGCACGAAGTCAAAGAGGAATACAAACTGATGGAGGGCAGCCCCCAGATAAAATCAAAGGTAAGAGAAAGGCAAAGACAGATGTCTATGCGAAGGATGATGACGGAGGTACCCAGGGCGGACGTTGTGATAACGAACCCTACACATTTTGCGGTAGCCCTAAAATATGAACCGGATAGGGCGAAGGCCCCCTATGTCGTGGCAAAGGGAAGGGACCTTATTGCTCTTAGGATTAAGGAGATAGCAAAGGAAAGCGGAGTACAAACGGTGGAAAACCCCACGCTTGCAAGGGGTCTTTATGAGGCCAGCGAAATAGGCGACATGATACCTCCCGACCTGTACCAGGCGGTGGCCGAAGTTTTGGCCTTAGTATACAGCATAAACAAAAACACTTAAACCTATGGGGTGTCTAAAGAATGAGATTTGGAGATATTGTAATAGCCATTATGGTTGTCTCAATAGTAATAATGATAATAATACCACTTCCTACGGGGATAATGGATTTTCTGCTTACGTTAAACATTACCCTTTCGTTGGTTATACTGCTTATTTCAATGTACATTAACGAACCGCTGCAGTTTTCCATATTCCCGTCCCTGTTGCTTCTTACCACGCTACTTAGGCTATCCCTTAACATATCAACCACAAGGCTTATATTAAGGGATGCGGATGCGGGAGAAGTGATAAGGGCCTTTGGAGACTTTGTGGTGGGCGGCGACGCGGTGGTCGGGTTTATTATATTTCTTATAATAGTAATAATTCAGTTTATAGTGATAACAAAGGGTGCCGAAAGGATCGCGGAAGTTGCTGCCAGGTTTACGCTGGACGCAATGCCAGGCAAGCAGATGGCCATAGATGCGGACCTAAACGCTGGGCTAATAAACGAAGCGGAGGCTAGAGAGAGAAGAAAAAACATAGAAAGAGAGGCGGACTTTTACGGTGCCATGGACGGTGCAAGTAAATTCGTAAAGGGTGATGCCATTGCCGGCATAATAATAACCCTTATCAACATAAGCGGTGGCCTTATTATTGGCATAGTACAAAGGGGTATGGAGTTTCAAAGCGCATTGTCGACCTATACGTTGCTTACGGTGGGGGACGGGCTGGTTAGCCAGATACCGGCACTTTTAATTTCCACCTCCGCCGGAATAATTGTGACCAAAACCGCATCGGATTCCAATCTGGGAAGCGAAATTACACGCCAGCTGTTTGCCCAGCCAAAGGTTATGTTCCTGTCGGCGGGGTTGCTAGCAGCCTTAGGGCTAGTACCAGCCTTGCCTCAGAGGCCCCTGTACATGCTGGCGGTACTGCTTTTTATATCCGGCAACTCAATTAGAAGGGCAGCAAAGGGCACCCAAGAGGGTATGGGGGAAGAAACCCAGCCGACATACATTGAGGAGATGCGTAAGCCTGAAAACGTAATGGGACTTCTGCAGGTGGACCCAATTGAAGTGGAGTTTGGCTATGCAATAATACCCCTTGCCGATGTCAATCAGGGGGGTGACCTGCTGGACAGGGTGGTAATGATACGAAGGCAAATAGCCCTTGAGTTGGGCATGGTGGTTCCTATAATACGTTTAAGGGATAATATTCAGCTTAACCCCAGCCAGTACAGGATAAAGATTAAGGGGATAGAGGTATCCGAGGGTGAACTGGTAATGGACGGGTTCCTTGCAATGGACCCGGGGACAGCCGACGGAGAGATTGAGGGTACCGACACCACAGAGCCCGCCTTCGGCCTTCCCGCCAAGTGGATTAAGGAGGGGGAGCGGGATAAGGCGGAGCTTTTGGGATACACCGTGGTGGACCCACCGACCGTGATATCCACCCACCTTACCGAGACGATAAAGTCCCATATACATGAACTGCTGGGCCGGCAGGAAGTAAAAAAACTGGTGGATAACCTGAAGGAGAACTATCCCACTCTTGTAGAGGAACTCTTACCCAAACAAATGACCTTTGGCGAGGTGCAAAAAGTCCTGGCAAACCTGCTGAAGGAGGGCGTGTCCATAAGGGACCTGGTGACCATTTTCGAGACGCTGGCCGATTACGCGCCGGTTACACGGGACCCGGATATGCTGACTGAATATGTAAGGCAATCTCTGTCCAGAACCATATCCAAAAAGTTTGTAGCCGGAAAAAAGGCAAAGGTAGTTACGCTGGACCGTGATTTGGAGGAAAGGATAATGAACTCGGTTCAGCAAACCGAACAGGGTAGCTATCTGACATTGGACCCGGCCGTAACAAAGGATATTATGAACAGCCTTTCAAAGCAGATGGAACTATTTAACCAACTGGGAGAGCAGCCCATAATACTGACCTCACCGGTGGTAAGGCTTTACTTCAAAAAGCTTACTGAACAATTTGCGCCAGGGCTGGTGGTTTTATCCTATAATGAACTGGACCCCGGTATAGAAATTCAATCGATGGGGATGGTGAGCGCGTAATGAAGGTAAAAAGATACGTTGGCCCTACCGTAGAGGTTACCCTGGACAGGGTCAGGGAAGAGATGGGCCGAAATGCCGTAATTCTTAACAGAAGGAAAATAAAACCGGGCAAAGGTTTAATGAGGATATTCAAAAAGCCGGTTTACGAGATAGTGGCGGCAATAGACGAGACGGAGCCAGGAGCAGGTATACCCGTACAGGACCTGGATGACGGGTACCAGGCACTGGAAAGGAAAATGGATTACCTTAAGGCGACCATGGACACCATTGCCGGTAACCTGTCGCCGAAAGATAGCAACCGGGAGATACCGGAAATCCTTTCGCCTTACTACACGCTTATGAAAGACAACGACATAGACCCGGAGATTATCCATATGGTGATGGAAGGGGTTAAATCAAAAATAGACTTAAGTACCACCTATGACCAGGAATACCTTTATTACAGGTTCAAACAGGAGATTTCCTCCTACTTCAAAAAGGTGGAGCCCATATCCCTGAAAGAGGGACAGACAACCGTTGCGGTATTTGTGGGACCTACCGGAGTGGGGAAGACCACATCCCTTGCAAAGCTGGCGGCCTATTACGCTGTTATTATAAAAAAAAGAGTGGGTATAATGACCTGTGATACATACAGAATTGCAGCAGTGGAACAGCTTAAGACCTACGGCGAGATAATGGATGTACCTATAAGAATAATATACCAGCCCGGGGACATAGAGGACGCAATGCAATATTACAAGGACATGGACCTTATACTGGTTGATACCGCTGGAAGAAGCCACAGGGACAGAATGAGGCTCCTGGAACTTCAGAAGATGCTAAAGGGTATAGGAAACCAACAGGTTTTCCTGGTAGTAAGCGCGACAACCAATTATAAGAATGTTCTTGACATAATATCGAGCTACAATTTTCTTAAAGATTACAGGATACTGATAAGCAAGGTGGATGAGAACGTTTCAAACGGGATTATACTGAACATTGCTGTAAAATGCGGGAGGCCGCTGTCCTATATTACTACGGGTCAGAATGTGCCGGACGATATAGAAAAGGTGGACGGTGAAAGGATAGCATCGCTTATACTCAGCATGAAGTAAACAGGGTAAATGGGGGTGCAACAATGAGCAAAACCGGCCCGATTGTGGACCAGGCGGATAAATTAAGAAGAATAGTCAGTAGCCTCAGGGAAAGGTCCGAGGTGATAATTGACCGGGCTGTAAAAAAGACAGGCAAAAAGGCACGGCTCATTGCCGTGACAAGCGGTAAGGGCGGGGTGGGGAAGACGAGCCTGACCGTGAATATTGCCATTAAACTTAGCAAAAACGGGTACAGGGTTGTAGTCATCGACGGAGACTTAGGGCTGGCAAACGTGGAAGTGATGTTGGGCATAGTACCCCAATACAGCATGTATGACATTATAAACTCCGGATTAAGCCTGTCGGATGTTATAATTGACGGACCAATGGGCATCAAGTTTATATCCGGCGGAACAGGGGTCGTGGAAATGGCCTATCTGGACAGGCGAAGGTTTGACAGCTTACTTGATACCCTGTCTGTGCTGGATAGTTACGCCGATTTTATACTGGTAGATACGGGAGCCGGCATTTCCCGCAGCGTTACGAAATTTGTGCTGGCGGCAAGGGAAGTTATACTGGTAACAAATTCGGAACCCACTTCCATCACCGATGCCTACGCAATCCTTAAAATAATCAGTATACACAACAAAGAATGCTATATAAAAATGATAGCCAACATGGTGGAAAGCCCGGCTGAAGCCGAGGATATACTGGCCCGGATAAACACCGCTGCTAAAATGTTTATAGGTGCAGAGATAAAAAGCCTGGGTTTTGTGAAAAGAGACCCGGCGGTAAGCAAAGCTGTCAAAACTCAAACTCCGTTTATTATCGGCTCACCCAAGAGCGCAGCTGCGAAAAGTATAGAAAGAATAGCCCAAAGGATTGTGTACAATACCGAGTATATAAGGGAACCGGAGGGAGTAAGGGAATTTTTGACCAGGATTTACCTAAGAATGAACTCTTCATAAAATGCCGTAGGGAGGAATGGAAATTGGATATCCCTGTTGTTACAGGAGAAAAGCTGCACGTAATAATAAGGGGTAAAGGCCCCGGCAAGCAAAGGATTATGGTAAGCCAAGTGCTGGAGGATTCCCGCAACGGGGTGCTTACTATTGCCATGCCCATACAAAGAGGCAGGCTGGTTCCTATTAAGCAGGAGAAAGAAGTAGGTATAATGTTTTACAGGGATAACGGAGTCTACGAGTTTGAGGCTCGGGTTATAGGAAGAAGCGGAGGAAGAATTCCAAGTTTGAAAATACAGGTGCTATCTCCTGTAAAAAAGAGCCAGAGAAGGGATTACTACAGGCTTAACACTGTTTTGCCTGTGCAGGTACACATAAGTTACTCCGAAGAGGACTGCATAGTCGTTAAATGCCTTACCCTCGATTTTAGTGCAGGAGGTATGAGGCTTGCTTCTGACAGGAACATTGAGAAGGATTGTATAGTAACCTGTTATTTGGTATTATCCGGCAAGCCACTTACAGTAAAGGCGAAGGTGATAAGAAACACAACCGTGTACAGTAAGGAGTACGCCTATGAAATAGGAGTGCAGTTTGTTGAACTGAATGAAAAGGTTAGAAGCGGGATAATCGGATTTATATTTGAAGAACAAAGAAAATTGAAACGAAAAGGGCTGATATAGTGGACAAAATAAAGGTTTTGGTAGTGGACGATTCCGCTTTTATGCAAAGAGTAATAAATAGTATCCTGAAGGACAACGAAAGAATAGAAATTGCTGCCGTAGCGGGAGATGGGGCGGAGGCTCTTGAGATACTGAAACAAAAGAGAATTGATGTAGTAACAATGGATGTGGAAATGCCGGGAATGAACGGTCTGGAGGCACTTAAGGCCATCATCGAAACCAGACCAACTCCCGTTATTATGATTAGCAGCCATACTAAAAGGGGTGCTGTGGAAACAATACAGTCACTTGACATAGGGGCGGTGGATTTCATAACAAAACCCTCCACCGGCCTGGAAAACGATTTGGCCCGGTTTGGCAGGGAGATTAAACAGAAAATTGCGGTAGCTTCTACGGCAAGACTTATTGGTCGCAGACCGGGCAGGAGGCCGGTATTAAATGTACCGAAACCGGAGGGCATTTACGGGACTTCGGTGAGATACATGATAGCCATAGGCTCCTCCACCGGTGGGCCAAAGGCTCTGCAACGGGTACTCCCGGTAATACCGGGCAGTATTGCGGGGGCGGTAATGGTGGTGCAGCACATGCCCGCGGGTTTTACAAAGTCTCTCGCCGAAAGGCTTGACACCTTTTGTCAGCTAAAAGTCAGGGAGGCGAAGGACAGGGAACTTGTGAAGTCCGGGCACTGTTACATAGCACCGGGGGGCTGCCATATGCGGGTTAACAGGGGTGCTAGAGAGAGGGAATATGTAATAAGGCTGGATGAGGGGCCTGTCGTTTCGGGACACAGACCGTCGGTGGATGTATTATTTGAATCCTTAAGCCGAGTACAGATAGAGAAAATGGTTGCGGTAATAATGACGGGGATGGGTAGCGACGGGTCGGCGGGTCTGGCAAAGCTTAAAGAATTCCGGGGATGCCCCGCCATTGCCCAGAATGAAGAAAGCTCTATTGTATTTGGTATGCCGGGTACAGCAATAAAGAATGGTCTTATAGACAAGGTGGCGGACCTGGACAGTATCGGTGAGGAAATTCTTAAAAGTCTGGAGGTGTAATTGGGTGGACGCAAATCAGTTTTTGGACATTTTTCTTGAAGAGACCGTTGAGCATCTGGAAAGCCTTAACAACTGCCTGTTACAGCTTGAAAAACTGCCGGAGGACAAAAGTGTTCTGGATGAGATATTCAGGGTATCTCATACACTAAAAGGGATGGCGGGCACCATGGGCTTTACCGGTATGGCCCAGCTGACCCACGGGATGGAAAACCTGCTGGATGGGATAAGAAAGCAAAGGATAAAGGTGAATACCGTCCTGGTGGACCTTCTGTTTGAATGCCTGGACGGTTTGCAGGCTTATGCAAACAATATAGCCGGGGAGGGTGTGGAAGGCGAAACGGACAACCACGGTCTGCTTGAAAGATTGGGAAGGCTCCTTGGCGCAGAAAAAAGTGAAGACTGCCAGGAGGACGGGGGAAGTCAAACAGACATTGAGTTTAACGACCACGATACAATGGTACTGGGTAAAGCCCGGCAGCAGGGGTTCAACTGCTTTATAATAAAGGTGAGGCTTGATAAAAACTGTATGCTAAAATCTGCTAGAGCGTTTATAGTGTTTAATACCCTCGAGAAGAAGGGTGACATAATTAAATCGGTTCCCAGTGTGGAGGATATTGAGGATGAAAAGTTCGATCGTACCATAAGGCTGGTGATTATAACCCAAAGCGATTTAGACGAAATAGAAGGCAGTCTGGCATCGGTTTCAGAGCTGGAAGAGGTGGAAATACGGGAGGCATACATACCCGATGAGATTGACAACTTTCATCTTGAGGAGGATACAAACGAAGATTATACGAAGGATACCGGTACTAAGCAAAGGGGAAGGAAAAGCATAACCGGGAAGACTGTTAGGGTGGATATAAACAGGCTTGACAACCTGATGAACCTGGTAAGCGAACTTATAATAATAAAGACACGGTTGGAGGAAAACAGGGACGGAGGTGAAGAGGCGGATACCGAAGAGACCCTGGAGTATCTGGAGAGGATTACTACAAATTTGCACGATGCGGTGATGAAGGTAAGGATGGTACCCATTGAAAGAGTGTTTAACAGGTTCCCCAGGATGGTAAGGGACCTTTCGAAGAACCTGGGCAAGGATACAAGGCTTTTAATGTACGGAGAGGAAACTGAGGTTGACAGGACGGTTATAGACGAAATAGGGGACCCCCTTATACACCTTATACGAAACTCCATAGACCACGGCATAGAACCGGTGGAGGAAAGAAAGAAACTGGGCAAACCCACCGAGGGAAAAATAATGCTCAAGGCCTTCCATGACGGTAATACCGTTGTCATTGAGGTGGAGGACGACGGCAGTGGCATTGATATAAAAAGAATTGCACAAAAATCGGTACAGTCGGGACTATACAGCCAACAGCAGCTTGATGCGCTAAACGAAGAAGAGTTGGTTGAACTAATATTTTCACCGGGTTTTAGTACAGCAGGCAAGGTTTCCGACCTGTCGGGCAGGGGTGTTGGCCTTGATGTTGTAAAAACAAAGATAGAATCCCTCGGCGGTATGGTTGAGGTGGAAAACAAACCGGCCTTAGGAAGTAAATTTATTATAAGACTTCCCCTTACCCTAGCAATTATACAGGCACTTCTAGTGAACGTGGGATTAGAAAGTTACGCCATACCTTTAAACTCCATAAAAGAGATAGTAACAATGGAGTACTCAAGGATTAAGAATGTGCAAAACAGGGAAGTGGTGCTGCTAAGGGGTGAGATTCTTCCTATTATCCGACTTGATAGGGAACTGGGATTGGAGGACCATTCAGTGCTTAAGGGGGAAATGACAATAGTGGTAGTCAGAAAAGGTGAAAAGCTGGCGGGAATGGTGGTGGATGGCCTAATCGGACAGCAGGAGATTGTTATTAAGCCGTTGGGTAAATTCCTGTCCGGGATACGGTATATTGCCGGGGCCACAATACTGGGGGACGGAAGGGTTTCGCTTATACTGGACGTTAATCCATTTTTATAGTAGATAAGGGGTGAGAAGGTGCCGGTTAATCAGTACGTTGTTTTTGAAATAGAAGACAGGGAGTTTGCCGTAGACATTGAAAGGGTAAAGACCATAGAAAAGGTAACAGAAATAACCCGGGTTCCCGGTACCCAGGACTTTGTCATGGGAGTTATAAACTTAAGGGGAGATGTAATACCGGTAATTGACACAAGAAAGAGGATGGACCTTGGGGATAGGGACTTTGACAGCGAGAGCAGGATAATAATAATGAATGTAGATGACATGGAGGCAGGAATTACCGCCGATTCCGCAACGGAGGTTATTGGCATAGAAAGGGACTTAATCGATTCAAATCTGGATTTTTCCGGTGACAGGGACGACGGCTTTATAAAAGGTGTAGCACGGCTTCAGGAAAGAATAATTGTAATACTGGACTTGGAAAAGCTACTTAGATTAGCTTAGCGGTTAGGAGTGAAGACCATGACGATGGATTACCAAAATATGACCTCAATGCAGATGGACGTATTAAAGGAACTGGGAAACATAGGAGCCGGGAATGCGGTAACCGCTCTCTCAAAAATGCTTGATAAAAAAGTTAACATGGAGGTACCCCGGGTAAGCATCCTGGAATTCAGGGAAGTAAGCGAAATATTGGGCGGAGCCGAAGCAGAGGTTACAGGAGTTTACTTTCGGATGGAAGGCGATATATCTGGAAACATAATGTTTCTTTTGCCGGTAGATTCCTCTAATGCACTACTTGATATGCTTATGGGTACTTACAGGGACAACGACAAATTCGGTGAAATGAGCCTGTCCGCCCTTGAGGAAATAGGCAATATACTGACCGGTTCTTACATATCCTCACTGTCCACCATGACCGGAATGAACATAAAAATATCGGTACCTGCCCTTGCGATTGATATGGCCGGTGCAGTGCTAAGCGTCCCAATTATCCAGTTCGGCCACATGGGTGACAGCGTGCTGCTTATTGAGACACACTTTTTTGAGGGAAAAACGCATGTGAAGGGCAACTTTTTATTAATTCCGGACTTAGAATCCTTCGCAAATCTATTGGAGAAGTTAGGAGTAGCGTAATTATGACGGTTGGGATTACAAAAATAGGTATAGCGGAGGCCCGCGCCGCAAGGGACCCCGCGGTACTGGTGACGCTTGGTCTGGGCTCATGCGTGGGTGTCTGCCTCTATGACCGGTTTAAAAGAATTATTGGAATGGCACATATTATGCTGCCTTCCAGTATTGAGATCAAGAACAACTCCAACAGGGCTAAGTTCGCAGATACAGCAATAGAAATGCTTATCAAAGAAATGCTGGGTCTGGGTGCAAATAAAGGACGGATAACCGCAAAAATTGCCGGTGGTGCCCAAATGTTCAGTTTCAAGTCGGCCAATGACCTTATGAGAATAGGAGAACGGAACGTGGAGGCGGTAAGACGGGAACTAAAGAAGCATAGCGTGGAAATAGTGGCCGAAGACGTAGGCGGGAGTTACGGTAGAACCATTGAGTTTTATTCTAAAAACGGAGAACTGCACATCAAAACTATTGGGCATGGTATAAATGTGATATAGGGTGATTGATAATGAGGGGTTTTAAAAAATTACCGCAATATTTTTCAATCGTTGCATTAGTGATTTCGATTCTAGTCAGTGCAGCAAAGAGAATTTCGCCGGTGACGGCACTGCATAGGATTGTACCAGCAGTTGTATCCTTTTACATATTGGGCTTTTGTATCTCGGCAGTATTGGCCGGTGAAATGAAAAGCCCCGTGGAGAATGAAAAGGATACAACCCCTGACAGCCTAGACCATGAAGAGTTTGAGGACCTAAAGTTTCCGGTAATCAAGACGGCGGAACAGGACCAAGAAGGTAGGGAGTAGGTAAAATGGATATAAAAAAGCTGTGGGTCGAGTACAAAAAGAACGGCCACCGCGAAGTCAGGAATATTCTTATAAACCACTATATTCCACTGGTTAGAATAACTGCCGGCCGTCTTAAGAGTACCATAAGAGCAGGTAGCGTAGAAATGGACGATTTGGTAAGTTATGGAGTTTTAGGACTTATGGACGCCCTGGAAAAATTTGACCTTGAAAAGAAAGTAAAGTTCGAGACCTATGCGCAAATGAGAATACGGGGGGCAATGATAGATCAGCTCCGGAAGATTGACTGGGCACCCCGTTCTCTGAGGCAGAAGGCCAGGCAGATAGAAGGTGCGTACAGCGACCTGGAGACAAAGCTGGGAAGGGCACCTACCGATAGTGAGGTGGCAGAATTCATAGGTGTAGAAAAGGAGATCTTTTTAAAAACTCTGGGAGACATAAGTACGCTGTCGGTGCTGTCGCTGGAGGAATTGTTTGAAAACAGGATGGAAACAAGGGCATCCGCATTAAACGAAGAAAGCGGCGATTCCCATTGCAGTCGGCCGGAGGAACAGTTTGAAGTCAAAGAGGTAAAAAGGCTGCTGAAGGAATCGATAGAGAACCTCCCGGAAAGGGAAAGATTGCTTATTACGCTGTATTATTACGAAGGGCTTACCTATAAAGAAATAGGGGAAGTACTGGACATTTCAGAGTCCAGGGTATCTCAGTTGCATACCAGGGCGGTTTTGAGAATGAGAAACCGCCTTTCGGTACATAGGGCTGATTTAACCATTTAGGGGGTGTTTGTTAATTGCTGTTTAGAGGAAAAACCTTTCAGGAAGCGGTAAATAAAGGCCTTAAGTATTTTGACGTCACCCATGAAATGGCTGAAATATACCTTGTAAAGGGCACCAATTCAGAAGAGGCCGACTCCGTGGACGAGTTTGTGGTGGAGGTATCCCCTGTTAGCGATATACCTGCAAACGTGGACGGGAACTTTAGGCTGCTATACCGAGAGGACGGAGTTTACCTAAAGGTTAACCCTCCGTTAGGGGACGGGGATGGAATTAAAACTGAAGACATCAAGAGTAAACTGGAATACAAAAAGGTAAAAGACGTGGACGAGGCTGCCCTTGTTCAGGCGGTAAACGCCAAGGAGAGCGTGAACATAAAGATAGCGCCGTGCCAGCTGGAGGTTAAATACCCGGCTACTCTGGCGGTTGAAATAGCGAATGATGATAAATCGGCCTACGCCGTTATGATACCTCCTGACGGAGGCGACCCCTTGACAGAGGATAGGGCGGTGTCAATTCTCAATGAAAACGGAGTGTCGGCGGGCCTTGATAGGAACAATATAAAGGATATGGTTACGAAAAATGTTTATGGTATACCAATACAGGTGGCTAGGGCTGTAGAACCACAAGATGGAGAGAATGGGTACGTAGAATACAATGTGGATGTAGACAAAAAAAGGAAACTAAGCGTAAGCGAGGATGGTACGGTAGACTTTCATGAACTGGGCCTTATTGAAAATGTAAGAACCGGACAGATTCTTGCAAAGCTTATACCTCCCACCGAAGGAACGGACGGGCAGGACGTAAAGGGCAATCCAATAAAGGCGAAGGCGGGCACTGCGGCAAGACTGCCAAAGGGGAAAAACACAGAAATAACCGAAGACAAAGACAGACTGGTGGCACTAAAGGACGGCCAGGTGAATTTTTCAAATGGAAAGCTTAACATTTATCCGGTATATGAAGTGCCGGGCAATGTTGACAATTCCACCGGTAATATTAGGTTTGTGGGTAAGGTTGTAGTAAGGGGTAACGTGCTTACCGGCTTTGAGATACATGCCGAAGGTGATATAGAAGTAAACGGGGTGGTTGAGGGAGCAAGGCTTGTGTCCGGAGGAAATATAATACTAAAAAGAGGGGCTCAGGGCAGAGGCAAGGGCGTTCTTGTTTGTGAAGGGTCACTGGTATCCAAGTTTATTGAAAACTGTAAGGTGGAGACCGGAGGGGATATAGTTGCCGAAGCAATAATGCACAGCGTTCTTAGCAGCAAATCCGCCATAGAACTTAAGGGTAAAAAGGGCCTGCTGGTGGGCGGGAATGTTGCCGCCAGAAATGAAATACGGGCAAAAACAATAGGATCCCCTATGGCCACCACAACCCTGGTGGAAGTGGGAGTGGACCCGGAACTCAGAAAGAATATGGACCTAATGGTTAAAAAAATGGAAAAGGAAAAAAGGTCGCTGGAACAGGTAAATTTTAATATAAGCCTAATAGCTAAAATGGCAAAAAAGGGCTATGTACCAGAGAACAAAAAGGTACTGCTCAAAAAATGTGTGGGTCTAAAGGCCCAACTGGAGGAGAATATAAAACAGAATGAGACCGGGCTGGCCAGGATTAAGGAACAGCTAAATACCATTTCCAAGGGCAGGGTAACTGCGGAAAAGGTGGTTTACCCCGGTACGGTAATAAACATTGGGTCCTCTACTATGCATGTAAAGGACCCGCTGGAATACGTATCCTTTTATAGGGCGGGCGGGGAGATAAAGCTAGGTTCTTTTGAGAAGTAAGGGAGGTGGTCCTATGACCTTAAGAGCGGTGGATATGCAGATTATTGTGCAAAAAACCGCGGAAGTGATGAAAAGCAGGCACCAGGAGGATTCCAAAACAAGGCTGCAGCTGCAGCAGCAGGCTCAACTACTGCAACAAAAGGAGCAGATGGAAAACCGTAAGGTAAAGGATATGCAAAAAACCGAGAAAAATGCTATACACAATAACAAAGAACGAAACGGCAGCCAGCATAACCGGAAACAGGATTCAAAGAAAAAAAGAAAAGGGAAAGAAATGCGGGGCAGCGGTTCCGGTACCATAGATATTAAGATATAGAGGTGTATACTATGAATTATGGACTGCTTTTTTTGGGTATAGGGCTTGTTATTGTGGCGGTGATACTTTTTATAATTGAGGCGGTAAAAAACAGGTCCGAAATAAGGGAACTGGAAATCGCCAACGCCCAAACCGAACTGCTTATAGAGGAACTGAACGAACTCTCCTCCATAATAGTGGATGAAATGGATAAAAAGTATAATAATATGCTAAGCATTTATAGAGAAATGCTTACGACATCCGAGCCGGTGCAGGAGGACCCGCAGCAAGATAAGGATAAGTCGAAATCTGCCGAAGGCATGCAACCCCGGGACAGGAAAAACACCATTCTGGAACTCCATAGCATAGGTAAATCTCCACAAGGGATTGCGGAAAGGTTGGGCATAGGTGTGGGAGAGGTGGAGCTTATTATTAAATTTGCCGAGCGGGGAGTTGGGAAAAATGATAAGAACACTTAAGCTTATACTTCTCGGGCTGGGAGTCTGCCTTATTATGGCATCCTTTTTGACAGGCCTGTTCAGTGGGGCGGTAGAACCCGCAGAGGGCAAATCCTTTAAAGACGGCCCGGATTTTGTGCTACAGGAAGGGGATGAATTAGTAAAACCGGTGGAAGACTATACCGGAGAGGATTCGAAATACGATAAAAAAACAGTGGATAACTCAGTCCCGGTTGCTATTCCCCAAGGAGCTATGGGTAGCGATGTGGCGGATATTCTGCTGGATGAGGGCCTTATTTCAGACAAGGAAGGATTTGAAACAAGGCTCGTTGAGTTGGAAATGGACAGGAATATTGTCTATGGCGAATACAGTATACCTAAAGGCGGAACATTGGATGAAATAATCAAAATTATTACGTGCAGCGGTATATAGTGGGTTACAAAAATATTATTGCTAATAAATAGGAACTGTGGTATACTACTCAAGGCAACAGAACAACACACACCCTTTGAAGCGGGGGCTGGTGCCGAAGGGCTGTCCCAGCGGATGAGAGGGGTGGAGGTTAAAAACCATAGGAGGTGTAAATATGTCAGTAGTAAGTATGAAACAGTTGCTTGAGGCGGGAGTTCATTTTGGACATCAAACCCGAAGATGGAATCCCAAAATGGCAAAGTACATTTTCACTGAAAGAAACGGAATCTACATCATCGACCTTCAGAAAACCGTTGAAAGGATTGAAAGCGCATACCAGTTCGTAAAGAGCGTGGTATCGGAAAACAAGGAAATACTGTTTGTGGGCACAAAAAAACAAGCGCAGGAATCAATCCAGGATGAGTGCAAGCGGTGTGAAATGCCCTACGTGAACCAGCGCTGGCTGGGTGGTATGCTGACCAATTTTAAAACCATTAGAAGAAGGGTGGACAGGCTGCACCGGCTTGACAAAATGGAAGAGGATGGAACCTTCGATCTCCTTCCAAAAAAAGAAGTGATAAAACTCAGGCACGAAAAAGAAAAGCTTGAAAAATTCCTGGGGGGTATAAAGGAAATGAAACAGCTCCCCGGAGCCCTATTTGTAGTAGACCCGCGAAAAGAGAGAATAGCGGTGGCGGAAGCCAGGAAACTGGGAATACCGTTGGTAAGCATAGTTGATACCAACTGTGACCCCGATGAGATAGACCACGTTATTCCCGGTAACGACGACGCAATAAGAGCCGTTAAGCTGATAACTTCAATAATGGCAGACGCAGCACTTGAAGCAAAACAGGGTGAACAAACTACAGAGGATAATTAAAGGTGAGGGTTCGCCCTTGCCTTTAATTTTTAACTTTAAACTTAGGAGGTAGTAATAATGGTAACAGCTGCAATGGTTAAGGAACTCAGGGAAAGAACCGGTGCCGGTATGATGGATTGCAAAAAGGCCCTAGAAAAGACTAACGGGGATATTGAAAAGGCTATAGATTTGCTAAGAGAGAAGGGTCTTGCCGCTGCGGCCAAAAAAGTGGGTAGAATCACTGCAGAGGGTATAGTGGATTCGTACATACACATGGGAGGGCGAATTGGGGTACTTATTGAGGTAAACTGCGAAACGGATTTCGTTGCTAAGACCGATGACTTCAAGGCCTTTGTAAAAAACATGGCTATGCAGGTGGCCGCATCAAAACCCCTGTATGTGTGCAGGGAGGAAGTTTCTGCCTCTACGATTGAAAAGGAGAAACAGATACTCACCCAGCAGGCTTTGAACGAAGGTAAACCGGAGCATATCGTAAACAAAATGGTTGAGGGAAGGATCAAAAAGTATTATGAAGAGGTATGCCTGTTGGAGCAGCCCTATATAAGGGACCCTGAGGTGTCGGTGCAGCAGGTCCTTACCGAGACAGTTGCAAAGATTGGGGAGAACATATCCATAAGGCGTTTTGCCAGGTATGAAATGGGTGAAGGCCTGCAGAAGAAGGAAGATAATTTCGCAGAGGAAGTAATGGCCCAGGCCAACAAATAAGCCTAAAAAGAACATAGTTAATGGGACACTGTCGTGTCCCATTAAAAAAATAAAGGAAATCAAAGGACAGGGTAGAATTTACAGATGTGGAGGTATTTCGATGGCGGGTCCCCTATTTAGTAGAATAATTCTAAAGATAAGCGGTGAGGCTTTGGCCGGACCTAAGGGTTTTGGAATAAATTTTGAAACCATAAACCGCATTGCAAATCAGATTAAAGAAGTAGTAGAAATGGGAGTTGAAGTGGCGGTTGTGGTTGGAGGAGGCAACATATGGCGCGGCAGGTCTGGCGAAGGGATGGACAGAACTACCGCCGACCATATGGGTATGCTGGCGACGGTAATAAATGCGCTGGCACTACAGGATGCGCTGGAAGAAAGGGAAGTAGCAACAAGAGTACAGACAGCAATAGAAATGAGACAGATTGCTGAGCCCTACATAAGAAGAAGGGCGGTAAGGCATCTGGAGAAAAAGAGGGTGGTTATCTTTGCAGCGGGTACCGGCAACCCATTCTTTTCAACCGATACCACAGCGGCCCTCAGAGCGGCAGAGATAGACGCAGAGGTTATTCTGCTGGCGAAAAAGGTTGACGGTGTATATGATTCGGACCCGGAGTCAAACCCTAAGGCAAAAAAGTTCGATAAACTGAATTATTTTGATGTTTTAAGACTTGGGCTTAAGGTGATGGACAGTACTGCCACCTCCCTGTGCATGGACAACGGTATCCCTATAATCGTATTTGGACTGGAAAGCTCGGATAACATAAAAAGGGTTGTTATGGGAGAAAAAATAGGCACCTCAATAGGATATCCCAAGCGAGTCGGAGACATTGAAGGTAAGGGGCAGTAAGATGTGTCACAACCCGAGAGAATATCAATCGGGGACAAATAAAGCGGTGGTCAAAGGAGGAATGAGAATGAATCTGGAAGTTCACGATATAACAGAAGAGAAGATGAAAAAAACCCTTAAAGTACTCCAGGATGAACTGGCTACGGTTAGGGCGGGAAGGGCTAATCCGGCACTGTTGGATAAAATCAGCATAGACTATTATGGTACGCCGACGCCGTTAAACCAGATTGCTGGCATTTCCGCACCGGAACCGAGGCTCCTTATTATACAGCCCTATGATAACAGTACTCTGCAGAACATAGAAAGGGAGATCCTTAAGTCCGACCTGGGGCTTAATCCTAACAGCGATGGAAGGGTAATAAGGCTTGTGATTCCGCAGCTTACCGAGGAAAGGCGCGTGGAACTGGTAAGACTCATTAAAAAATACGGTGAGGAAGCAAAAGTGGCTATTCGGAACGGAAGAAGGAGTGCTAACGATGATATAAAGAAGATGAAAAAAAGCAGCGAACTGACGGAAGATGATGAAAAGAAAGCCCAGGACGTCGTCCAGAAACTGACCGACAAGTACATAGAGGCGGTTGACAAGGCTATAGAAAAAAAAGAAGCGGAAATAATGGAGATATAAAATGGAAATTCCGGTATTGATATGCTATACTATTGACCGTGCCATTGAAATTTTAAAGGAACAGGGAATTAACAATATATCTGTAATAAGCACCGGGACCTGTTTGGGACAAAGAAACAGCGAACGGGTTGGAAGGGTAATAGGGCAAAGAAAAAGAGACGGCTTAGTTGAGTTGATTGTTTGTTAAATACCCCCTTTATAGGGGGTGTTTTCGGGTGGAGGTATTTCTATGGACGACAAAACCGAATATCCAAGGCATGTTGCCGTAATAATGGACGGTAACGGAAGATGGGCCAGGAAAAGAGGACTGCCCAGGGTGCAGGGTCACAGGGCGGGGGTGCTTGCACTGAAGGAAATTGTTAAATACTCCCGCAAGATAGGTCTTAAGTACCTGACTCTGTATGCGTTTTCCACCGAAAACTGGAAAAGGCCGGAACTGGAAATCAAAAACCTTATGAACCTGCTAATGGAGTATTTAAGAAGCGAACTAGGGGAACTGAAAAGCAATAATATCAAACTGAATATACTGGGGGATGTTTACCAGCTTCAGGCTGTGGTACAGCAGGAACTGAAAAAAGCGGTGGCTGAAACCGCCCATAATGACGGTATGGTTCTCAGCGTGGCTATTAACTATGGTGGACGGAACGAAATATTAAGGGCTGTGAAGAACATAGCCGAAGACATATGCACCGGTAATGCCGGCATTAAGGATATTGACCAGCATTTTTTCGAAAACTATCTGTATACCAGGGGGATGCCCAATCCGGATTTGGTAATAAGGCCTAGCGGCGAACTGAGGATTAGCAATTTCCTGCTTTGGCAGATAGCCTATTCAGAGTTTTGGTTTTCCGACTGCTACTGGCCGGACTTTACCACTGAGATGTTTGAAAAGGCACTGAAGGACTATGCAAGGCGGGACAGAAGATACGGAGGGGTTGACAGTGTGGATTAGAATACTCAGTGCTCTGTTGGGGATACCATTATTGGTATTTGTACTTGCCTCAGGGGAGAAAATGCTGACCGCTGCCCTGGTAATAGTTTCCTCTATTGCTCTGAGGGAGTTTTACGGCATTTTCAAGAGGGTGGATATTTTCCCCTTCCAGGCGGCGGGGCTTATTTCCGGTGTGGTCATAAATATATCTGCCGGTGTGTACGGGCAGGCGGCACTGGCTCATGCGTCAACCGTGATGATTGTATGCACGCTGGTGTGTTTTGCCATTATGATAGTTCAAAACAGGGCACGTATTCTGGACCTCGGGGTCACCCTGGTAGGTATAGTTTATGTTTCGATTCTTTTAAGCATGCTTCTATTTGTGTATTCCCTTGAGCAGGGGCATATTATTATATGGCTTGTATTTGTAATTGCGTGGCTGGGGGACACCTTCGCCTATTTCGTAGGAATAAACCTTGGAAGGCACAAGCTGTGCCCGCGGATTAGCCCCAAAAAATCGGTGGAGGGGGCAATAGGCGGCCTTCTTGGCAGCGTTTTGGGTTCGGTTGCCTTCGGGCTTATCGTACTGGAACTGTACCGATTGGACTTAAGCTTACTAATGCTTGCGTTCGTTGGGCTCATAGGCGGTATTATGGGCCAACTGGGGGACCTGGCCGCTTCAATCCTGAAAAGATATGCCGGGGTAAAGGACTTTGGAAACCTTATGCCGGGACACGGAGGCGTTTTAGACCGGTTTGACAGTATATTGTTTACCGTGCCGGTAGTATACTATATTATAGGAATGCTGGTTAGTAGTTAGTGATATAATTACAATGTGCAATAAAAGTGCGACCGCAGGTTTCCCCTGCATATGGTATATCCATGGCGGCCAATAAATGGGTGACCGCAGGTCTTCCCTACAATACCGGTTTATAAACATGTAGGGGCGGTCTTTGACCGCCCGCCTGTATACCATAAAGCTTTCGGGTTTAAATATTTGCCGGAGGGAATGAAACTATGAAAAAAATAGCGGTTTTGGGCAGCACCGGCTCAATAGGCCGACAGACTTTGCAGGTTGTAGCAAGCAGGCCGGAGGAATTTAAAATCGTTTCCCTGGCCGCCAGGGAAAACGATTCTTTAATGCTGGAGCAGATAAGACAGCATAAACCGTCTTTGGTAGCTCTTTTGGACGAAGAAAGGGCCCAAAGGTTGCGCCAAAACCTTGGTGAGGACGCCGGCACCGCGGTGCTAGGCGGAGAAGATGGCATAATAAAATGTGCCACCGAAAGCGGCTGTGATATGGTGGTAAATGGTATTGTGGGCATGGCGGGGCTTATACCAACCCTTAAAGCCCTTGAGGAGGGAAAAGATGTCGCCCTTGCCAATAAGGAGACTCTGGTTACCGGAGGGCAGCTGGTAATGGACCTGGCAGCAAAAAAGGCACTAGATGTTATACCGGTAGACAGCGAGCATTCGGCAATTTTTCAGTGTATAGGTTCCACACCGGTCTCCCAGGTAAGCAGGCTTTTACTTACCGCATCGGGGGGGCCCTTCAGGGGAAAAAACCGCACCCAGCTAAAGAATGTGACACCTTCGGAAGCCCTTAAGCATCCCAATTGGAGGATGGGTAAGAAGATTTCGATAGACTCTGCAACCCTAATGAACAAAGGCCTGGAAGTTATTGAGGCAAGGTGGCTGTTCGGGCTTGGCGCCGACAGGATAGAGGTGGTAATACACCCTCAAAGCATTGTCCATTCCATGGTGGAAATGGTAGACGGAGCAGTTTTGGCGCAGTTGGGGAACCCGGACATGAGATTACCGATACAATACGCTCTGACCTACCCCGAAAGAAAGCCCTCGGGACTGCCACGGTACAACCCGGTGCTGGCGGGAAATCTGGAATTCTTAAGACCGGATGTGGAAAGCTTTCCAGCCTTGAGATTGGCCTACCAAGCCCTTGAGGCCGGCGGGACCATGACGGTCGTACTTAACGGGGCCAACGAAGTGGCCGTTGACCTATTTTTAAGGGGTGTCATATCTTTTAATTCTATGCCGGCGGTGGTGGAAAGGGTTATGGAAAAACATAATAATCATAAAAACCCATGTTTAGACGATATAATATACTGGGATGTATGGAGCAGGCAGCAAGCTGCCGCTATGGTAGAAAGGGAAGGTGATAAGTATTGGCATCGACAGTAATTACCGCCGTGGCATCGGTAATCATATTTACGCTTATGGTATTCTCCCACGAATTCGGACACTTTATTGCCGCCAAAAAAGCAGGAGTTATGGTGGAGGAATTCTCAATAGGTATGGGACCAAAGGTTACGTCCTGGAAAAGAAAGGAAACAAAGTATTCTCTCCGGATATTCCCTATCGGGGGCTACGTGAAGATGTTGGGTGAAGAGGACAAGGCCGAAGGGGAGGGTTCATTCCATAAGAAATCCCTGGGCAGGAGAATGAGCATAATACTGGCAGGACCCATAATGAATATAATACTGGCAATACTGCTTTTTAGCATAATATTCTTTGTAATAGGGACTCCTACCACCGTTATAAACACGGTTATGGAAGGCTACCCGGCGGACGCGTCGGGCATACAGCCCGGTGACAGGGTGGAGTGTATAGACGGTGAGCGGGTGGAATCCTGGGAAAGGCTACAGTATTTGGTTTCCGCCTCAAAGGGAGAGCAGATGGAGGTTTCGGTTAACCGTATGGGCCAAAGGATTATGCTTAACGTGTTTCCGGTTACCGACCCCGATACCGGGCAGAGGATAATAGGTATAACTCCGACGTCACAAAAAGACCCTTTGGGCTCGCTACGCCTCGGAGTAACAAGGAGTTTTGAAGTTATTGGGCTTATGGTGACTTACCTGGGTCAGCTGGTGACCGGCCGAGCGTCGGCGGAGGACGTAGTGGGCGCGGTTGGGGTTATTCAGTTGGTAAACCAGGCCGCTAAGACCGGAATACTAAACGTTATGTTTTTAGCAGCATTCTTAAGCCTTAACCTTGGGGTAATTAACCTTTTGCCAATTCCCGCTCTGGACGGGGGTAAAATGGTGTTTTTGCTGGTTGAAGGAGTCAGAGGAAAACCCATTGATATAGAAAAGGAAGGCTTTATTCACTTCATAGGGTTTGTATTTCTGATACTGCTAATTATAGTGATTACCTGGAAGGATATAAGCCGGTTCAACCTTTTCTAGAACGGAGTGTTCACAAATGCGTAAAAACACAAGAAGGCTATATATTGGAGATGTCCCGATTGGAGGCGGCAGCCCGGTATCGGTGCAGTCCATGACCAATACCAGAACCTCCGATGTAAAGACCACGGTGGAGCAGATACTGGAGCTGGAAAAGGAGGGCTGCGATATTATCCGGGTAGCGGTTCCCGACCCGGAGGCGGCCTCCTGCCTGGCGGATATCAAAAGAAGCATTTCCATACCCCTTGTTGCCGATATACATTTTGACTACAGGCTTGCAATAAAAGCAGTGGAGGCAGGGGCCGACGCACTGCGCATAAATCCCGGTAACATCGGCTCGGGCCATCGTCTGGAAAGGGTTGTCAAAGCGGCAGCGGCAAAGGGTATTCCTATAAGAATTGGGGTAAACGGTGGCTCACTGGAGAAGGACCTGCTGGAAAAGTATAAAACACCCTGCGCCGAGGCCCTGGTGGAGAGTGCCCTAAGAAACATAAATCTATTGGAGAATATGGGCTTTTTTGATATAAAACTGTCCCTTAAGGCTTCGGATGTAAACACTACAGTGAAGGCCTACAGAGACATAGCCAAAAAGGTGAATTATCCACTGCACGTAGGAGTTACCGAGGCGGGCACATTTATTGGTGGGACCGTCAGGTCCGCCATAGGGATAGGCAGCCTCTTGATGGAGGGTATAGGGGACACCATAAGGGTTTCCCTCACCGACAGGCCGGTACGGGAGGTGGAAGTGGGCCGAGAGATACTAAAATCCCTCGGGCTTTACAAAAAGGCCAGCGTTGAGATTATTTCATGCCCCACCTGCGGCAGGTGCCAGATTAACCTTATAGAGTTGGCCGAAAAGGTGAACGATATGGTAAAGGGAATAGACAAACCTCTCAAAATTGCCATAATGGGCTGCGCCGTAAACGGCCCGGGGGAGGCCAGGGAAGCAGACATAGGAATAGCCGGAGGTAACGGAAAGGGAATAGTATTTAAAAACGGGAAAATAATAAGGAATGTAAGGGAAAACAAGCTTTTGGAGGCCCTTATGGAGGAGATAGATAAATATTGACAATGGAATAAATATTATGTAGTATTTATATAATAATGTACACATTTCGGGCGTTCCAACGGGGAATAGTAGAAGGGATAAAGCAAGCAGAGAGGGGGGATGGTGAAAACCCCCAGCTGGAACCTTCCAACCCACCCTATTTACCTTTACGCACCGGCGGTGTGAAACCGTTATCATCCTTAGAGTGGGCCTTTGGCCAAAAAGGGTGGTACCACGAAATCCTTCGTCCCTTTGGGGGGAGGATTTATTTTATTTAAGGAAGGAGTTTGAAAATGTCCAAGCAGAATGAGGATTTTGTAAAACAGATCACAAAACAGAATGAGGATTTTTCGCAGTGGTATACCGACGTTATAAGGAAGGCCGACCTTGTGGATTATGCCCCGGTAAAGGGGTTTATGGTAATTAAACCTTATGGTTATGCCCTGTGGGAAAATATGCAGAGAGAACTTGACAAAATGCTGAAGGCCTCCGGTCATAAAAACGCCTATTTCCCATTATTTATACCGGAGAACCTGCTTCAGAAAGAGGCGGAACACGTGGAGGGGTTCGCACCCGAAGTCGCGTGGGTTACAATAGGCGGCACCGAGGAGCTGGCAGAAAGGATAGCAGTAAGGCCCACTTCCGAGGCCATAATATGCAGCATGTATTCAAAATGGATAAAGTCCTATCGTGACTTACCCATACTGTATAACCAATGGTGTAACGTAGTTAGGTGGGAAAAAAGCACAAGGCCCTTTTTAAGGACCTCGGAATTTCTGTGGCAGGAAGGACACACCGCCCATGCAACCGAGGAGGATGCACAGGAAGAAACCTTAAAAATACTGGGAATATATAAGGACTTCGCGGAAAAGGTACTGGCGATTCCAATGCTTACCGGTGAAAAGTCCGAGAAAGAAAAATTCGCCGGTGCCAAAATGACCTATTCGATGGAGGCAATGATGCTTGACGGAAAAGCACTTCAGGCGGGTACTTCCCACAATCTGGGTCAGCATTTTGCGAAGGTCTTCGATATCCAGTACCTGGACAGGGACGGCGAATTAAAGTACGTATGGTCCACATCCTGGGGAGTATCAACAAGGCTGATTGGCGGCATTATAATGGTACACGGCGACGACAGGGGCCTAGTTCTGCCTCCAAGGGTAGCACCCTATCAGGTCGTGATCGTGCCCATAGCACAGCACAAGGAGGGCGTATTGGAAAAGGCCGGGGAGATATTTAAAAACCTCTCCGAAAGATACAGGGTGGAGCTGGACGACAGGAACACCTACAGCGTCGGCTGGAAGTTTAACGAATGGGAACTTAAGGGTGTACCCTTAAGGCTTGAAATAGGACCCCGGGACATCCAGAACAACCAAGTGGTAGCAGTAAGAAGGGACACTGGAGAAAAAACCATTATTTCAATGGGAGAACTGGAAAAAGAAATAGGGACTCTTCTGGAGGAAATACAAAGGGGAATATTCCAAAAAGCCCTTGAATACAGGGACAAAAGCATCCGTGTGGCAAATAACATGGAGGAGTTTGCTTCGTTAATAGAGAGCCAAAGGGGCTTTATAAAAGCCATGTGGTGCGAGGCCTCTGAGTGTGAAGCAACTATTAAAGAAAAAACCGGTGCAACCACGCGGTGTATTCCCTTTGAGCAGGATAAAACCGGTGACCGGTGCGTAGTATGCGGCAAGCCCGCAGAAAGGGTTGCTTATTTTGCAAAGGCGTACTAAGGAAAATATTTCATGGGTTTGTTGTAAAGTACAAAAATGTGGTAATATTTATATATAAGAACCCATTATGGACAGCACCAGGAGGAAGAGCCATGAGAGTAACCGCGATAATTCCCGCATACAATGAAGAAGAGAGGATTAGTACGGTACTTGAGGCCGTAAAAAAATCCAAACGTGTTGATGAGATAATAGTGGTGGATGACGGTTCCGAGGACAAAACCGCCGAGGTTGCACTCAATACGGGAGTTAAGGTAATAGTAAACGATAAAAATCTTGGCAAAGGCGGCGCGTTGTGCAAGGGTTTGAGAAACTGCCAGTCCGAAGTAATCCTTTTTTTGGATGCCGACCTTTGCGGGTTTGAAACGGAGGACGCAGACCACCTTTTAGAGCCCGTTATTTCTGGGGACTACGATATGACAATAGGTATATTTGCCAACGGACGGCTGACCACCGACCTGGCCCAGAAGGTAGCACCCTTTTTGTCAGGGCAAAGGGCCATAAGAAGGCAGATACTAAACGACATAAGCGGGTTGGAGATAAGCCGGTATGGGGTGGAGATAGCCCTTACCCGTTACGTAAAGAAAAACAACGTACGGCTCAAAGAGGTTGAGTTGGTAGACGTATCCCATGTAATGAAGGAGGAAAAACGCGGAATAATACGCGGATTTGCAGAAAGGCTGAAAATGTACCGCGATATAGTAAAGGTTATGACCTTTAAGCTATAATCCCGGTGCCTGGAACAAGTTACTCCGACGCCAGACACAGGGAGACAAGGAGAGATGACTATGCTGTCGGGTCAGGAGGTCCTATTAAGAATACTGTTGGCCTTTATACTTAGCAGCGTCATTGGAATGGAGAGGGAATTCGGGAACCAGGCCGCGGGACTGCGTACCCATATACTTGTGTGCGTTGGTTCCACGCTGGTGATGCTCGTATCATTCCATCTGTTTGAAATATATGGAGGCCAAACATCCATGGACCCGGCCAGGCTGGGAGCACAGGTGATAAGCGGTATAGGTTTCCTTGGCGCAGGAACCATTATGAAGGAAGGAGCCTCCATCCGCGGCCTGACAACGGCTGCTGGACTTTGGGTAGTTGCCTGCATAGGTCTTGCGGTGGGTGCGGGATTTTACCTGGGGTCCGTTTTGGTTACCGCTGTCATAGTCATTACACTGACCATTGTGAACCGGTTGGAAAAACGCATCAATAAAAGCAGGAACACCTATTCCCTCACCCTGCGGGCGGAAAACATACCGGGGCAGCTGGGAAGGATAGGAAGTGCCCTGGGTAAAAGAAGCGTATCCATAATTAATATTAAAATGATAGAACTGGATGACTTCATGGTGGAGATAATACTGCTTTTGAAGCCGCCCGGGCAGATGGAGCTGGAGGAAGTCGTTGGTATACTTCACGAGGTGGAAGGGATAAAACAGATAGTCGATTCAAGCTAGCAGGGGGGTAGACAAAAAGTGCTTAAATCCATCAAAGGAATAGAAAGAATACTGGTTAACGAAAAGGCCAATGAAATGCTGGTAGTTGTAGACGGGAGCAAAAACTCAGTACAGGACCGTGAACTTATCACAAAAACAATATCCGAAAGATTAAAAAAGAATAGGGATGCTGGAATAGAGATTGTCCGGTCGGCGAAAGATTGCAGCTTGGATGCGATGTTTGAAAACTACTGGACTTTTTTTTGTAGTCTTTGGGCTAGGACTTTCCCTGCCGGCAGGCCGTGGTTTGAAAGCTGTACATATAAACTCAACCAAATGCATCTTTTTGTTGAATTTGACGAACAATTGGCTATCCGAGCTCTTTCGGACAGAAATTTCGAGGGCTTTACAAGGAAGATAGTCCGTGCGTTAAGCGGCAAAGAAATAGCTGTATCCATTAGGGTTAAGGAGAACGTAGATCATGAATACTTTAGCGATGACCAGGATGACCCGCGGGATGAGGAACTGGAGGAAATTAAAAGAATAATCAGACAGAACGTTAAGAATGAGACGGAAAAATCTAAAAAGAAGGTTGTTATAGGAAAGGCTTTCAAGGGCACCACTAAACCCATCAAAGACATTATACAGGATGCCGGTACCGTAATCGTGGAGGGGGATATATGCAGGCTGGAAACCAAGGAACTCCAATCCGAGAGGTATTCCCTTTTGCTGTCGCTATATGTTACCGACTATGAGGACACAATAGATTGTAGGTTCTTTATTGATAAAGCAAACAGGGGAAGGGTGGAAACCTCAATCAGGGTTGGCGACAGAATTAGGGTTAAAGGGGAAGCCCAGTACAATAAATATGCCAGGGAAATAGTAATCACCGGAAGGAACGCTCTTCTACTCCCGGGCGAGGAAAGGACCGACCAATGCACCGAAAAGAGAGTGGAACTTCACGCTCATACCAGGTTCAGTGCCCTTGACGGAGTTGCCCCGGTGGAGGCACTTGTAGAAAGGGCTGCCCAGTGGGGCCATGACGCTATTGCCATAACCGATCACGGGGTGGTACAGGCTTTCCCGGAGGCCTATGAAGCATCCCAAAGGACCGGGGTCAAGGTGATATACGGAATTGAAGCATACATGATAGACGACCTGTACCTCGCCCGGCAGGCGACCTTTGACTGGGAGGGTCACCGTCATTTTGTGGTATTCGATATAGAAACCACCGGACTTAATGCGGCCCGGGACCAAATAACCGAGATAGGTGCTGTAAGGGTTGAGGATGGAAGGATAACCGACAGGTTTCACTCATTTATAAACCCCGGAGTACCAATACCTGAAAGTATTGTGGAATTAACCGGTATTACCGACGATATGGTTAAGGATAGCCCCGCGGCGGAGCTGGTAATCCCGACCTTTATGGACTTTGTCGGTGACGGGGTACTTACGGCCCATAACGCGCCCTTTGATATGGGTTTTATACAGGCAATAGCAGTTAAACTGGGACTTAGTATTAAAAACGAAGTACTGGACACTCTGGCGGTTACAAGGAGCCTTTTCCCCCGGCTTAAAACCCATAAGCTGGGTGCTGTGGCAAGCCATTTGAATATTAGTATGGATAGGGCCCACAGAGCGGTGGACGATGCCACGGCCACCGCGAAGATTCTGATAAAGTGTATTGAGCGGATACAAAAGGATAAGGCTTTAAAAACCCCAATGCGGGACGAAGGCCCAGTATTTAAGGAGACTCTTAAAAAGCTAAGGTCCTGCCATGTTACAATGCTTGCAAAAAACCAGGAGGGCCTGCGGAATTTATATTACCTGGTCAGCAAGTCCCATCTTGATTATTTTTACAAAACTCCAAGGATACCAAAGAGCCTTCTTGCTAAAAAAAGAAAGGGTCTGCTTATAGGCAGTGCCTGCGAAGCCGGGGAATTCTACCGTGCTATAATTGAGGGCAAGAGTGACCGGCATTTAGAGAAGATCGCATCCTTTTACGACTACCTTGAAATACAGCCCCGGGGAAACAACCGCTTTATGCTGGAAAATGGAACCCTAAAGGACATCGGAGAAATTGAAAAGGCAAATAAAAAGGTATACGACATAGGCAAAAAGCTAGGGATTCCGGTGGTGGCAACGGGGGACGTGCATTTTTTAAACCCCACCGACCAGGTGTTTAGAAAGATTATTCTGGCAGGCAAGGGGTTTGGTGACGCTGATAAACAGCCACCCCTTTATTTGCATACCACTTCGGAAATGCTCGCTGAGTTCCAATACCTAGGAGAAGACGTGGCAAAAGAGGTTGTTATAAATAACCCCCACGCGATAAATGCATTGGTGGAGGATGAGCTGCTGCCGGTACCGCTTAAGACATACCCTCCCACAATACCCGGTGCCGAAGAAGCCTTGGAAAGGATGACCTGGGAACGGACGAGGGAGGTATACGGCAATCCGCTGCCCCGGATTGTGGAGGAAAGGGTCAAAAAAGAGCTGGGGGCCATAATAGACAACGGATACGCGGTAATGTTCGTTACGGCCCAAAAATTAGTTTCCAAATCCAATGAGGACGGCTACCTGGTCGGCTCAAGGGGCTCGGTGGGTTCGTCCCTTGTGGCAACTATGAGCGGTATAACCGAAGTAAATCCGCTACCACCGCACTACCTGTGTAACGGCTGCAAATACTCTCATTTCATTACTGTTGGCAGTGCCGGGTCCGGGGCGGACCTTGATGACAGGTCATGCCCTGGGTGCGGCGGGCCTTTGGAAAAACACGGTTTTGATATACCATTTGAAGTATTTATGGGTTATAAAGGGGATAAAGAGCCGGATATTGACCTTAATTTTTCCGGTGAGTACCAGAGCAAAGCCCATCGGTTTACAGAGGAATTGTTCGGCAAAAAGAAGGTATACCGTGCGGGTACTATATCCACGCTGGCGGACAAGACCGCCTATGGTTTCGTTAAGGGCTATCTTGAGGAAAGGAACCTGACGGTGCACAATGCGGAAATAAGCCGGCTGGTACAGGGCTGTGCCGGTATCAAGAGGACCACCGGGCAGCACCCTGGAGGGGTAATGATTGTGCCGCGAGATATGGATATTCACCAGTTTACCCCGGTGCAAAGGCCGGCCGACGACCCTTCTTCCGAAGTGGTGACAACCCATTTCGACTACCATGCGATAAGCGGCAGACTATTAAAACTTGATATTCTGGGTCACGATGACCCGACCATGCTTAGGATGCTGCACAAACTGACTGGAAAAGACCCCCGCGAAGTCCCTCTGGACGACAGGGAAACAATGGCAATATTTAGCTCCACCGAACCCTTAAGCATAAAACCCGAGGACATAGACTGCCCTGTTGGGAGCCTTGGTATCCCGGAATTCGGTACCCGGTTTGTGCGAAAGATGCTGCAGGATACAAAGCCTACTACAATGGCGGAACTCATTCGGATTAGCGGCCTGTCCCACGGTACCGATGTGTGGCTTAACAATGCCCAACAGCTTATAAAGGATCGCATTGCAACCCTTAAGGAGGTCATTTCCACAAGGGATGATATATTCATTTTCCTTATACAAAAAGGGATGGAGCCCCATAAAGCCTTTGGAATAATGGAAAGGGTGAGAAAGGGCAAAGGGCTTACCGACGAGGATGTAGAGGGCATGAGGGGCGTTGACTGTCCCCAGTGGTTTATTGATTCATGCAGAAAAATTAAGTACATGTTCCCTAAGGCCCACGCGGTGGCCTATGTGATAATGGCCTTTAGAATAGCCTATTATAAGGTACACCACCCGCTGGCCTTCTATGCGGCGTATTTCACAGTGCGCGCCGACGAGTTTGACGCACAGCTCATTGTAGCTGGCAAAGAACAGGTGACAAAAACAATAGGGGAATACGATTTGCACAAAAATGATCTAACCCAGAAGGAAAAGTCGCTACTCACAATCCTTGAAGTAGCCCGTGAGATGTACTGCCGGGGCTTCGGATTCCTGCCGGTGGACCTGTACAAATCCGACCGGGGGGAGTTCCTTATTACAGGCAAAAAACTGCTACCGCCCCTTACGGCACTGCAGGGCCTCGGGAAGAACGCAGCCGGAAGCATAGTGGAGGCAAAAAGGGTAAGGCCCTTTATATCGGTAGAGGACCTGCAGGAGAGGGCCCGGATAAGCCGTACCATAATTGATGTACTGAGGGCCCACGGCTGTCTGGATAAGCTGCCGGAATCCAACCAAATTTCACTTTTTTGACTTGTAATATAACCCTTCCTATGATACACTATTTTATGGAAAGTGCATACCTGTCGGACGGGAGTGGGTAAAAACCCACTCTTTGCTGTTATACAGGGCGAAGGCTCTGGAATAATAAACGTAGTGGTATGGAAATATAAAAATACCAGTTACTGATAAGGAAAGGGCAGGGAGGATTTGGATTGACAAAACGAAGAATAGAAGAAAAGGTGGAGCAACTGGCGGTACCGATTATCGAGGAGAATGACTGCGTTCTGGTGGATATCGAATATGTTAAGGAAGGACCTAATTGGTACCTCAGGGTGTACATAGACAAGTATAACGGTGTAACGGTTGATGACTGCGAAAGAGTAAGCGAACACTTAAGCAACCTGCTTGACAGGGAGGACCCCATTGACCACAGCTATATTCTGGAGGTATCGTCCCCTGGCGTAGACAGGCCATTAAAAACCCAAAGGGATTACGAGTATTTTACTGGTCATGAAGTGGATGTTAAGCTGTATTCTCCAATGGATGAGAAAAAAGAATACAGAGGTATACTTATGGGACTAAAGGACGGTATCGTTACACTGGACGCTCCGGAAGGGAAGTTACATTTCCGGAAGGAAAGTATCGCTTCCGCCCGGCTCACTTTTAAGTTTTAAGGGGAGGTTATGAGGCAATGAATCAGGAATTCATGCAGGCTTTGGAACAAATAGAGAAGGAAAAGGGCATAGGTAAGGAAATCCTGAAAGATGCGATTGAAGCTGCCCTTGTTTCTGCATATAAAAAAAATTTCGGTACGTCACAGAATGTAGATGTAAGTATTAAGGAAGAAACCGGCGATATCAGGGTTTATTCCAAAAAAACTGTGGTTAAAGAACCGGAGAACGACTTCACCGAAATTAGCCTGGAAGAGGCTGCTAAGATTTCCCCCGGGGCAGTAGAAGGAGATATTGTGGAAATAGAGGTTACGCCAAAAAATTTCGGACGCATCGCAGCCCAGACAGCAAAACAGGTTGTAGTACAAAGAATCCGGGAGGCCGAAAGGGGAATAATATACGACGAGTTCATAAACAGAGAGAATGAGCTTGTAAACGGAATGGTACAAAGGTGGGAGAAAAGCAACGTGATGATAGACCTTGGCAGGGTGGAAGCGGTGCTGCCCCCAACCGAACAGATACCCACCGAGGATTATTCTCCGGGTAGCAGGATAAGGGTTTATATAGTTGAGGTAAAAAAGACGACCAAAGGACCTCAGATTATTGTATCAAGGACGCACCCGGGACTGGTAAAAAGGCTTTTTGAACTGGAGGTGCCGGAAATACACAACGGGCTTGTACAGGTAAAGGGCATTGCCCGGGAGGCGGGGGCCCGGACAAAGATAGCGGTCTATTCGGTGGACGAGAACATTGACCCGGTGGGTGCCTGTGTCGGGCCCAAGGGTATCAGGGTTCAGTCGGTGGTAAATGAATTAAGGGGCGAAAAAATAGACATAATCAAATGGAGTACTGATACCCATGAGTTTATTGCAAATTCCTTAAGCCCTGCAAAGGTAGTAAACGTAAGCACCACTGAGGGGCAAAAAGCTGCCCAGGTGGTAGTGAAGGACTATCAGCTCTCGTTAGCCATAGGAAAGGAAGGGCAAAATGCAAGGCTTGCCGCTAAAATTACCGGCTGGAAAATTGACATAAAAAGTGAGAGCCAAACAGCAGAAATAACAGATGTGCCCGAACCGGATGAAACCATCGATGTTCCTTATTTAGATGAAACCGTCCAGGACGGTGAATAGGGGGGAAAGCCTTTGAAAAAGAAAAAAGTGCCCATACGCCTATGCCTTGGATGCCAGCAACCAAAACCAAAAAGAGACCTAATTAGGGTTGTAAGAAACAGCGCGGGGGATGTATCCCTGGACAAGACCGGGAAAAAGTCAGGAAGGGGAGCTTATATATGTCCCGAAAGGTCGTGTCTTGAGGTCGCAAGGAAGACCAAAAGGCTGGAAAAATCCTTGGGCGCAAAAATAGAAGAGCATATCTATGCTTTGCTTGAGGAAGAACTGCCCTTAAAGTGAATTATTCCGATAGGGTGTATAATATGATCGGCCTCGCCTTTAAAGGTGGAAACCTGATGGCGGGCACGGAAAAATGTAAAAAAGTGGTTTTGGGTGATAGGGCAAAACTTGTACTGCTTTCGACCGATTGTTCAAAGAACACCAGGAAACTGTTTTATGATAAATGCCTGTACAGAGGCATACCGGTGGCCACCTTTGGTACAAAGGACCGGTTGGGAAGGGCGGTAGGTAAAGACAACAGGACGGTTCTGGCGGTTTTGGACGAAGGTTTTTCAAGGGAAATTCTAAAACTAATCGGGAAGTAGAAGAAATTATACCAGGGGGTGAAGGGTATGGCTAAAATAAGGGTATACGAACTGGCAAAACAGTTGCAATTGCCAAGCAAAGAATTGGTGGAAATATTGGCAGAACTGGGAGTGGAGACAAAGAACCATATGAGCACCATAAACGAAAAAGAAGCAAAGGCGGTAAAGGAGTTACTAAGTGAAAAAAAGGATGATGATAAGACCCTTGAAGTAATAGACGATGGGGACGAAGAGCAGGCCGGTACAAAGGTGGAACTAAAGAAACCAAAGGGCAAGCCTTTGGAGGGCAAAGAAACAGACGGTATTAAGGTTAAAAAGAAACAGACGAAGGTCGACATTAAAAAGGATGTCCCGGGACAGGTTAAGGCACAGGAATCCGCTGGTAAGAAGACAAAAGAGATAGGGGCAGAGATAACCGTGAAGGGCTTGGCCGAGACGTTGGGAGTATCGGCTACTCAGGTTATAAAAAAGCTTATATCGCTAGGGGTAATGGCCGGTCTAAACCAAAACATAGACGGGGAAATCGCCGCTGACATAGGCAGGGAATACGGATTTGAACTGATGGTAAAAAAACCAGATATAGGTGAGGATTACCTTTACGAGGAAATAGACGACCCTACCAAAATGAAACCCAGGTCTCCGGTAGTTACCGTGATGGGCCACGTTGACCACGGCAAGACATCGTTGCTTGACAGCATAAGAAAAACGAAGGTGACCGAGAAAGAAGCCGGTGGCATAACACAGCACATAGGTGCTTACAAGGTAAAAATAGGGGAAAGGGAGATAGTATTCCTGGATACTCCGGGCCACGAAGCCTTTACCGCCATGAGGGCAAGGGGTGCCCAGGTAACCGATATAGCAATATTGGTGGTAGCAGCAGACGACGGGGTTATGCCCCAGACCATAGAGGCAATAAACCACGCTCGGGCGGCCAATGTGGCACTTGTAGTTGCAATTAACAAGATAGACAAACCCAATGCAAATCCCGATCGTGTAAAACAGGAACTCTCCGACCAGGGTCTGCTACTTGAAGAGTGGGGCGGAGACGCCATAGGAGTTACGGTTTCCGCCCATACCGGAGAGGGTATAGAAGACCTTCTGGAAATGGTGCTTTTGGTGGCGGACATGCAGGAACTCAAGGCAAACCCGGACAGAAACGCCGTAGGTACTGTTATAGAAGCAAAGCTTGACAAGGGTAGGGGACCCGTTGCAACGGTACTCGTTCAAAAAGGTACCCTTAAGATTGGGGATTCCATAGTGGTAGGGGCTGCTTCCGGAAAGGTGCGGGCGATGACCGATGACAACGGAAGGAGGATTCCTAAAGCCAGGCCTTCCACACCGGTAGAGGTTATAGGCCTTTCGGAGGTCCCGGATGCAGGCGATATGCTGGTGGTAACCGAGGACGACAAAACGGCAAGGCATATAGCCCAGGAGAGAAAAGATAGAATCCGCAACACTATGCTTAAGTCCAACCAGAGAGTATCCCTTGAAGACCTGTTCAGCCAGATAAAGGAAGGCAGGGTAAAAGAACTCAATATTATAATAAAGGCGGATGTACACGGCTCTGTGGAAGCGATAAGGCAGTCGATAGAAAAGCTGAGCAACGACGAAGTGCGGATAAAATCCATCCACGGTGGAGTGGGCGCGATTACCGAAACGGATGTTATGCTGGCGGCGGCTTCAAACGCAATAGTTATCGGGTTTAACGTAAGACCGGATAGCAATGCGGTACAGATGGCAAACCACGAGAAAGTAGATATAAGGACCTATAGAGTTATATACGACGCGATAAATGACCTGGAAGCTGCAATAAAGGGAATGCTGGACCCGAAATTTAAAGAGGTTGTAATAGGAAAGGCCGAGGTAAGAGCCATATTCAAGGTTTCCTCTATAGGTACCATAGCAGGATGTTATGTTCAGGAGGGCAAAATACAAAGAAACGGCGGCATAAGGGTTGTCCGTGAGGGTATAGTCATTTTCGAAGGAAGGATCGAATCCCTTAAGAGGTTTAAGGATGATGCAAAAGAAGTAGTGCAAGGGTACGAGTGCGGCATAAGCGTAGAAGCCTTCAACGATATAAAAGAAGGGGATATACTGGAGTGTTTCGTTGACCAGGAAATTCCCAGATAGGAAAAGGTGATTTTATGAGCAGGAGAGCCCAGAGACTTTCTGAGGAAATAAAGCGGGAGGTAAGCGATATACTACGGAACGGGGTTAAGGACCCGCGGGTTAACCCCCTTATTAGTATTACGCAGGTACAGGTTAGCAGGGACCTAAGCTATGCAAGGATATACGTCAGCCTTTTTGGCAGTGAAAAGGCGAAAAAGGATGCCCTTGAAGGCCTGGAGCGGGCCAGGGGATTTGTCCGAAGGGAATTGGGCGGCAGACTTAAACTAAGAAACGTTCCTGAGGTAAGCTTCCTGGTGGACGATTCGATCGAATACGGTTCCCATATAAACCAATTGCTTAAAAAAGTTATGAACGATGAGGAGACCGGGAAACATAATGATGCTGACTGATATTGTAAAACGTCTCATGGAAAGCGGAAGCGTCGGAATTATTACTCATATACAGCCGGATGGTGATGCTTTGGGTTCGGCGTCCGCCCTGGGGCTTGCCCTGGAAAGGCTGGGCAAAAGGGTTGTAATATTGAGGAATGACAAGCCCCCGGCCAAGTATTCCTTTATACCGGGGTCCCATTTAGTGGCGGACTGTGCCGAGCCGATCTGCCCCGTGGAAACCCTGGTGGTACTGGACTGTGCAGACTTAGAGAGGCTGGGGGATGGATTACAACACTATAAAATGGCGGGCACCGTGTTGAATATTGACCACCATATAAGCAATACCATGTTCGGGAATATTAATATGGTGGACACCAACGCCGCAGCTACCGGTGAGTTGGTATACCAGATAATAAAGCTGATGGGGATTGACTTAAACACGGATATCGCAGAATGTATCTATACGGCAATTACAGCCGATACCGGTTGTTTTAAATACGACAACACCACCGCCGTCACCCACGGCATTGCGGGGGAACTAATAAGCATAGGGGTAGAATCAAACCGTATATGCAGCCAAATATTCAGTCTAAGAACCCTGCAGCAGACAAAGATGCTGGGCAGGGCCATTGACAGTATAAAGACATACCACGGAGGTAAAACCGCCATAATGACAGTAACCAGAAAGATGATGCGAGAGACCGGGTGCAGCCAGGAGGACCTGGATGGAATTGTTGAGTTCGCCAGAGATATAGTAGGCGTTGAGGTGGCGGCTCTTTTGAGGGAAACCGACGATGGCGGAATAAAGGTGGGCTTAAGGTCAAAAGAGTATGCGGACACCGCAGCCATTGCAGCGGCCTTCGGCGGCGGCGGCCACAGGAAGGCTTCGGGTTGTACAATAAGTACCTCAATGGAAAACGCGGTGGAGCAACTGATAAAAGAAATAGAAAAGTGTTACGGGTAAATAGGATATGGATGGGTTTATTAACTTATTAAAGCCTGTAGGCCCAACGTCATCCCAGGCGGTGGGCTGGGTAAAAAGAATAACGGGAGAAAAAAAGGCCGGTCACACAGGGACCCTTGACCCCGGTGCGGCGGGAGTGTTGCCGGTGTGTCTTGGCAGAGCAACCAAATTGTCGGAAATGCTTACTAAGTCTAATAAGGCATACAGGGCCGAGATTACCTTCGGAGTGGTAACCGATACCCAGGACAGTTTTGGTAAGGTGTTATGTAAAACAAAAGCGGAAGTATCAAAGGAAGGAATAATTAAGCTCCTTAAGGGGTTCCGGGGAGCCGGGCAGCAGGTTCCTCCAATGTATTCAGCAATAAAACAGGGGGGCAGGAAACTCTATCAGCTGGCCAGGGAGGGCCTGGAGGTAGAAAGGAAGCCAAGGAGTATAAAGATATACAGTTTGGAACTTGTGGAATTTTTCTCCCCCGACAGGGCAATTATTGATATAGTATGCTCGAAGGGTACTTACATAAGGACGTTGTGCCATGATATTGGGGTTAAGTCCGGTTACGGGGCTATTATGTCCTTTCTGGTGCGCCTTAATTCCGGTGGGTTTAAGTTGGAAACGGCTGTCACGCTGGAAGAGCTTGAGAAGGCTGCCAAGAAAGGGAGCCTTCCGGAGCTGATACTGCCCATTGATTATCCGCTACAGGATATGGCAAGGACGGAAATCCGGGAGGATTCTCTAAGGTTTGCCTTAAACGGAAACCCCTTATACCCGCATAACTTTAGGTCGGATATCCGGGGGTTAGGCCATGGGCAGACGCTAAGGCTGTATTATAGGCAAACCTTGATAGGATTGGGGGTTTACCTTAAGGACGGACAATCCCCCCAGGTAAGAATGAAGTGTATGCTAACCGGTGCCAGAGTACCTGGTGACTTCAACAAACAGATGTGAAGGGGAATAGACATGAATTCGACTGGCTGGGGAATAGTGCTGGGCTATTTTGATGGAGTACATATAGGCCATCGAAGGCTGATAGAGGAACTCTGTAGGCAAAGCAGTAAAATGGGCCTTAAAACAATGGTATATACCTTCGACAGGCACCCGCAAAACGTAATTAGGCCGGACCTTTATATTCCCCTTATATATTCGCCGGAGGAAAAATACAAAATACTCTGTGGGTTGGGCGTGGACAGAGTAGAGATGACCGCCTTCCATAGGGGCATATCCCAAATGACCCCCAGGCAGTTTTTTGAAGATATTCTAGTAAAAGGATACAACATGAAGTATGGCGTAGTGGGTTTTAATTACAGATTTGGCCGGGGCGGTAGGGGAAACGTCCGCCTTCTTAACGAGTTTGCAGCCGAAAAAGGGATAAGGATAGACGTGTTAAAACCTGTAAAGCTGGAGGGACATCTAGTAAGCAGCAGCTATATACGCCGGCTTCTTAGGGAAGGCGATATAAAAAGGGCCAATGGCTGCCTGGGCAGAAATTACACGGTTTCGGGCAGAGTAATAAAGGGAAAGGGAAGGGGAAACGGGATGGGCATCCCCACCGCAAACATAAGGCTGCCCGAAGGGATACTGTACCCAGCCATGGGTGTTTATGCCACCAATACTTATACCGGCGGCAAAAGGTATAAAAGTATAACCAACGTCGGGGTAAACCCCACCTTCAATAATGACAGAACTAGCATAGAGACTTATATATGCGGGCTAAAAAAGGACCTGTACGACAGCTATATAGAAGTAGAGTTCTTTGAAAGGATAAGGGAAGAAAAAAAATTTGCTTGCAAGGAGGAATTGATAAAACAAATAGAATTAGATATTAAAAATTTGGAAGACTATTTTTAATAAACTTAAATAGTAGAAAACAACCACCCCAGGTTAATGTTTACAAACGTCTTGCTTTTGTGATAATATTATATTGTTAGTGAACCTTAAGCTAGGTTTAAGGCTCCTCCGACCTTTAACTTGGTTTAAGGGGCTGATATTCGAGGAGGTGAAATAATGTTGAAGGACGAAGAAAAGCAAAGAATAATAAACGGTTACAAGATTCATGAGACCGATACGGGTTCCCCGGAGGTACAGGTTGCGATATTAACCGAAAGAATTAACCAGCTTAATGAGCACCTCAAGGTTAATAAAAAAGACCATCACTCGAGACGGGGACTCTTGAAAATGGTTGGTAAAAGACGGGGTCTCCTTAACTATCTGAAGGAGAAAGACATAGAAAGGTACAGAAAGCTGATAGAACAGCTGGGCTTAAGAAAGTAAGCAGACTTATGAAAGTAAGAATGGGGCGGGTCATACCGCTCCATTATATTTAAAATGTAACTTTTCTAATGAGGAGGTAAGAGATGGAGGAATTATATAAACTGGAAACATTTAGTTTACAGTTAGCCGGAAGAGAGATGGTTTTTGAAACGGGCAAAATGGCCGGCCAGGCCAGCGGAGCAGTACTGATCAGATACGGGGATACAGCTGTTCTTGTAACAGCCACCGCTTCTGAACAGCCCAGGGAAGGGATTGATTTCTTCCCCCTAAGCTGTGACTATGAAGAAAAGCTGTATTCGGTAGGTAAAATCCCCGGCGGGTTTATAAAAAGGGAAGGAAGGCCCACCGAAAAGGCAATACTGACTTCAAGGCTTATTGACCGGCCAATACGACCGCTATTCCCTAAGGGCTTTCGAAACGACGTACAGGTTATAGCCACCGTTTTGTCGGTGGACAGGAACAACTCACCGGAGATTGCGGCAATGATAGGTTCGTCCGCCGCCCTTTCAATATCGGACATACCCTTCTACGGGCCTACCGGCTCTGTGAAGGTGGGGCTGGTTGAAGGAGAACTGGTATTAAACCCGAATATAGATCAACAGGAGAAAAGCGACCTAAACCTTACAGTTTCCGGTACAAAGGACGCGGTTATGATGGTGGAAGCAGGGGCCAATGAGGTCTCGGAGGAAGTAATGCTGGAGGCCATCATGTATGCACATTCGGAAATTAAAAGGATTGTAGAATTCATAGAGGATATTGCGGCAAAAGTTGGGAAGGAAAAAACGGAGGTAGCCCTAAACGAAACTGATCCGGAATTGGAGAAGGAGGTTAGGGAATACGCCACTTCACAACTTGTAGACGCCATACTGACACCGGAAAAACTGGAAAGGAATGCGAACATAGATAGAGTAAAGGAAAAGACCCTGGAATACTTTGAGGAGAAATATTCTGAAAGTTCTGAGTCTGTTTCTGACGTCTTATACACAATTACAAAGGAAGAAGTAAGAAGGCTTATATTGGAGGAGGGCAAGAGACCGGACGACAGGAAGCCGGATGAAATAAGACCCATAGCATGCGAGGTAGGCCTGTTGCCAAGGGCCCACGGCTCAGGACTGTTTACCCGGGGACAGACCCAGGCCCTTACCATAGCTACTTTAGGAGCTATGGGGGACGTACAGATACTTGACGGGCTGGGATTGGAAGAGTTTAAAAGATACATGCATCATTACAATTTTCCGCCCTACAGCGTAGGCGAAACCAGGTTCCTAAGGGGCCCCGGCCGCAGGGAAATAGGACACGGTGCGCTGGCAGAAAGGGCCCTTGAGCCCATGATACCCAGCGAGGAGGATTTCCCATACACAATCCGGCTGGTTTCGGAAATACTAAGCTCCAACGGCTCCACTTCCCAGGCAAGCGTTTGCGGAAGCACCCTTGCACTTATGGATGCGGGTGTTCCGATAAAAGCTCCGGTAGCGGGTATAGCGATGGGCCTTATTATGGAGGGAGACAGGGTACAGATACTGTCCGATATCCAGGGAATGGAAGACTTCCTCGGGGATATGGACTTCAAGGTGGCTGGCACTTCAAAGGGCATAACAGCCATTCAGATGGATATAAAGATACAAGGAATAGGAAGGGATATCCTTGAGAAAGCCCTGGCACAGGCAAGACAGGGACGGCTCTATATTCTCGACAAAATGCTTAAAGTGATATCTATGCCCCGCAAGGAGCTGTCACCCTATGCTCCAAAGATAATAAGGACCCTTGTGGACCCGGAAAAAATCCGTGATATAATTGGCCCCGGAGGCAAAACAATAAACAAAATAATAAACGAAACAGGCGTCAAGATAGACATTGAAGACGACGGAAGGGTATTCATAGCCGCCCCCGACAGGGAAGCCGGCGAAAAGGCCCTTAAGATAATAGAAACCCTTACAAAGGAAGTTGAGGTAGGGGAATTCTATATGGGCAAGGTATTAAGAATAATGAACTTTGGTGCCTTCGTAGAAATAGCACCGGGTAAAGAGGGAATGATACACATTTCCAAGCTGGCCCATAAAAGGGTTGAAAAGGTGGAGGACGTATTAAACATAGGTGACGAGGTATTGGTGAAGGTTATTGAGATAGACAGACAGGGGAGGATAAATCTTTCCCGTAAGGATGCCCTTCCTAAGGAAGAGCATAAAGGGGAAGGTCGGGATAACAAACGAAGACCAAAACGCTAAAAACATAAACCTCAGGTTTATGTTTCCCCCCCCTTTTTTTTAAAAAAGGCCTGCCATAAAAGCACAGGCCTTTTCGATTATCCTCCTTCCTATATATAACGTGCTTAAGACTTTACTTCTTCTAACGTGTCATCCTGAGCGGTTCTGTCATCCTGAGCGATAGCGAAGGATCTATCCAAGCCGGATTCTTCGGGCTGCGCCCTCAGAATGACAGATAAAAGTCGGAATGACAGATAAAAGAATATAGTATTATTAATGCGTTATATATAATTTGCGTAGAGTGTGAATATCCTTTTAGTAAATGGAAAGGGGGATATTTATGAAAAGAGGCATTTTAAAACGAAGGGGCCGTAAAACCGGTATTGTGCTTATGGCCCTTTGTGTAGTTCTTTTAACGGCTATTGTGTTCAATGTTTTTAAGTTTTATACACAGACCCGCCCTGTCTTTGGAGGGCCGATATACAAGGGTTCAAAGGAATCAAGCGGAATCGCCTTTGCCTGTAATGTGGACTGGGGCAGTGAGCATTTGCCGGATATGCTAAAAATACTGGACGCCGCTGGTATTAGGGCCACTTTTTTTGTAACCGGAAGATGGGCGGAAAACAACGAAGAACTACTTAAGTTAATCACCGACAGCGGTCATACAATAGGAAACCATGGATACTCCCACAGTGACCATTCAAAGCTTAACTATGACCAAAACCTGTCAGAGATACAAAAAACCCAGAGTATTATTGAACAAATAACAGGAAAAACGCCGAAATACTTTGCACCGCCCTCGGGTGCCTATAACAGGGATACCGACAGGGCAGCCAAAGACTTAGGCTGCAAGATGATAATGTGGAGTATAGACACAATCGATTGGAAAAGGGACGGGGTCGACAGGATAATTGAGAGGGTAGACAAAAAAATGCACGGCGGGGGTATAGTGCTGATGCATCCCACAGACCAGACGCTTGAGGCACTTCCAACCATGATTAATAATATAATGGACAGGGGATTTGAAATATTACCCCTGGAAGATATAGTAAAAACGATTGAAAATTAGAATAGTCCTCTATATAATTAAATAGTCTTAATTCATAACAGGAGGATAAATATGCAATATAAAAAAAAGGTATTACCAAACGGATTAAGAATCATTTTCGAAGAGATACCCTATGTACAATCGGTAAGTATAGGGGTCTGGATAGCGGCGGGTGCCAGAAACGAGCAACCGGAGGTAAACGGTATTTCCCATTTTATAGAGCATATGGCCTTTAAGGGGACAAAAAGGAGAAGTGCCCGGGCTATAGCCGAAGAAATAGACAACGTGGGCGGGCAGCTCAACGCCTTTACAGGAAAGGAATGCACCTGCTATTACGCTAAGGTATTAAATAGGCAGATGGAGCTGGCCTTTGACATACTCTCGGATATGCTTTTTGATTCGAAATTCTCCCAAAGCGAGATAGACAAAGAGAAAAATGTGGTATTCGAAGAAATAAGCATGTACGAGGATAGCCCCGAGGAAATAATACACGATATCTACGCATCCAACGTATTTCGGGGCCATCCGCTGGGATACCCGGTGCTGGGGGACATTAACACAGTAAAGGGAATCGATAGGAAGGATATACTTGCATTCCTTAAGGCCAATTACCGTCCGGACAATACGGTTATTTCAGTGGCCGGCAACGTAAAGCAAAAGGATATTGAAAGGCTGGCGGCGAAGTATTTCTCGGACTGGGGAGAAAAGAGCCCTGTTACTGCAGATTCTGACCGGCCGGTACTAAAATTTGAATACAACGTAAAACAAAAAGATACCGAGCAGGTACACTTTTGCATGGGTTTTAAGGGCCTTAATCAAAAAGACGAAAAACTGTATTCATTCCTCGCCCTGAACAACCTATTGGGCGGCGGGATGAGTTCCCGGCTGTTCCAAAGAGTAAGGGAAGAGTTGGGCCTGGTGTATTCCATATACGTGTATCCTGCCACATACAGCGACGTGGGCCTTATGACCGTTTATGCCGGCACAAACCCGGCACAGCTCGAAAAGGTAATACAAACCATATTAGGCGAACTGAAAGACCTAAAGAAAAACGGCATCAGGAAAGAGGAACTTTTAAGAGTTAAGGAACAGATGAAGGGCAACTATATACTGGGTATGGAAGGAACCGGCAGCAGGATGTCATCCATGGGCAAGTCGGAGCTTTTGCTTGGAAAAATATTTTCCCAGCAGGAAACCTTGAAAAATATTGACTTGGTTGATATGGAAGACCTGAGGGAAATGATAGATTATGTTATTGACTTCCAAAACATAGCCATTACGGTTTTAGGCAGTGCGGACGAAAAAATAAAGGAACTGCAAGGGATGATTGTATGATTAGAGTTAGAATAAAAAGAGACCAAAAACACACCGATTTGCCGATGCCCGAATATATGAGCAAGGGTTCGGCCGGTATGGACCTTCATGCAGCAGTAGATGGGTCGGTAAGCATAAAACCTGGCTGCTTTGAACTGATTCCCACCGGTATATACCTGCAACTGCCTACGGGATACGAGGCACAGATAAGACCAAGGAGCGGCCTGGCGGCTAAAAAGGGCGTGACGGTGTTAAACACCCCAGGCACCATAGACAGCGATTACAGGGGAGAGATAAGAGTGATACTTATAAATTTAGGCAAAGTGCCCTTCGTAATAAAACGGGGTGATCGGATAGCCCAGATGGTGGTTTGCAGGTATGAAAGGGTTGAATTAGTAGCGTCCCAAAACCTTGACGAGAGCGACAGGGGCACAGGAGGTTTTGGACATACCGGAATATAGAGACAAACCGTCGCATAGAATAAAAAATAGGAAGGGGGTTATTCTATGCGGCTTAGCCAGATAGGCGGCAAGGAAATAGTAAACCTTAATACCGGAGAGCGGCTGGGAATGGTCGCGGAGGCCGACCTTGTAATAGACGAGGCCACCGGAAACATTATACGGCTTTTGATACCGGAGGAAAGGCTGGGGTTTTCACTGTTCGGGGAAAGAAACTATATTGAGGTTCCATGGGAAAACGTCAAAAAAATAGGTAATGATATGATAATTATAGAGCAGGACGAAAGGAAAAAAAGGAAGGGTTTTTTGACCCTTGGATAGGCTCCTATTTATATAGGGGCTTTTTTTTTGGAGTAATAGTGCTATTATAAGTATTATAGTATTTATTTTGCAATCTTTTGGTTTAAGGAGGCTTACAATGAAGATAATAATTCAGAAATTCGGCGGCACCTCTGTGGCAAATAGTGAAAACAGGAGCAAGGCGGTGGCTAAAGTAATAGCCGCTAAGCAGGTGGGATACTTCCCGGTTGTGGTGGTCTCGGCGATGGGTAGAAAAGGCGAACCATACGCCACAGATACGCTAATCCAGTTTGCCACCGGAATGGAAATGGGAATAAAGCCAAGGGACCTTGACATGCTTATGTCCTGCGGAGAGACCATCTCGGCGGTGGTTATGGCAACGGCTTTGAATACAAGGGGCACGGATTCGGTGGCCTTAACCGGCGGCCAGGCGGGAATAATAACCGACAACAACCACGGAGACGCTTCGGTGATAAAAGTGGATACAAACAGGGTCTACCGCTATATAGAAAGGGAAAGGGTACCGGTTATAACAGGCTTTCAGGGGGTCACCGAATACGGTGATATTACTACGCTGGGCAGAGGAGGCAGCGACGTTACTGCGGCGGTGCTGGGACAGGCCCTTAATGCACACCAAGTGGAGATATATACAGACGTGGACGGGGTAATGACCGCTGACCCCAGGATTATTAACAGCGCAAAGGTAATAAAAAGCGTCGATTACAACGAGATTTTCCAGATGGCGGATTCCGGTGCCAGGGTTATACATCCAAGGGCCGTGGAAATAGCGATGAAATCCGGCCTTCCACTGGTCATTAAGAACACGTTCTCGGATTCTCCGGGAACCTTGATAACCCAATTCAAAAAGGACGACGAGACCATACCAATGGGCGACCGCGGTCTGCTCACCGGTATTGCCCATCTTCACAACCGGGCACAGGTTGTAATTGATTATTCAGGCGAAGATTTGCACGGAAGCGGCGACGATATACTCGACCAGCTGGCCGGTATGGGCATAAGTATTGACTTAATAAATATATTTACCGACAAAAAAGTGTTCACGGTAGACGAAAAGGACTGTGAGCGGGTGGCAGGGCTGCTACAGGAAAGGAAGGAGAAGTTCTCCATCAACAGAAATTGCAGCAAGGTGACGGTGATAGGCAACCGCATAAGAGGAGTGCCCGGGGTTATGGCAAGGATTTTGAGGGTGCTTAACCAAAACTCCATAAGGGTTTATCAGACGGCGGACTCCCATGCAACCATTTCGGTTCTTGTAAAAACCGAAGATGCAAAAAAAGCGGTTGTGGTATTGCACGACGAATTCAAGCTCTAAGCGAGTATAACAAAAAACGCCGGGGTTAATATTTTGACGGTTAAAGCTAATAATAATAGGACAGACATTAGCAGGAATGGAGAGGAAAAACCTTGGACAGGCGTAAAAGAATTAACGGGAGAAAGCCCCGGACAGACATTAACAGTAAAAGCCAGAAAGATATTGCCGAGGATATAAAATCCCTGGGAGTATCAAACATACCGGTATCCAAATCCTCCATACACACCCTGACAATAATAGGCCAAATAGAAGGACATGTGCTTCTTCCCACCCAGAACAAGGCGACAAAATATGAGCACATAATGCCTCAGATTATTAATGTGGAAGAGAACAAAGAGATTGAAGGCCTTTTACTGCTTTTAAACACCATAGGCGGGGACGTTGAGGCGGGGCTTGCTATTGCGGAATTGATTGCAAGCATTTCTAAACCAAAGGTCTCCCTTGTACTGGGAGGGGGCCACAGCATAGGAGTCCCCTTGGCCACAGCCGCTGATTATTCTTTTATTGCTCCCAGCGCAACCATGACCATACATCCTATAAGGATGAACGGATTGGTCATAGGGGTACCGCAGACCTTCCGGTATTTTTATAAAATGCAGCAACGTATTACAGAGTTTATTGTAAAGCATTCCAGTATAGAGAAGGGAAAGCTGAAGGAACTGATGTCGGCCACCGACGAGCTGGCCAACGATATAGGCACTATACTGGTGGGGAAAGAAACGGTGGAACATGGTATAATTAATGAAGTCGGAGGTGTAAAGGAAGCACTCGGAAAATTGAGGCAATTGATTGAGGAATACAAAAAATAGTGATATAATTGCTATGGCTTTTAAGGAGCTAAACTCTTATTTTTTTTAGAGGGGGATTAAGCTTGTCTTTACTACAGTCTATTATTATGGGATTAGTCCAGGGCCTTACGGAGTTCCTACCGGTGAGCAGTTCCGGCCACCTTGTTTTGGCCAATAATCTGCTTGGCATGCAGCCCGATACCGGAATTCTGTTCGAAGTGATGCTTCACTTAGGTACCCTGGTTTCGATTATTATAGTGTATAACAAAGATATTTACAAAATGGTTATAGAATTCTTCGTCATGTCCCGTGATATTTTGAAAGGAAAGGGTGCCCTACTTAAAAGTAATCCCTACAGGGTAATGCTTGTTATGGTACTCATGGCAACTATACCAACCGGCTTAATTGGCGTTCTGTTCAACGATTTATTTGAGCAGGCCTTTAGCTCAACGCAGGTAGTATCGGTAATGCTACTCGTTACAGGTACACTTTTATACATAGCAAACAAACTTGAAAACGGGGTGAAAGGCCCAGCCCGGATTAGGGTTTCGGATGCCATCGTTATTGGGTTGTTTCAGGGATTTGCCATAACACCGGGTATTTCCAGGTCCGGGTCCACTATATTTGCAGGGCTTATGAGGGGCTTTTCAAGAGAGCTGGCAACAAGGTTTTCTTTCATAATGTCCATACCCGCCATACTCGGCGCGGCGGTGATGGAGTTTTCCAATTATTCCGGTGCCGCAATTACTTCAGGACAGCTGGCGGTAATGCTTGCCGGCATGGCTGTAGCCGCTGTTGCTGGGACCATAGCCATTAAGTTTTTAATAGGTTTACTAAACAAAGGGAGACTGCACTATTTTTCATACTACTGTTGGTTTGTAGGACTTACAGGTCTTATAGCCGGCCTGATAATCCGCTGACTGACGCTCATTTGCCGCTTATTCGCCCGCTTTTTTGTGTGGTGAAATAAGCGGTGTTAGACATACGGATAACGGCTTCTAAGGAAAGATGGAGCTTAAAACTCCGCCTGAACCTAAGAAGCCTGTTTGTATAGGTGGGGATGGAGGATTTTACCCCTGTATGTAGAAGTAACAAGAGAGGTGATACCCGGTGGCGGCGGCCAAAAAAAGAAGAAACACAAAAAAGACTAAGGAAAGAATAAGGTGCGAGGTTAAAGGCATAGCAATGATCGCCCTTGCAGTGCTAATATTTCTGGGAATGCAAAAAGGTGAGGCCGGTGTGTTCGGCGGTTTCTTCAGGGACTATATATTTGGCCTATTTGGCATAGCCGGGTACGGGATACCTTTATTTATACTTATTGCAGGCATCATTTTTATACTGAGAATAAACACAGCAGGGTTTGAGAACAAAGCCCTAGCACTTTTTTTGTTGTATTTTTCCCTACTTGTTCTGATACATATGCTGTCGGGGGATGGACAGATGGTTATGCTGCGTAAGGATTCAAGCCTATGGCAGAACCTTAGGGAAAACTCAATGGTGGCCTTCGGCCACGGCATGGAAAAACAGGGCGGAGGCATAGTAGGAGGCATATTTTCCGTTCTGTTCTACAGTATATTGGGTCCCCTTGGAAGCAAGATAACAGTGGCCGCCTTTGCTCTTATATGCGCCACAATCCTGACAGACCTCTCCTTTGTTTCACTTTTGTTTAAACTGATAAAGGGCATTCTGGTTGTAATAAAAAATAGTGGACAGGCTCTAAGGGATTTTGTAATGGTACCGGCAGAGCCTGAGAAGGAAGTAAAGATAAGTATGCATCGTGAGCAGGTAAAACAGGAAGAACCGGCTCACGTTAATCCTAAACAGGAGGATAGCATCAAAATTTTTGACTACGCCAACCCCCAGAGGGCCGCCGCTGAAACAGCGGCTACCGATGTTATAGAGGACGTTGGTTTCCATAAAACTAATATAGTAAACGAATACCCCGGATACCGACTTCCTCCCACAGGACTTTTAAAAGAATACGAAAGCAAAAAAACCGGTAACCGTAAGGAACTGCTTTTAAGCGCAAGGAAGCTGGAGGATACGCTTAACACCTTTGGAGTGGTGGCCAAGGTTATACAGGTAAGTGTCGGTCCCACAATTACAAGGTACGAGCTTCAACCAAGCCCTGGAGTGAAGGTTAGTAGAATACTAAACCTCTCCGACGACATAGCCTTAAGCATGGCGGCAACCTCGGTTAGAATAGAGGCCCCTATACCAGGTAAATCCGCCATAGGGCTGGAGGTCCCCAACAGGGAAACGGTACCGGTCCTTTTAAGGGAAATAATAGAGAGCAGCGTGTTTAAAAACAATAGCTCCAACATCACGGTGGCCCTTGGGAAGGATATAGCAGGAAACCCGGTTGTAGTCAATCTTTCGGAAATGCCGCACCTTTTGATAGCCGGTGCCACCGGTTCCGGTAAAAGCGTTTGCATAAACGGTATTATAACCAGCCTTTTATACAAGGCTTCTCCGGCCCACGTAAAATTAATTCTGGTAGACCCGAAGATGGTGGAACTAAGCCATTACAACGGTATACCCCACCTTTTGGCACCGGTGGTAACCGACCCGAGGAAGGCTACCGCCGTACTCAACTGGGTAGTGCAGGAAATGACCAACAGGTACAAGGAGTTTGCCAGGACGGGGGTTAAGGACATTCACCGGTACAACCAAGTGAAACAGCTGGAAAACTCCCAGGAATACCTGCCACAAATAGTTGTCGTAATAGATGAGCTTTCAGACCTTATGATGGTGTCGCCGGCAGAGGTGGAGGACGCCATATGCCGCCTGGCCCAGATGGCAAGGGCTTCGGGTATATATCTGGTTGTGGCTACCCAAAGGCCTTCGGTGGACGTAATAACCGGCATAATAAAGGCGAATATTCCGTCCAGGATTTCCTTTGCGGTTTCGTCCCAGGTGGATTCCAGAACAATACTTGACATGTCCGGTGCGGAAAAGCTTACAGGAAAAGGGGACATGCTGTACCATCCGACGGGGGAACAAAAACCCGTAAGGGTCCAGGGCGCGCTGGTTGAGGAGGAAGAAATAGAAAAGGTGGTCTCCTTCATTAAGAACCAGGTAGAGGCCAGTTATAGCGAAGAAGTATTGGATGCGGCCGCACAAAAAGATACCGATAGAGGGGACTGTGACGACCTTCTGTCCGATGCCATAGCAATTGCCCTGGATTTCGGCCAGGCCTCGGCGTCCCTTATGCAGCGCAAGCTGAAAATAGGTTATGCTAGGGCTGCCCGCATTATAGACCAAATGGAGGAAAGGGGAATAATAAGCGGCTTTGAAGGCAGCAAACCCCGCAAATTGCTAATTACCAAAGAGGACTTAAAAGTGGACAGCCGGTCGGACAAGTGAAAGGGGAAATAAAGATATGCACTGTGCTGCGATAATAACACTGGGTTGCCCCAAAAACCAGGTGGACAGTGAAATGATAAAGGGACTGCTCATTGAGAAGGGGTACCGGTATGTGGATAGGCCGGAGAAAGCAGATATTATTGTGGTTAATACCTGTGGGTTTATACAGGATGCCAAACAAGAATCCATAAATACACTGCTGGAAATAGCAAATTACAAAAAAGAAGGAAGATGCACTCTTCTGGTGGCTACGGGATGTTTGACCCAAAGATACGGCAGGGAGCTACTAAGAGAAATACCCGAGATAGACGTAGTACTGGGCACCACAAGCTTTCCCGGTATAGTTAGGGCAGTAGACGAATCCCTTATGGGAAAAAGGGTTCTTGATATTGGGCACCGTGATGCGGTAATACCGGAGGGTCTGCCACGAAGTACCCCCAAAGGAGCCCATTATGAATACTTAAAGATAGCCGAAGGGTGTGACAACCATTGCAGCTATTGTATTATACCCAAGCTCAGGGGAAAATACAGGAGCCGCCGGGAGGAGGATATAATAAGAGAAGCCAAACGCCTGGTTTCTGGTAAGGTAAGAGAATTAATACTAATTGCCCAGGATACCACCGGCTACGGCAGGGACCTGTACGATGAAATGCGGCTTCCAAAACTCCTTGATAGGCTTTGTGGTATAGAAGGCCTGAACTGGATAAGGCTCCTTTATTGCTATCCCGATGGCATTACCGGAGAGCTGATTAACACGATAGAAAGACAGCCTAATATATGTAAATACCTTGATATACCAGTGCAGCATGCAAGCGACAGAATATTAAGACTGATGAATCGGAGAACAACCGCTGCCCGGACTGAAAAGCTGCTAAGTAGCATAAGGGAACGCCTCCCCGGGCTGGTGATAAGAAGCACCGTAATAGTGGGTTTCCCCGGTGAAACCGACCAGGACTTTGAAAGTGTGCTGACCTTTGTTAGAAGGGGCTATTTCGATCGGCTTGGAGTGTTTACCTATTCACGGGAAGAGGATACCCCGGCTTACAATATGAAGGACCGGGTACCGCAGAAGCTGGCGGAGGAACGAAAGGAGATTCTTATGCTGGAGCAGCAAAGAATATCTCTTAAAAACAACGCATCAATGGTGGGACACGAGGTGGAGGTTATTGTAGACGGTCGTGACGACTGCCAGTATTATGGCAGGACCTATCGCGATGCGCCTGAAATAGACAATCTGGTACTGTTTACGTCGGATATGGCGAAAAAAGCGGGAGACTTTGCCAGGGTCAGAATTGAACACGCGTTTGAATACGATTTGGTTGGGAGAGTGGTTGGATGAATTTGGCTAACAGGTTGACTCTTTTGAGAATAATACTGGTTCCTGTTTTTATGGTATTTTTGCTCAACAAGATTACCTACGGCGAGTACCTGGCAGCGGGAGTGTTTGTTATTGCAGCCCTCACCGACAGCCTAGACGGTTATGTCGCAAGGAAACACAATCAGATAACTAAACTGGGAAAGCTCATGGATCCCCTTGCCGATAAACTGCTTATTACCGCTGCCCTGATATCGCTTGTGCAAATGGATAAACTGTCTGCATGGATAGCTATGGTGATTGTGGCACGGGAATTTGTTGTGACGGGATTAAGAAGCATTGCAGCCTCGGAGGGTCAGGTTATTGCAGCCAGCATTTGGGGTAAACTAAAGACCATATCGCAGGTTGTGGCGGTGGTTTCCATCATGCTGAATAATTATCCCTTCAGTCTAATAAACGTCCCCTTTGACAAAATAGCAATATGGGCAGCAGTTGCACTTACACTTATTTCGATGATAGATTATCTTTACAAGAGCAGAAAGATATTTATAAACTCAAGATAGCAGGAAATCGGCTTTTAGCCGGAAAACTTTCAACAGGAAGGAAATGACCATGAAATCTGAAATAATATCCGTTGGAACCGAACTACTTTTAGGAAACATTGTAAATACAAATAGTGCTTTTTTATCCGGTGAGCTGGCAAAACTGGGTATTGATGTATATTTTCATGTAACCGTCGGGGATAACCGACAAAGGCTTATGGAAACAATGGGCGAAGCAATAGAGCGCTCCGACCTTATTATAATTACCGGGGGCTTGGGTCCTACCTCCGACGATATTACAAAGGAAACCGTAGCCGAGGTAACCGGTAGAAGGCTAATACCCGACGAGGCGGAACTTACTAAGCTCAAATCTTATTTTGAGAGGACCAACAGGGAAATGACTCCCAACAATATAAAACAGGCCTATGTGCCGGAGGGAGCCTCTGTGGTTGGCAACGATAACGGAACGGCTCCCGGCATTATACTGGAGCACAACAACACAACCATAATAATGATGCCGGGTCCTCCCATTGAGATGAAACCCATGTTTTACGAAAAGATTGAACCGTATCTAAGGAAGAAATCAAGTAACTCATTGGTGTCAATTACCCTCAAGTTTTTCGGTATAGGGGAATCCTCTTTAGAACACCAACTGTCCGACCTTATTGAGAGTCAATCGGACCCCACCATAGCTCCCTATGCAGGGGATGGGGAGGTCAGAGTGCGTATCACTTCCCGGTCGGAAAGCGGAGAAAAGGTTCCGGAATCTATTTTAAAGGTGGTATCGGAAATAGAAAAGAGGCTGGGAGATTATATATACTCATACCACGACCGGTCACTGCAGCAGGTTACCGCAATGCTCCTCCTTAAATCCGGTAAAACCCTAGCTGTGGCAGAATCTTGCACCGGCGGTAAACTGAGCACCCTTCTAACCTCGGTATCCGGGGTATCCAAGTCCTATATGGGTGGAGTTGTAAGCTACAGCAACGGGGTTAAACAAAGCCTCTTGGGCGTTAACCGGGAAACCCTTATAAAGGCCGGAGCGGTGAGCCGTGAGACGGCCCTGCAGATGGCTGACGGGGTAAGGAGAGTGTGCGGCTCAGAAATTGGACTGTCGGTTACCGGAATAGCCGGACCCGACGGGGGCAGTATAAACAAGCCGGTGGGCATTGTATATATGGCCCTGTCGGCCGAGGACGGTAGCTGGGTCTGGGAACGCAAATTTATGGGAAACAGGGACAAGGTCCAAACCTTTGCGGCAAAGAATGCACTAAACCATCTGCGGCTTTATCTTTCAAAGGGAATAACAAGTATTGACAAAAACAAGTATTAATATATAATATATACAGAACATTTGTTCCTATTTTTATAAAGGTGGTGTCCAAATGACTAATGAGAAGACAAAGGCCCTTGAATTGACCATAAACCAGATAGAAAAACAGTTTGGGAAGGGTTCGGTAATGAAACTGGGAGACCAAAAGGCAAGCCTTAACCTGTCCTTTATACCAACCGGTGCGATAAACCTGGATATAGCCCTGGGCATAGGCGGAGTTCCCCGGGGAAGGGTTGTTGAGGTATTCGGTCCCGAATCCTCCGGCAAAACAACGGTAGCACTGCACATTATAGCCGAAGCACAAAAAACCGGCGGCAATGCGGCATTTATAGACGCCGAGCACGCCCTAGACCCGATATATGCAGGCAACCTTGGCGTTGACATTGAAAACCTTATAGTCTCTCAGCCGGATACCGGTGAGCAGGCCCTGGAGATAGCCGAAGCCCTTGTTCGCTCGGGTGCCCTTGACGTGGTAGTTATTGACTCCGTTGCAGCCCTTGTGCCCAAGGCGGAGATAGAAGGGGAGATGGGTGATGCCCACGTTGGCCTGCAAGCAAGGCTTATGTCCCAGGCCCTGCGTAAACTGGCTGGGGCGATAAACAAGTCTAAAACGACTGCTATATTTATTAACCAGCTTCGCGAGAAGGTAGGGGTTATGTTTGGAAACCCGGAAACCACCCCCGGCGGGAGGGCACTGAAATTCTACGCTTCGGTGAGACTGGACGTAAGAAGGATAGAAACGCTCAAACAGGGTGATGAAAGCATAGGCAACCGTGTAAGGGCTAAGGTTGTTAAAAACAAGGTTGCACCCCCTTTTAGACAGGCCGAATTCGATATAATGTACGGCAAAGGGATATCCAGGGAGGGGGCTATTCTGGACGCGGCAATAGATGACGGGATAGCTTTAAAGAGCGGCTCCTGGTATTCCTTCGGGGATACACGGCTGGGACAGGGAAGGGAGAACGCTAAACGGTATCTTTTAGAAAATAAGGATATTTGTACACAAATTGAGGAAATGATCAGGGAAAAACATGGTTTAAACGCCCGGCCAAAGGAGGAAGCAGGGGAACAGAATACTAATAATTAGTAAACGGCGACGGACTGTCCATGAAGCCCGGGACGGTCCGTATGTTTTTTTGTATCGGGTACGGGATGATTTTAAAAAAAGAGGTGATATGTATGGAAGACTATGATAAGGGGTATGAAGCGGCTTTAAGGTACATTGCAAACAGGATGAAGACCGAAGAGGAGGTAAGAAAAAAACTCAAAGCAGGTTTCAGTGAGCAATTGATCGGGCAAATAATCGCGAAGCTTAAGGAAAACAGCTATATTGACGATTCTAACTACGTGACCTGTTATATTAGGGACAGGATCAAATTCAATCCCATGGGGCGTTTGAGAATAAAAAAGGAACTGCAGCAAAGGGGTATAGCAAAAAATCTTATAGAAGAAAACAGTGAATACAACACCATAGACGAGAAATCCCTGATAGAGGACATACTGGATACAAAATTGTCCCATCTTGATTTGCAAGACAAAGGCGATACGAGAAAGGTGCTGGGATACCTGTCACGGAGAGGCTTCGAATACAGCTGCATTAATTCCGTCCTAGGAAAGCGCAAAATCCATTCAACTTGACATAAATAGCAAAAGAATATAAAATTATTACGATACGGTAGTATTGTGCTAGTATTGTTTTCTGTAATTAAGAACCTTTAAGAATATACCTTGGTAAAAAACTAAAATAGAGGGAGGTGTTGCTGTATAGACAAGCTTATAATAGCATTTATAGCATCTCTGGTTGCTTTTTTTGCCGGTTTTTTGGTGAGAAAGATAATAGCCGAAGCCAAGATAACCAATGCAGAAGAGCTGGCAAAAAAACTGGTTTTAGATGCCGAAAAGGAGGCCGAAACACTCAAAAAGGAGCAGCTGCTTGAGGCCAAGGAAGAGGCACACCGGCTGAGAAGCGAATTTGAAAAAGAAGCCAGAGAGAGAAGAAACGAACAGCAGAGGATTGAAAGAAGGCTTATTCAAAAAGAAGAATCCCTTGATAGAAAAATAGATGCGATAGAAAAGAAGGAAGAGACTCTAAGTCGCCGGGACGAGGACACCAAACGACATCAGGAATACATCCGCGAACTCTATGAGAAACAGAAAAAAGAACTTGAGAGGATGTCGGGCTTTACTTCGGACGAAGCAAAGGAGATTCTTTTTAATGATATAAGAAGAGAAATTGAGAAAGATGCAGCCGTAATGGTCAAGGAAATTGAGGCACAGGCCAAGGATGAAGCAGACAAAAAAGCCAGGGAAATAATAACCTGCGCTATTCAAAAATGTGCGGCAGACCATGTTGCAGATACTACCGTTTCTGTAGTCCAGTTGCCGAATGACGAGATGAAGGGAAGAATAATAGGACGTGAAGGAAGGAACATAAGAACCCTTGAGACCCTTACCGGAATAGACCTCATAATTGACGATACTCCCGAGGCGGTTATACTTTCCGGGTTTGACCCTATTCGAAGGGAAGTAGCAAGAATTGCATTGGAAAAACTCATTGCCGACGGACGAATCCACCCTGCCAGAATAGAAGAAATGGTGGAAAAAGCCAAGAAGGAAGTTGATGTAAAAATCCGGGAGCATGGCGAACAGGCAACCTTTGAAACAGGGGTACACGGGGTACACCCGGAGGTGTTAAAATATCTCGGGAGACTGAATTATCGTACCAGTTACGGACAGAATGTACTTAAACATTCTGTTGAAGTAGCACAGTTGGCCGCATCCATGGCCGAAGAATTGGGCGGGGATGCAAAATTGGCCAGAAGGGCGGGCCTGCTTCACGATATCGGTAAGGCGGTAGACCATGAAATGGAAGGAAACCATGTACAGATAGGTGTAAGTATAGCCAAGAAGTACCGGGAATCCCATGAGGTTATACACGCGATTGGGGCCCATCATAATGACATAGAACCGACCTCAATCGAAGCGGTACTAGTCCAGGCAGCCGATGCCATATCCGCCGCAAGGCCGGGCGCAAGGCGTGAGACACTGGAGACCTATATAAAGAGGCTGGAACAGCTTGAGGAGATAGCCAGTTCTTTCGACGGTGTGGATAAGTCATATGCAATTCAGGCGGGCAGGGAGATAAGGATAATGGTTAAACCTGAAAATGTTGGTGATACCGATATAGTGTTCATTGCCAAGAATATCTCCAAAAGGATCGAAGAAGAACTGGATTATCCCGGTCAGATTAAAATAAACGTAATAAGAGAAACACGGGCAATTGAATACGCAAAATAAATGATAGAAAATGTCAGCCCACCCTTAAGGGTGGGTTGTTTGTCGCTTTGTGCAAGCCATCGACTAAAATATTCAAATTTTAAAAGGATTTTTTTACTATATGTAGAATAATAACAATTGGTGCATTAATTATTTTGAAGGGGGCTTTTATTGATGGATGTATTAAAGGTGTCAGCCAAGTCAAATCCAAACTCGGTCGCCGGGGCTTTAGCCGGTGTTCTCAGAGAAAAAGGGAACGCTGAAATGCAGGCCATTGGTGCCGGAGCACTCAATCAGGCAGTTAAAGCAGTGGCAATAGCCCGGGGATTTGTTGCTCCCAGCGGAATGGATCTAATTTGTATACCGGCCTTTACCGATATTTTGATTGATGGAGAAGAAAGGACGGCTATAAAGCTCATAGTTGAACCGAGATAGACTGGAAACGTGTTTGCTAAAAACCTGCTTAACCAGGCAGGTTTTTATTGTATAATACTAACCTCTCACCTCTCACTTCACAATAAGGAGGATACTGATGCCAAAAGCGGATTTGCATTTACATAGTAACAGGTCGGATGGAGTCCTTTCGCCCTATGAAGTGGTAACCCAGGCAGCAAAACGAAAGCTGGCAGCAATAGCCCTGACCGATCACGATACTGTCGAGGGCATTCCAGAAGCTCTCAGGGCGGGAGAAGAACTTGGTGTAAGGGTGGTCCCGGGCATTGAGATAAACACTAGCTCCGACAATGGGGAGTTGCACATATTGGGCTATTACATAGACCATACCGATGTAGGCTTAATTAACTCATTAAAGGAACTTAAAGGAGCCAGAATGCACAGAATTTTGGCAATAATCGAAAAACTCAATGGACTGGGTTTAGATATAACCAAGGAGCAGGTGCTATCCCGGGCCGGTAAAGCTGATACCATGGGAAGACCCCATGTCGCCAGAGTGCTGATTGACAAGGGCTTTGTTTCAAGCATTAAAGAGGCCTTTGAAAGATATATAGGCCACGGACGGCCCGCCTATGTTGAAAGGTGTAAACTAATGCCCCGGGAGGCCATAGAGCTTATTAAAGGGTGCGGCGGCGTACCCGTCCTTGCCCATCCCGGGATACTGAGCAGTGTTTCCTTTATAGACCTGTGCATCGCGAAAGGGATACAGGGGATAGAGGCCTTCCATTCCAGGCATGACGAAAATCAGGCGACTGCCTTTACCGAATTAGCCCGACGTCACAACCTGATAGTCACCGGGGGTTCCGACTGCCACGGGGTATCAAAACATGACGGAGACCTGCTTATAGGCCGATTTACGGTTGATATCAGAGCGGTGGACAGACTGAAAGAAACCGCAGACCGGAATAAACAGGAGTTAAAACGGGAAAAACACTTTAGGAGGGGGAAAAATGACGGATACAACCATAAGAAATCTTAAGGACCACGAAGGCAGTGAAGTGACCTTAAAGGGCTGGCTGCACAACAAGAGGTCCAGCGGAAAGATTGCGTTTTTGCAGTTAAGGGACGGGACGGGTTTTGTACAGGGGGTTGCGGTAAAAAACGAACTGCCGGAGGACGTATTCAGACTTTGTAAGGATATCACCCAGGAAACCTCTATTATAGTTAAAGGTATTGTAAGGAAGGATGAAAGGGCTCCCAGCGGTTACGAGGTCACGGTTACCGACCTAAAGGTCGTTTCTCCGTCGGAGGACTACCCAATCACAATGAAGGAACACGGTACAGAGTTTCTGATGGACCACCGCCACCTATGGATGAGACACAAAAGGCAGCATGCCATCCTTATAATAAGGGCCCGAATAAATAGTGCCGTCAGAGAATTCCTTGATAGAGAAGGCTTTGTGCTTATAGAGCCGCCAATTATCACCGCAAACAGCTGCGAAGGCACCACAAACCTCTTTGAGCTTGATTATTTCGAGCACAAAGCTTATTTGTCTCAGACAGGGCAGTTGTACAATGAAGCAGCGGCTTTGGCCTTCGGAAAGGTTTACAGTTTCGGGCCAACCTTCCGAGCGGAAAAATCAAAAACTCGCAGACATCTTAACGAATTCTGGATGATTGAACCGGAAATGGCCTACTTTGACCACTGGGACAATATGGAATTACAGGAACGGCTTATTGAATATATAGTCGGGTCGGTGCTGGAAAACTGCGCTATGGAGCTAAAAACCCTAAACAGGGATACAAGCCGCCTTGAGACGGTAAAGACACCCTTCCCGAGGATTACTTACGACCATGCGGTGGAAATGCTAAAGAAAAGTGGCTTTGATTTTGAATGGGGCAGTGATTTCGGTGCTCCCGATGAAACCTTTATAGCCGAGCAATTTGACAGGCCTGTGTTTGTGGAAAAATTCCCTGCGAAAATTAAGGCCTTTTATATGGAACCGGACCCGAAAAACGAAGGAGTGATACTGGGTGCTGATTTGCTTGCACCGGAGGGGTACGGGGAGATTATTGGGGGCAGCCAGAGGATACACGATTATAACCTTCTGCTTAGAAAGATTGAGGAGGAAGGCTTGCCCGTTGAGGACTACAGGTGGTATCTGGACATTAGAAAATACGGTTCGGTTCCGCATTCGGGCTTTGGACTGGGGCTTGAGAGAACGGTGGCCTGGCTCTGTGGTATAGACCACATTAGGGAGACAATTCCATTTGCCAGAACGCTTAACCGGATTACACCCTAGATTTATATACAACACATTAATAGTATTACATTCTAAATTTTTCTAGTAAATCCACGTTGGTATCCTTAATGAAACTTTTATTGGGTATAACGTGGATTTATTGTATATGGTATATAATTTTCAACAAAAATTTTAGTAATATATAATTTTTAGCAGGATTTTTGATTTTTAATGAGAATATATATAACATATAATGAGAATATTCAATACACACGTTATATGTAGTACTTATGCAAAAGGATTATAATGAGAAAAGTAGAAAGTTGGTGATGAAAATGTTACCAAACAAAAGACATTTTCCGGATTCTTCGTAAAATTAAAGTTGAATTTGAAGAATGTTTTATTTTACTCAGAATCTAGAGTTAGAAAATACTTTATATAGGAGTGGTGATATGTCCATTAAATTAGGCTTTATAGGTACAGGTAATATGGGTTCAGCACTGATAAAAGGAATATCAGCAGCTGGGCTTCTAAAGGCTAACGACATATATATAACTGACATTGATGCTGATAGGGCAACACAACTTAGCAAGGAAACCGGTGTTAATTTCTTAAAAAGCAATTCAGAAATCGTAGAAAAATCAGATATAATTATCCTTGCAGTAAAACCAAATATTGTCGATATTGCATTATCTGATTGCAAGGATAAATTTGATTCTAAAAAAATACTAGTTTCGATAGCTGCCGGAGTTCCTACAAAAAAATTCAAGGGTATTATTGGCGAGGATAAAAAAGTTATAAGAGTAATGCCGAACACGCCGGCACTTGTGGGAGAAGGAATGACTCTATTATCAAAATGCAACAAAGTTACCGATGATGAGTTGAAGACTGTACAAGGCCTATTCGACTGTGTTGGAAAAACAGAATTATTAAACGAAGACCTTATGAGCGAAGTGATTGCCCTTACTTCAAGCAGCCCTGCTTATGTCTTCATTTTTATTGAGGCTATGGCCGATGGGGCGGTGCTATCGGGGATACCACGCCCGCTTGCATACAAATTGGCTGCCCAAGCAGTATTTGGCTCTGCCAAGATGGTTCTTGAAACAGGTAAACATCCGGGAGAATTAAAGGACCAAGTATGTTCCCCTGCAGGTACTACAATAGCAGCGGTAGCCAGCTTTGAGAAAAACGCTTTCAGGTCCTCTGTAATTGAGGCTATGAATGCATGTACCGAAAGGGCACAAGAATTAGCGAAACTATAAAAAATAAACGCCTTTAATGCAATAGACTCTCGTATTATTAATAGCCCGAGGAGGCAAAAAACTTTTTTCATATAACAATGAAAGGGGGCAAATAAGCTTTGAAAATTGTAGCCACGAAACCAGAACTATGTATTGGTTGTAAGGCATGTGAGGAAGCTTGTTCAAAGGTGCTATTCAAGGAAAACGATCCTGAAAAATCTGCAATAAGGATCACCGAAAAAAGTGATGGCGGGTATGATATCAATGTCTGCAATCAATGCGGCGAGTGTATCGACATATGCCAAGTACAGGCCATTTACAGGAACAAAAACGGCATAGTAATGATTGACAAGGACAAATGCGTTCAGTGTTATGCCTGCGTGGGCTTTTGCCCGAATCTAGCAATGAAGTACCAAAAAGACATAGTAGGTCCGTTTAAATGCATATCATGTGGTGCATGTACCAGAGCGTGCAGTACCGGTGCCATTTTCATGAAAGAAGTTTAGAGTAGAGGAGGGATTATTATGGCATGTAAAAAAACCTGTAATATTAACATAGAAGAATTTAAGAAAACCCAGAAAAAGTTACATGAAAGTAGCTTTGAAAAAAAGAAGATTAACAGGGGGTATGCCGACAGGTCCTTGCATGTGAACCTGTCAACAAATAAAGTAAAAATAAAACCCATCTCTGAAGAAATGAAAGCTAAGTTTACCGGAGGTAGGGGATACGGGATGAAATATCTGTGGGATGCGGTTACCCCGGAAACCCGATGGGACAGCCCCGAAAACGAAATAATCATTGTCCAGGGTCCAATAAACGGTATAACCCAGTACCCGGGGGCGGGTAAGTCTTACGCGATAACAATATCACCGTTAACAGACATACCGGTGGATAGTAATGTAGGCGGATATTTCGGCCCGCTGTTCAAATTCTGTGGATTCGATGCTCTTGAAATTCAGGGTAAGGCCAAAGAAGACGTAATAGTGTTCATAGACGGGGACAACAATAAAGTATCAATAGAAGAGGCCCCCGAGGGATACGCAAACAGCCATGAATTGGCGGAAACCTTGACCGAAATGTATGCAGATTCTGAGGAAGGCAAGAGAAACATATCCGTTGTATCGGCCGGTCAGGGAGCGGAACATACCCGTATAGGCATCCTCAACTTCTCCTATTACGACCTGCATAGAAAAAAATGTAAATTAAAGCAGGCGGGCAGGGGAGGAATTGGAACAGTATTAAGAAACAAAAAAATAAAGGCCATTGTAGTCAAAAATACCGGTATAAAAGGCGACTGGAATAACCCCGCCGATATGGAAACGATAATAAACTTGGGCATAAAGCTGCACAAGGAGATTCACGACAATGATGATAAGCAGTGCAGGATGAGGGTACATGGCACAACACAGCTGGTGGATGCAATGAACGCCCACGACCTGCTGCCCGTAAACAACTTCCAGTACGGAGAGCACCCCGAAGCACCCAGACTTGGTAAGGAGAGCTTCGAAAAAATGTTTGACCTTGGCAAACCGGACGGATGCTGGCTCGGCTGCACAATGGCCTGCGCCCATGCGCTTGCAGACTTTGAGATAAAAACAGGTCCCTATAAGGGTCAAAAGGTATTTACCGACGGCCCCGAGTACGAAACCCTTGCGGGTGTTGGCTCGAACTGCGGTATATTTGACCCGGTAGCTGCTAGCGAGACCAACTTCTACTGTGATACCTACGGAATTGACACCATTTCCTTCGGTACGCTGTGTGCCTTTGTTATGGAATGCTATGAGAAGGGCATAATAAACAAAGAAATAACCGGAGGATTGGAGCTTAATTTCGGGAACTGGGATGCACAGATGGAGCTTATGCACCAGATGGCCAGGGGAGAGGGCTTCGGCGTTGTAGCCGGCCAGGGTGTTCATCGCATGAAAAAACTGTTCGTCGAAAAATACGGTGCTGATAAGGACTTCTTGAACGATATAGGGATGGAAATGAAGGGTCTTGAGTTTTCCGAGTACATCTCAAAGGAATCCCTGGCACAGCAGGCCGGTTACGGTACCGCCAACAAGGGGCCACAGCACGATGAAAACTGGCTCATATTCATGGACATGATAAGGAACCAGATGCCTACCTTTGAGGATAAGGCGGAAGCACTTTTTTACTTCCCACTGTTTAGGACATGGTTCAGTATTGCTGGCCTGTGCAAGCTTCCCTGGAACGATATAATGCCCGCGGATAACCATCTTACGGATGAACCGGCAAAGGTTCCGGAACACGTTGACAACTATATAGCCCTTTTCAAAGCTGTTACCGGTAAGGACTTCTCCAAGAAGGAAATGCTGCGTCAGTCCGAAAGGGTATATAATTTACAGAAGGTGTTCTGTCTCAGAATGGGCAAGGGCCTCCGGGAATACGACTATCCACCCTATAGGGCAGTAGGACCGGTTACGGTGGAGGAATACGAATCCCGCAGAGAGCGGTACGATAAGCAACTTAAAGAGAAAGTGGGAGTAGACCCCGAAGGAATGTCTGTCGAGGACAAGATGAAAGCCCTTAGAAAATACAGAGAAGATCAATACCAGACCCTTCTGGATGTAGTTTACAAAAGGCGTGGTTGGACCAAAAACGCAATACCCACAGTGGAAAAGCTTGAGGAACTGGGTATTGCCTACCCGGACGTCGTCGAAGTGGTTAAACAGTTCCTATAATCGAGTTATTTCGTAAGGCGGAGGTAGTATGGTTAAGGTAAATGACAGGGAAATGAAATGGCAGAAGGGAATAACAGTGGAAGACGCCATCAGGTTTGCAGAATACCCCGAGTACAATTACCCGATACTGGTGGTAAACCTAAACGGTGTTCACATAAAGAACGATAAGTTCAAAAAGACACCTATAAAGGATGGCGATATATTAAAAATAATGCAACCCCTGGCAGGGGGTTAAGGAAGGGTCCGTAAAAGCCGGTGCTTTTGTAATAACACCGGCTTTTTGGTATGCAAAAAACTTTATTACTTTTTGTGTTATAATAGAGGAGACGCGGTTATCCACAGATAAAAAGCGTTTTTTGTGTATAAGTACTATTATACAAAATATCCATTTTGTATAATTAGGAGGAGCAATATGAACAATATACCCCTACCCCTTATGAGTTTCTTAAATTACATGGAAACCATAAAGGGAAAGTCAAAGAGCACAGTTAAGGAATATTTTTATGACTTAAGAACCTTCTTCCGGTATCTAAAGGTTCAGCGCGGCCTGGTTCCCAAGACCGCTGAATTTGAAAGAATCAGAATAGACGACGTGGACATCGACCTTATTAAATCTGTCACGCTAAACGACCTCTACGGCTTTATTTCCTATGTATCCTTCACAAGGAACAATAGTAATTCTGCCAAGGCCCGGAAGGTCTCTACCCTACGCTCCTTTTTTAAATTTCTGCACACCAAAATGAAAATGATAGATGAGAACCCCACCGATGAGCTTGAAACGCCCAAAACCCCGTCACGGCACCCGGTACACCTTACGCTTATGGAAGCCAGGGAACTGTTGGACGCTGTTGAGGGAGAATTCCGAGACAGGGACTACTGCATTCTGACACTTTTTCTAAACTGCGGACTGAGGCTTTCAGAGCTTGTGGGAATAAATATAAGCAATATTAGGGGTGATACCCTTACCGTAATTGGAAAGGGCGACAAGGAAAGGACCGTCTACTTAAATGATGCCTGCCTTAAGGCTATTGAGGATTATCTTCGGGTAAGGCCAAGGGATAGTATAAAAGACAGAGATGCCTTATTTTTAAGCAAAAGAAGACAACGCATAAGCAACAAGACAGTGCAGCACTTGGTCAAAAAGTACGTGGAAAAGGCAGGCCTTGACAGCGACAGGTATTCCGCACATAAGCTGAGACACACCGCTGCAACGCTTATGTACAAACACGGAAACGTGGATATTAGGGCACTGCAGCAGATACTGGGACACTCTAGTATTTCCACCACCCAGATATACACCCACGTTGACAATAAGAGACTCAGGGATGCGATAAAGAAGAACCCCCTCGCCAGAGAAAAGAAGGGTGATTTCTCTGACGACGAATAAGGATTGCTAAAAAACCAACGTTTTTTTGCAAAACGCGGGTTTTTTACTGCGGGAAAATGCCTTTTATCTATAAACCTCCAAAAAGGCCCCTAAAAGGCCTCAAAACGAGAAATGTTTGTATTTTAGACCAATTCCCCTATGAATAGGTAAATTTTGCGATACAGGGCCTTACAGGGGCCGGTTTTTTTTGCGTACGCTGTTAATCTTTATTTCCAGCTGTGCAGGTACTCGACCTGCTCGCTGCTTAGGCTATCTAGACTTATTCCCATACCTTTTAGTTTCATAAGTGCCACCCGCCGGTCTATATCAGCCGGTATTTCATAAACCTTATTTAAAAGCTTGCCGCGGTTTTCTAGCACATATTTGGCCGCCAGTGCCTGTATGCCGAAACTCATATCCATAATCTCTATAGGATGCCCGTCCCCCGCTGCGAGGTTTACAAGTCTCCCCTCCCCTAGCAGGAATATTTTTTTACCGTCTTTCATTCCATAGGAATCTATATTAGGTTTTGCTATAGTTTTTTCTGTGCATATTTCCTCAAGGCTCTCTACGTCTATTTCCACGTTGAAGTGCCCGGCGTTGGCTAAAACCGCCCCGTCCTTCATCATCGGAAAATGATTCTTCCCAATTACCCCGCTACACCCGGTAACGGTGACAAAGAAATCTCCCAGCGGTGCGGCCTTCTCCATGGCCATCACGCTGTGGCCGTCCATGGCCGCCTCCAAAGCCCTTATGGGGTCTACCTCGCATACTATTACCCTGGCTCCTAAACCCTCCGCCCTTGCGGCCACCCCTTTGCCGCACCAACCGTAGCCCGCCACCACCACCGTTTTTCCGTTTATCTGAAGGTTGGTGGTCCTCATTATTCCGTCCCAAACCGACTGTCCGGTGCCATAACGGTTGTCGAACAGATGCTTGCAGTAGGCGTTGTTTACCGCCAGCATAGGAACCTTAAGGTCCCCCTTTTCCTCCATTGCCCTAAGCCTTAACACGCCGGTTGTGGTCTCTTCGCAGCCGCCTATAACGTTTACCCTCAGGTCCTCCCTTTGGGTGTGAAGCATATGTATCAGGTCTCCCCCGTCGTCTATTACAATCTCCGGCTTGCAGGACAGGGTATATTGAATGTGCTGACGATACTCCTCTGGAGTGGAGCCGTGCCATGCATACACATTGAGCCCCTCCGCTGCCAGAGCAGCCGCAACATCGTCCTGGGTTGACAGGGGGTTGCTGCCTGTAATATGAACTTGGGCTCCTCCTGCCTTAAGCACCAGCGCAAGGTAGGCGGTTTTGGCCTCTAGGTGTACTGATATGGCTACCTTAATACCTTTAAAGGGCTTGTCCTTCTCGTATTCCTTCTTTATACCGTTTAATACCGGCATAAAATTGTCTGCCCATTCTATTTTCTTTCTGCCGCTTTCCGCCAGGCCGATATCCCTTACTATGCTTTCCATACCGTTCCATCCCCCGTTTCCTTATATTTTTGTGATAACTCAAGAAAGCCCCGTAAAGGGGGCAAAAGTATTACTCGTCTATTATTTCATCTATATCTATGGCAATATAGTCCGCATCCCTGTCAATGCACCGACAGCAGTTGTCACAGACCTTGCTGCTGTCTATGTCGCACATCATGCACTCTCCACAGCCGGTGCAGGGTCTATCCTCCAAAACACACTGCTTTATCATTATATCAACTCTTTCGTTTTCTTTTATTATATCCAATAGCAATCAGTTTAAGATTATTCATTAAGAACAGCTAGTTCTATTTGAACAGAGCTATTCTTAATTCGATTATTAGCGAGTTTTACGTATTCAGGTTTAATATCATATCCTATGTAATATCTTTCATTTTTAAGAGCAGCCAAACATGTTGTCCCACTGCCACAAAAAGGGTCTAGAACTACGTCGTCTTTAAAAGAGTAAAGCTGAATCAATCTATAAGGCAGTTCTTCTGGAAAAGGGGCTGGATGGCCTATACTTCTTGCTGATACAGCAGGAAAAGTCCACACACTTTTTGTCCATTCTAGAAATTGGCCCTTAGTTATTGTATTCTGTTTTTCTTTTCTCTTTCTTGAAAAAGATTCTTTTGAAAAAACCAGTATATATTCATGCGTATCCCTTAATACAGGATTTGAAGCCGACATCCAACTGCCCCACGCAGTTGAGGGGCTAGCACTTGCGGCCTTATCCCAGATTATTTCACCTCTCATTAGAAATCCGATCTTCATCATATCTTCAATAATGTATGAGTGTAAAGGAATATAGGGTTTTCTCCCTAAATTAGCAATGTTTATACATGCTCTTCCGCCCGTAACTAATTTTTTATATGTTTCCATGAAGACTTTATAAAGTAATTCTCTATATTCTTCTAAAGACATATCTTCATCATATTCTTTTTTCACATTATAAGGAGGTGACGTAATCATTAAGTGAACACTATCGTTCGGAATCTCATTCATAAGTTCACTGGATTTACAATAGATTTGATTCAGTTTGTCAGGAGCAATCTTATTCTCCTTAAACACTACAGACTGCTTTACATTTTTTTGGTCAGCATATAATTTGCTATTGTAAAATTCTGATGAGTCATGGTTTATTCTGCCCGGTGTTCCGAAGGAACTTGTTTTTGTGCCTATCCGCTTTGCCAAAGCAATCACTCCCCAATAAGTCTGATGAATAATTCGCCTTTTTCTTCGTAGGTTTTTTGTTTGTTTGCGGTTTCAATTATTCTCCCAAGTTCATTTTTACTTTTCATACAAGATATAAATGTTGCTTCCTGAGAATACAATAATCTGGTTCTATCTTGTAATTCCTTTAAACTATCAAATCTTAAAAACCCGCCTTTTGATGTTGTTTTTATATTTTCGTTGCTACTCTTGTTATCCAACGGTAAGGGGTTTACTGACCAAAAGCCTTGTATAATGCCTGTTTTAAATAATTGGTCCACTTTTTTATAATAATTCTTGGTAATAGGAGTATTTCCTAAAATTATAATAGGAATTCGTGAAGCTTTCGGACTAGAAATCCTTATGTTTACGCTTTTCCCGATGGCTTTAAGCATAGAATCGGACCTTAATAAACCTGGATTGCCAGAATGTGTCTTATAGTCGCCTATACATTTTAAAGGGCTATCAGTTTGGTTTTCTATTATATATTCCCAGTTCCAAACTAGAGACATTTTTATTTCAAAAATGACAATTATGTCTTCAGGTTTTTGTTCAACACTATTCTTTCTAGATATCACTACATCCCCAGGAGATTGTTTAGTTAACGCTAGCTCTTCGCAAATCGCGCCCCGGACCGCATACAGCTTATCATTTTGTATTGTTTTCTGAATAATATATTTTGACCACTTTTCGGTGAAACTGCCTATTAGGGCATTTCTGCTCTGAAGTGTTGTTCTGCCACCTTTATATGTTCGTGGCCAATAAGCTAAATATTCACCGTTATCTGTAACGTAAAATAATTGTTCAGGTGTTGCTGAATCTAGAGATTTTCGAAAGAATTCTAACTCCGTGTTTTTGGACCATAAATCAGTCAATACTAACATCTCCCGAGTAAGAAATATAGCTATATAATAGCATACTAATACTATTCCACGAAGCCAATTAAACTCCTTTAAATCTTTAGGAAACAACGGTAGCTATTATGGTCCGCTTACCACACTTTGGTATCAAATAATTAAGGTCTCTAGCGTTCCGGTGGAATAAAAAGCACCTGCCCCGGCATTATATCAGGGCTTTCCATCCCGTTTTTATCCATTATGTCGTATATGTACCTTCTTATGTCGCTTTTCCCGGATGTATGTTTCTTAGCGATGGCCCAGAGAGTATCGCCGGATTTTACTATGTACTCCATGCAGATTTCCTCCTCTGCCCTTGCGCTGGCTCCTAAGGCAAGGCTTCCCAGAAAAGACATCATAGAAACGGATATAATGACTATTAAAACCCCCGTTATTCTTTTCATGTTATCATCCTCCCGAACTAATGTTCGATTAAATTATACAGGAACATATGTTCACTGTCAAGGAAAAATAATGAAATTTACGAACATTTGTTTGATATTTTAAATGCCCTGTGGTATAATTTGTACAAAGCAGTGAAAGGAGTTGTCGACCCAGTGAAAAAGAAGACCCTGACCGGAAAGCAGTTGGAAATCCTTGAGTTTTTAAAGAGTGAACTCTATAATAAGGGCTATCCCCCATCGGTGCGGGAGATTTGTGAGGCGGTGGGTTTGAAGTCCACCTCCACGGTGCATGGACACCTTGAAAGGCTGGAGAAAAAAGGATTTATACGAAGGAACCCGACAAAGCCCAGGGCCATAGAGATACTGGACAATTCACCTCTGTCCATTGCCAGGGATTTGGTTGAGGTTCCCATTGTAGGTAGGGTAACCGCCGGTCAACCTATACTGGCCGTGGAAAACATAGAGGATTCCTTTCCCCTTCCGGCGGATTTTCTACGAGGTAACGACAACTTTATTTTGGTTGTAAAGGGAGAGAGCATGATAGAGGCCGGTATACTTGACGGCGACTACGTAGTTGTAAAACAACAGAACCATGCCAATAACGGGGATATAGTGGTAGCCCTTATCGAGGATGAAGCCACTGTTAAAAGATTTTACAGGGAAAAGGACCATATAAGGCTACAGCCGGAGAACTCCTTCATGGAACCGATACTAGTAAAGGAAGTGGCAATACTGGGCAAAGTAACGGGAGTTTTCCGAAGGCTTTAAAGTTTTACTAGGTACTATATACAACGCATTAATAATACTATATTCTTTTATCTATTATTCCGACTTTTATCTGTCATTCTGAAGAAGCGAAGCCCGAAGAATCCGGCACTATCTTTCGCTATCGCTCAGGATGACACGCAAGGGGATGTAAATTTTTTAGGCCCGGCAGAACGCCAGGCCTTTTCTTGTTATATTTACACTACCGCTATTCCCTTGTTCGCCTTGTTGATGGCTTCGGGGCCATTCTCCCCTATCACCATTATGTTTTCTATCCTGACACCGAATTTGCCCGGGAGGTATATACCCGGCTCTATGCTGAAGGCCATTCCCTTTTCGAGAACCCTTCTGTTGCCTCCTTTTATGTCCGGTGCTTCATGTACACTATAGCCTATACCATGCCCCAGCCTGTTCAGGAAGTAATCCCCATAGCCCGCTTCCTCTATTATGTTCCTGGCAACGACGTCTACGCTTTCAGCGGTTACCCCTTCTTTAACCGCCTTTTCACCGGCATCCTGGGACTTGTACACTATATCATATATATTCCTCTCTTCTTCGGAAACACCGCCTACAAATACCGTCCTTGACATATCCGAGCAAAGGCCTTTGTATTTACACCCGAAGTCCAGTATTATTATGTCCTTCTCCTGTATGTACCTGGAATACTGGTTGTAATGGGGTTTGGAGCTGTTGGGACCGGAAGCCACAATGGGATTGAAGGCTATCCCATCCCCTCCGTTCTTTGCAAAAAGCTCCTGAATCTCTTCCTTTATGTCCTTTTCTTGAAGTCCGGGTTTTATGTATCCCAAAATCTCTTCAAATACCTTATCCGCAATGGTTGCCGCTTTGCGAAGTTTTTCCAGTTCCTCGCCGCTCTTTATAATTCTCAGGTCTTCAAGGATAGGTCTTCCGTTTACAAACCTAACGTCTACTCTTTCGCCTATATCCAGTATGCTGATTGCACTTGTGGTACCGTTAACCCCTATTGTTTTACCCTTAAGTCCAAAGTCATCAAGAGCAGTTACAACCGTATCCAGGAAACCTTCCCCATCACCCCAGTCGTATACTTTTTTGCCCTTTAAGGTATCCTGCATCTCCTCCCTATTTAGCTTGGGCACGATATAAAACATTTCCTTATCCTTTGTTATAAAGAATCCCTGAAACCTTTCATCCATATGGGGTGAAAAACCCAGCAGGAATTCCAAATCCTCGGAAGGTGCAATAAACATTGTATCTATTCCCTTGGACGCCAATATGGTTGTCAGTTTGTCCAGATAAATCTCGTTAAGCACTTTTACCCCTCCCCTATTTATATAATATCATTCCCCGGATAGCTCCCGGGTCTATACTTAAGGCCAGTCCCTGGCGGTCAACGTTCTACCCCTTCAGTCACTTTATTTGGCCTGCTATTCCAATACTATATGTCCCTCTTCTTTCATTTGCTGTAAAGTAATAAGGACACCCAGTCTTAGATGGTCCCAGGTAAGCCCTCCCTGCAAATACCCGTAGTAGGGTTCCCGTATGGGTGCATCGGCACTAAGCTCTATGGAGGAACCCTGTATAAAGGCCCCGGCTGCCATAACCACCTGGTGGCCGTAACCGGGCATGTCCCAGGGATACGGCGTGACAAAGCTGTCCACCGGTGCCCCTTTTTGAATGCCCCGGCAAAATGATAGCAACTGTTCCTTCGAATTGAATTTTATCGACTGTATAATATCGCTTCGCCTGTCTCCATACTCCGGCGATACTTCAAATCCCAGACTTTGGAATATCCTGGAGGCATATACTGCTCCCTTTATTGCCTCCGCCACTACGTGGGGTGCCAGAAAAAGTCCCTGCAAAAATGAACGGGTAATACCCAGGGTTGCTCCGCACTCCTTTCCCAGCCCGGGTGCCGTCAGCACGGCGGCTGCCCGGCCTATTAATTCTTTTTTGCCCACAATATAGCCCCCTGTTAGAGCGAGCCCCCCACCGGGATTTTTGATTAATGAACCGGCCGCGATATCCGCTCCCACCGCAGTGGGTTCCCTTTCCTCAAGAAACTCTCCGTAGCAATTATCCACCATAAAGTAAAGGTCATTTTTTAATCCTTTTATGTAAGATATAGTATTGTCAATATCCGCTATCGAAAGAGCCTGTCTCCAGTCATAACCGGTAGAGCGCTGTATAAAGATAAGCTTTACGGACGGGGTCATTTTTTCCTTAACCCCCGCAAGGTCTACCCGTCCGTCCCTCAAATTAACCTGTAAATACTCAACACCAAACTCCCTGAGGCTGCCCGGTGCATCCCCTCTTATGCCAAGGACCTCCTCCAGTGTATCGTAGGGTCTGCCGGTAACCGACATAACAGTATCCCCGGGCCGCAGGACCGCCCTAAGACAGGTTGTCAGGGCATGGGTCCCGGAAACAAGCTGTACCCTAACCAGCGCATCCTCGCTCCCGAATACCCTTGCAAAAATCCGATCGGTTATTTCCCTCCCGGCGTCCCCGTATCCGTAACCGGTGGTACCGGAAAAATGGTTTTCCGCCAGACCCTCCTCTCTCATTGCACTAAGCACCTTGGCCTGGTTTACAAGCCTTATACTGTCTATCCTTTCAAACTCGTCCCTTATATCCTTTATTGCCTTGCGGTCCAATTCCCGAATACCTTCGTCTATTGAAACATACTTTTCTAGCATCCCGTAGACGTCCAATATCTGTTTCATCCCCTTTGTTTGCTCTATATCCATTTAATTATAAACAATCCAAATAATCCTATCAATACCTCAGGAGTGCGGCATATTATTATTTCTCCAAGGCTTCCAATATATCCTGCCCTTCCAGCGTCATTAAAGCCTCCTTTGTGATCTCTTTTCCCTTTGCCAGCCGTACCGCCTGTTTTCTCATAGCCCTTTCCACCAGGTTTCTCACGTACCGGGCGTTGCCCATGGTAAGCTCTCCCCTGTCGGCATCCCTGTACAGTATTTCCCTAATCTTTTCCTTTGCACCGAATGTAAGTGAATATTCCCTGTTTCTTGTAATAAGCTCGGCTATTTCAACCAGTTCCTCTATTTTAAAATCGGGAAACTCCATATGAATGGGGAACCTTGACCGCAAGCCTGGATTTGACCTCAAAAAAGCCTCCATTTCACCCCGGTAGCCCGCCAGTATTAGTATCAGGTCCTCCTTATGGTCCTCCATGGCCTTTACCAGGGTATCAATGGCCTCCTTGCCGAAGTCCTTCTCCCCTCCCCTTGCAAGGGAGTAGGCCTCATCTATGAACAATATGCCTCCGAGGGATTTTTTTACCGTTTCCCTAGTCTTTAAAGCGGTATGACCTATATATTCCCCTACCAGGTCCGCCCTTTCAACTTCTGTAAGATGCCCCTTTGACAAAAGACCCATCCTGGTGAAGGCCTTTCCCAGTATCCTTGCCACGGTAGTTTTACCGGTACCGGGATTGCCTTTAAATATCATGTGTAGAACAAGGGGCTCGACCATAAGGCCCACCGCCCTTCGCTGATGCTGAATAGATATGTAATCCTTAATCTCGGCCACCAGCCCTTTGACCTTTTTCATGCCTATCAGACTGTTCAGTTCTGCCAGGAGACTATCAAGGTCCTGTTTGTTTTGCTCCGCCGCCCGGGACTCGGTACAACCGGTTTTGGTTTCGGCCTCTGGCTGGTAAGTCTTAGTTTTTATTCTGCCCTCCAGGGGAGGAATCTTCCTAATAATCACGGCCAACCCCTCCAATGATTGCTATAATTATTGTATGCAGCACGGGGAGGCGTAGTTCATGCTCTTTCCTGCGTGAGGGGCGACGGGATGGCTTGCACTTGTTCCTGC
>Ga0172377_10000032_pt1 | contig 103342 bp, 84 predicted proteins | sample Pumphouse3metaG_FD_119749 | JGI IMG/M metagenome (GOLD analysis project Ga0172377, IMG submission 119749) | Leachate microbial communities from a municipal landfill in Southern Ontario, Canada - Pumphouse #3 metaG | ecosystem: Engineered > Solid waste > Landfill > Unclassified | place: Canada...
TCGTTCACAATTTCCGGACGTGCATTGGAAGATCAGGTAAATATCGCCGAGCCAGTAGCTTTTGAAATATCGCTGACAGGCGGAGCTGCTTTTATTGCCGAGCCCGGACTTAACCTCCCTCAGCAAGGAGGCACGCTCACACCAACTCAGGTTTTTGTCCGCATGAAGGCCGGATTAGCGGTAGGCGACTATAACGAGAATATCCTCATCACTTCGCCGGGCACCGAACAGAAAACACTGACATTGAGCGGTAATGTGATTGAAGGTATCAATCCGCCTCAGGCGCATGTAACCCAGTTTACTGCTATTGCAGAAGCATTCGATAAGATACGAACGGAGTGGACTGACGCTCAACCAGAGGCAGAAGCTTATCTGATCAAAGCCAGCAAAGACGGATTTGAAGCTATAACACCGCCTGTGAACGGAATAGAAGAAATCAATTCCGATATGGTACGTAACCTACCCGCCGGAACAGAAACATGTTCCTTTACTGAATTAGAGCAACTGACTGAGTATTTCTTCAAAATATATCCCTACAACGGGAACGGAGAACATATTACCTACAAAACCGATGGTCAAGTGCCTCAGGCATCGGCTACTACCCTGACCGGACCTTCTATGACAACTGAGATATTACCACTCTATTTCGGAGCAAACAACAACAGGCTGACTTATGCCTTCCGGATGGCTTTCAATGGATTACATCCTAATGCCACCTATAAATACATCAATCAGGTTGTAAGCGATAATGACGGGCCAACTGTTGCCGGTGCCGGAGTTCCAATCTTTGTTCAGGCCGATGGCTCATTCAACAGATCAAGCAGCACTTCCTTCTCTAATCCTGACCAGCACGGGCTGTTTACTACCGATAACAATGGCGAATTTGCCGGATGGTTTATGATTGAGCCTACGACGAATGTTCGTTTTGCACCGGGAAATACAGTCTATATGCGGATTCGGCTGAACGATGGTCAAGACGGAAATAATCCGGTTTGGTACTTTACATCGGAAGGTGTTCAGATGATAGGCTTTGGAACAGAAGCAGGGCCTGAATCAGGAACCGGAATAAGAGGCACCTCCAAATTCATGTCGGGTAATTTCGTCATGCTTTATGGAGCTGACAACAGGCCTTTAGCCGGTACGCATATTGAAGTAAGTGGGATTGACTTTGCTGCTATAAACAGCTATGCCGCTTTCTACAGAAATGAAGTTAACGGGATAGCTGGAGCATGGGGTACTATAGTGCCTAACGATAATCCTACTGGGGTGATACGAATTGAAGAACGAAGCCGGGAATCGGGAGAGGCCATCTCGGTATTGACTAACCCTACTGGATTATGGGATCAGACTAATACAGTGAATCCAAGGGGTGGTCTGACCAATATATTAGTCATTGAAACTGATCAGGAACCTGAGTTAACACTTGAACCGCATCAGCTGACCGGATTTCAGTATGTCTTTGAAGAAGGGCCTTCGCTCACGCAATCGTTCACAATTTCCGGACGTGCATTGGAAGATCAGGTTAATATCGCCGAGCCTGTAGCTTTTGAAATATCGCTGACAGACGGAGCTGCTTTCATTGCCGAGCCCGGACTTAACCTCCCTCAGCAAGGAGGCACGCTCACACCAACTCAGGTTTTTGTCCGCATGAAGGCCGGATTAGCGGTAGGCGACTACAATGAGAGTATCCTCATCACTTCGCCGGGCACCGAACAAAAAACACTGGCATTGAGCGGTAATGTGATTGAAGCTATTTATACACCCGAAGCCTATCCGACAAATTTCACAGCAGAAGTAAACTCCAAAACAAAATTAACAGTTAGCTGGACGGATGCGCTTCCTGCGGCAGAGGGTTATGTGGTCAAGGCCAGTTCGATTGGTTTTAATGATATTCAAGCTCCCATAGATGGGCAGATTGAGACCGAAAGTCAATCAGTCAAGCTGGCAGCTGCCGGGATACAAACTGTTGCTTTTACCGGTCTGCAACAAGCTACCACATATTACTTCCAGATATTTCCATTCAACGGCTCGGGCGATAGGATCAGATATAAGACTGATGGAACGGTACCTAAAGCTTTTGCTGCTACACTCGGTGATGCGATGCTTACAGACCTTATCCTGCCACAGTTCATTCAAGGTGTCAACGGAACTAACAATACCCGCCTACCTTTTGCGTTCCGTGTCAAACTAAGTAACCTGATACCAAATGCCATCTATAGATATACCAATCAAGCTGTTAGCAATACTGATACGCCTTCAGCTGCAGGTGCAGGTAATCCTATTTATGTGAGCGGAAACACCTTTTTCAGGACTACTAACCCAGGCTTTGTAAATGAAGGACAATATGGTGTGTTTTCTACTAATGCATCAGGAGAATATACGGGATGGTTTATGATTGAGCCTACTGGCAATATCCGTTTCACTCCGGGAAATACCATTCAAATGCGTATCCGTCTAAATGATGGAAATAATGGCACTACAGCTGCTACTTACCTGACAACCGGCGATATTACTGTTCTCAATTTTGGCGAGACCAATACTCCCGAAGCAGGTACTGCCATACGGGCTACTTCCTCTGCCACACCAAAGAACTTCGCATTGATATATAATAATATAACAGGTTCAGGACGACCATTGTATGGAACAAGCATTGAGGTAACAGATATAGATTTTGCAGCCAACACTACCTATCCGGCTTTTTATCGTAATGAGGTTGCCGGCCAGATTGGAGCATGGGGAGGAATTGTACCCAATATGAATCAGGCGGGAGTCAGGCGAATTGAAGAAAGAAGCTTGCTGAACGGCAATACTATAAAGGTTCACACCTCCGAAAATGGGATATGGGACTATACTTTTACCAGCAATCCAACGGGTGGATTGAATGAAGTAATAGTGCTCAACCTAAGTGAAGAAGGCGACAAAAGCTCTCTCAGTGGGCAACTTAAGATATTTAATCCAGCCGAGACCAGCGTACAGTCACCTACGCCACAGACCGTATTTTATGTTCAACTGTTTGAAAATGGAACGGCTGTACGTCCACGCCAGATAGTTTCATCCAATCAGGCCTTACAATTGGAGTCATACTTTTCGTTTGTCAATTTAGAACCCGGCCGTAACTACACTTTACGTGTTTGGGAGTCTAATCAATATAACAATCTTTCTCTTAGCTGGTTATGGAATAACTGGGGTGGAGCTACTTCTGTTGACGCACTGTTGATCAATCATATGTCAGTGATGAGCCCTCTTGTGAACTCATTCCCCTGGCTACTTGGTGCAGATGGAACGAGTTTATCGGATTTTGCCTTCCATGTAGCTGATGTCAACGGTAATGGTTCAATCAATGCATCCGATGCGTTGAGCCTGATGAACCGTATTATTGGAATGCCGGATTCTGACCCATTTGCCGGTAATAAGCACAACTTCCATATAGCAGGATCTTTGGTCGAAGACCATCACAGTCTGCGCTATCCTGCCGCACCTGATATTCAATTTGAAGCTGCAGGAAATTATCAGCCAAGCACTCCATTAAATGAGATTTATTATGAAGCAGTATTGCCTGAACTACAAGCAGGAACAAATGTATTCAATATTTATTTCAGCCCGGTGGGAGATGTAAATGCTTCTTTTGCTCCACAGCATAACAAACAAAGTCATAGAAAACCAGGTGTTTATGCTGAAAAAATAGTTCAAGAAGGGGATACAATTCTACTCCCGCTATTCCTTTCAGAAGCAGCTAAATTGTCGGCTTGCAACATCAGTTTCAGCTACGATCCACAGCAAATAGAGGTCAAAGCCATATATGGAGCTCCTCTGTATTATCATAATGCAGAAACACACATGATCACTATGGGCTGGCTTGAATATGAGCCTTTTTATCTGGCACATGATATTCCTATCGCACATATTGAGGCTGTGATACACCAGTTGCCGGATGATGGGATAGTGTTGTCTGTCAATTCAGACAATACTTCTTTTGCTTCTCCTGAAGCGATAGAACTGTCGCACCTCACATTAAAAACTTTTGCCCTGCGAAAAGCTGCTAATGCTGATCTGCATGCCTTTGCATTTCCTAATCCATTTACTGAACACACAACTATTCAGGTTCAATTACCTGAAGGAGGGACACTTAGCTTATTAGTGTTCGATGAGTTAGGAAGGATGGTGTATAGCAAAACTACAGAAGCAAGTTCGGGCACACATCAACTAATAATTGACAGTAACAGCTTAACCGGCAGTGCAGTATATCATTATACAGTCATGCTCAACGGTCGGGCAAAACAATATTATCTTAAAGGAAAGCTGATACGTGTTCAATAAAACTATATCAGATGTATAAGACAATCATTTGACATACAACTATTTTCTTCAACAAATTCGTGTATATGCAATTTAGTCTATACACGAATTTGTTTGAAGAAGGCGGATTATTTTTTTGCGGAATTTACTTAAACGAATAAGTTTTAATAGCGTTTATACGTGTGATACTATTTCTGCGTTTACATTTAAAGCTTGCTATACAACCCGAATGATCCACATTTTCAAATTGATACAGTCTGATTTTCGTCAGGTGAATTTTTTTAATTTTTTCTTGTATGTAATAAATCTTGGTGTATCTTTGCAGTCCCAAAACAAAGGGAGCTTAGCTCAGCTGGTTCAGAGCACCTGCCTTACAAGCAGGGGGTCACTGGTTCGAATCCAGTAGCTCCCACCCTTAAAATTAGCCACTTACAGTATTTTTTCGGTAAGTGGTTTTTTCTTTGTGCACTCAATTTGATACACAACTCCCCTTTATAATATACTTTCGAGACTGAAATACAGTTCTTACATTACCCTTTAGATCAATGAAAGCAAATGATATTGCTCCTGCTCTGTACCCTTTTGCAACCGTACCCAACCGGTATAACTGAATAACTTTTGTAACATCCTCAACTTCAAAAGGGAAAGAAACGTTTGTAAATAAGTTCTGTATAAACATAGTATCTTCATAGTGCTGTAGTGTTTGTTTGAATGTTTCATAGTCAAAAAACACTGGTTCAGTGGGCTGTATTCGTTGAGGTTTCCAACTTATAAAGTTCACTGAATGGTTAGCGTTTTCCTTCTTCGAAATCATTGTTTCGTACCCATCAGAATAAGGGTTGAGGTGATAAGAACATTTACTTTCACGGTCGCAGCGTCCGTACTGTTCAGGTAAATAGTTGCCTGTTTCCGTGTCTGTGTATCTTACAAATGTCTTTCTTTTACAATCCGGGCAATGATACTTTTTGCTGCCTTTTTCTAAAATATACTGATATTTACTCATGAAAATCTTTGTTGAGGTTAGATATAAAAAGTAATAATATTATTACTTTTGTTCCTATGAAGTCAAGTGAACTGATACGGTTAATGAAAAAAGACGGTTGGTATATAGTTCGGCAAAAGGGTAGCCAAATCATTATGAAGCATCAAAACAAATATTATTTCCGTGCCGTTCCACGCTTCAAAAGAAATGAAAAAAGGAACTCTGCAAGCTATACTAAAGCTTGCTGAAATTAAAACCGATAAAAGGTAAAAGATATGAATGTAACACTTAAAAAACCGAAAATCAACCTTCAAATTATCAAAGAAGATTTGGGTTATACGGCAGTAGGACAATGGGAAAACAGAAGCCTTATTACCTGTGGCGATTCCTGGGAAGAGCTTCAACAAATGATTATAGAAATGGTCAATCTTACTTTTGAAGACTTGGGCTATACCTTTACTATTGAAGAAATAAACTTTGTATATGACTTGGAAAGCTTTTTTGACTTTTACAAGATTATCAATGTAAAGGCACTTTCTGAACGTATAGGAATGAATCAAAGTCTTTTGGCTCAATACATCAAGGGGATAAAAAAACCATCTGCAAGTCAGACTAAACGTATCTTGCAAGGGGTTCAGCAAGTAGGTAGGGAACTTTCCGAAGTCCGGTTTTTGCTGTAAAATGTATAGGTGTTCATTCGTACTTTTCGTACCAGTCGTACCCAGTACGAACGGTACGAGGTTGGTTTATAAACTACTCATTCTCAGCTCCTTTTATAATCCGATTAAAGTTTGTGAGTATATCTTTAATTTCAATATTGGTTCAACCGCACAGGATCGGCCGGAAAATCTATCTTTGAAAAGTAGTTTTCAAGCTCAATAATTTCGTTACCCAATTCGTTTTTTTGGCCTTGTACTTCTTTGCCAGTCTTTCGTACAACGGTGATTCCTCCGTAATGGAATACACTTGAAAACTTGTTGCTTTAGATTGATAGTAAAAACTTTTTCGATTCGGTATATACTTTTTATCGCTCTCCAAAAAGTCGTTTTTTTCAAGGAATTTAATACAACTATCAATATTACAATGGATTAATTTAGTTAGTTGTTTTTTGAAAAGAATTTTACCCGGTGCTGTCATTTATTCTCCTCTCATCCTCTCAACATAAACATTTATTGGGTTGATACAATATCTCAGCATTTTTTGCATTAAGTACATGAGAAACTTATCATACTACTTCAACATACGTCTGATGTATTTTTATCTATAGTTGATAGATTAAGATGACTAAGTGTATTAAGCAGCAATTTCGTCTATATTTTATTTTGGGGTTGCTTTACACCTTAGAAACTAAATAATTAAAGCCGGATGCGATATAAGGTGTTGGTTTTAGGTGCAAGTGAGAAAGAATACAGGTTTTCCAATATGGCTATCCGTAGTTTGCTTGCATATGGACATGAGGTCGTAGCTATTGGGTCTCGCACGGGAGAGGTATCAGGTGTTCCGATTTATGACAACTGGCAGGAAGCCTACGACATACACACTGTTTGTATGTATTTATCTCCTATCAGGCAAACTGATCTGATCGCCAATCTGTTAGACCTTACTCCTACACGGATTATCTTCAACCCTGGAACTGAAAACCTTAGTTTTGAAAAGATTGCTACCGAAAAAAATATACAGATCATTCGCGATTGTACCCTTTTGATGTTAGATAGAGATAGGTTTTAACTAAATGATAAATCGTACTTTTGTCGCCTGATGGCAATTACTATGAACAAAATGCGCCGTACATTAATTTTCACAGGGATCATCCTGAGTTTTTTAGTTTTCAATAATAGGTTATTGTTGGCCCAATTGGATTGTGCCATAGAATCTGATATCCCGTTACCTGTCTGTTACGGTAACAGCATTCAGCTCTTTGTAACTGATTCGGCCGATCATTATCTGTATTCATGGATACCGGGAGAAGAGCAGACATCTTCTATCCGGGTTAGCGTTACTGATTCTATTGATTATCAGGTGATGGTAACCGACACTTTAACTGGTGAATCATGCTTGAGTGCACCATTTACAGTATATTATCATCCACTTGTCAGTGTTCAGTTTGAACAATTGCAGCTCACTTGTAGCAATGGCGATAACGAAAACGGTGAAACAGCTATGGTACGGGCCAAAGCCAGCGGTCAAACAGCGCCATACACTTATAGCTGGGATATTTCTCCCTTACATATCGCACCTGACGATCCAGCTTTGGCTATAGGTCTGAAAGCGCATTTATGGTATTTCATAGAGGTCGAAGACGAATATGGCTGTAAAACAACTGATTCAATATTTACACGAGCTTATCCCAACCCGGTCATAGAAATCATTGCCGACCCTGATACCGCATATATACAAAATCCGTATGTCAAGTTAGCGTTTGAAAACTTATCGGCCGACAGTGTAGAAGTGATCAGCCATTTCTGGGAATTTGGTGATAACAGTCCACGCTCCGAATTAGAAACACCCGTACATACTTATACAGAAATAGATGATTACACCGTTTTATTAACAGTGTATAATCCGCAAGGGTGCGATACTGTTTATTTTCACGACATCAAAGTATTACCCATCAAGCTGAATATTCCAAACATCCTTACTCCCAATGGCGACAACATTAATGATGTGTTGGTCATTACGCCTGCAGCAGGTGAAAGCAACGATTCGGAGCTTACTAACCGATCGGTTGCTCTTGATGAAGGAGTGAAGCCTCTTTCAGCTTATTACACACGCACCTCATTAGTTGTCTTCAATCGGCAGGGCAGAAAGGTGTACGAGTCAAGCGACTATAATAATGATTGGGGAGCTGAGGGACTAAAAGACGGAGTTTATTTCTATATTCTTCATTGCGAAGGATTTAAAAGTAATGAAGTGTACCGTGGCTCTATCACTATCATGGGCAGTAAGAATTATTGATCAATACATGGAAATGGAGTGACAGAGCCTTTTAGTGAAAAATATCTACAGAAAAGATTTAAAAAGTCGATATAGAACCGCATAAATCTGTTAGTTAAAATTTTGGAATTGCTTCAAATACTAATAGTTACAAAATTTTACACCTCCAAAACTTATCTGTATTTCCCGGCCTTTGCTTTGTTTTTTCGTTTAGCTACATCAATTCAGATAAAAATCAATAATTTTGTGGCGTGAAACAAAAATAAACTTTGCTAATGACAGCTTGACTTTGGCATATGATTAATCAAAGTCAGAGGAAATATCAGGCATTTCCATTGGTTTAACTTTGGGATCACTGGTAGCAACAGAAGATATAAAATTTCAAATTTGATGAAAAAACTTTTTCACACGGTTCTTTCGCTCTTGTTCTTGATGGTTCTCATAGGATCATGCCAGAATGATCAGTCGAAGTTACCGGCAAATCTTATCAAAAACCCTAAGACTGCCGGCAAAGAAAAGGGCAGCGAGATGGGTTCGATCAGTTTTGCAAAAACAGAGCATGACTTTGGGCGTCTTATCCAAGGTGAGATAGTTAGTTATGTATTCAAATTCACCAATGCAGGTGATTCAGATCTGATCATAAGTAAAGTGAGTGCCAGTTGTGGCTGTACTGCCAGCAAATACACCAAAGAGGTGATCAGGCCTGGTGAAGAAGGTAAAGTAGAGATCACCTTTGACAGCAATGGTCAACGTGGTATTCAAAACAAAACAGTCAGTATATTGACTAATGGTACTCCTTCAACAACTGTACTCCGATTGAAAGCGCAAGTGGTTACACCCGGTTCTTATTAATACAATTCATATATGACAAACCTATTATTCGTTTTGCTGTTAGCACCTCCGGCCGAAGGCAAAGAAAGCGGCGGCCTTATATCCTTTCTGCCATTGATTTTGATCATGGTGGTATTTTATTTTTTCTTTATCCGTCCTCAGATGCGCAAAGCAAAGGATCAGCGGAATTTCCGTGAAGCTCTGAAAAAAGGTGATAGAGTTGTGACCATAGGCGGAATCCATGGAAAAATTAACGATATCAAAGAAACAACTGTCATTTTGGAGTTAGACTCCAATATCCGTATCACTGTCGAAAAATCAGCCATACTTTCCGATGGCTCACAAATAGGGACGAATAAATAAGCTCAAGAGCTTAGCCGCTCCAACCTGCTTTATTCAGTCCCTATATATGCCAGGAGGATGCATTACAGCATATTCCTACAGTAATAAATCAGTATTGTGTTGGAACAAAAAATCAAAAAGCGAAAAAAAATCTTCGTCTTTAGCAGTTTCCTGCTGTTTTCAATCTTGATGTGGTTGCTCATCAGGCTCTCTGAAACTTATACCGAAACTTATACATTTAATCTGATACTTGAAAAAATCCCACCTGAGCTATGGCTGTTGGATGATCAAAACAATTATCCACTGAAAACATCAGTAAGCACAAACGGATTCAAACAAATACAGCTTGCTGTGTTAGAAAACAGATTAAAAAAAGGCATCCCTGTCTCATTGAACACCATCCCATGGGAGAAAAAAAATCATTATTCGTTTTCTTTCAAGACCAGGTACCTTACTGCTTTGATTGCGGAAAAACTTGATTTAGCCGAAAGCGAGATTCGGTTTCACGATCAGGATATGATATTTTCAGCTTCTTCTACTGTAGGAAAAAAAGTTGCGCTGCATTTTCTTAGTCCGATACAGCCCAAGGCAGGATATGCTCTTTATGGGGATATCAGTATGGAGCCTGACAGCATATGGATACATGCTCCGGCCGAAGTGGCTGATACTATCAGATGGATAGGTGTTAGCAGTAATTTGCAAAACCCTTTACATAAAACCATTACTCAAACAGCGTATATTGAACTCACATCTAATCTGATCAAGCCTGCTATTGAGCAGCTTACGGTAACTATCCCAATCGAACCATTTACCGAAAAGCGATTTATTATGCCTGTTCAACAGGAGCAAAGTCCAGTATTAAAACTCTTTCCGGATGAAGTGGAGGTCATACTTCGGATATTCACCCGCGATTTTGATCAGATAAATACTGAATCACTAAAAGTTATCCTGGATACTAACGGGCTTCAGGCACAACGTCAGTTTTTGCGACTTAACATAGCTATGGATCACCCATATGCCGAACTTATTCAACTAATGCCAAACAAGGTAGAATATTTGATCCTCATGCCATGAAACATTATGCCATTACAGGAAATATGGGAAGCGGCAAATCAACCGTTTGTATGATATTCGAACAGTTGGGAATATCCGTCTTTTATGCCGACCAGCAGGCACATACAGCTTATGAACTTCCACAAATAAAAGCACAACTGATCAACCTTTTCGGAGAACAAATTTATCAACCTGATAACCAGATCAATAAAGCAATGTTAGCCTCATTGATATTTAATGATCCGGAAAAATTACAAGCAGTAAACCAACTGATCCATCCTCAGGTTTATATCATGTACGAGCAGTGGAAACAACAGAAGTTTGCTAATCCATACACCTTATACGAAGCTGCCATATTGTTTGAATCAGGTCTCCCCCATACTTTCGACGCAGTTATTTTGGTAACAGCCCCTGAAGAGCTACGTCTGCAACGAGTGATGAAGTACCGCAAGCTAAGTAAAACACAAGCTTTGGCACGTATGAACCAACAATGGCCGGAAGAGAAAAAAATCCCTCTATCGAATTATATAATACGCAATGATGAAACACAACTGCTGATGCCACAAATACTGAAACTGCACCAAGCGTTAATAAAGGCATGACAAGCAAAAAAAACTTAGAGTAAAGCTGCGAAACTTGCCTATTTCCAACAAAAATCGGGAGCTATCCATCAACTGAAACAACCATCTCCAAGCCAATTAAAAAGACAGTCAAAGTACGACAACTACGGAGTTTTTAGATAGTTTCAGCATCTGATTATAAAATTGGGAAAAACCATCCCATTTTAGGAAAATGTCAGGTATGTACTTAAGGGATGGAAAAATATTGTTTTCAGTGATAGTAATACTTTCGAGATCAATGAAAAATTATGGAATAATTCTTGTTCACCTACAAGGTAAACATTTTTCTACAACAGAAAACCAACATCATATGAGTAAGTCGGACTATAAACGATTATATTCGTTACACAGTCTTTGCCAGCTAGTTATACCTGTTTTGGCAGCACTATTTATTCATATGGGACTATTGGCTGCCTTAGCTGATCCTACAGTAGATTCAGATATTTTCCCAGATTTAGACAAAAAATCTACTCTATCAATTCTTGATGAGCCATTTCATTTACGCAACAATACAGATAGGATCAACACTTTCAATCGTATTGTTTCGGATCAGAGCAGAAGCTTGAGTTATTTCCCCGACACGGTATTAGTGTATTCTCTTGCTCAAAATCCAAGGCAATACACTTATTTCTATTCCCAAAAAGGTGAGCGGTTGATCACTTTTATCAAGTTGTTTGAAAATGAAGAGTGGACAAATCGCTTGTATGAGACAAGTGTGTATGACGAAAATGGCAATCTGCTTAGCTCTACCTGGAAAAGTTGGTCAAACAACGAATGGGTTAACAGTTCCAGGACTACTTATACGTATAGCAGCAATAAAGTTCTCACTTCTATTGTACAGTACTGGGAATCAACTGGCTGGAAAAACTTTGAAAAAACCACTAATTCCTATGATGTATATGGAAATCGGTTAACCCATACAATAGAAAAGTGGAGTGAAGGCGATTGGATCAATGATATTTATGAAATCTATACCTTCGATGCACAGAATAATTTGACCTATGGCCTGCGTCAAATCTGGAATGTGGTGTATTGGTTGAATAATCAGGAGTATTATTTTATCTGGGACGCAAACAGAAACTTGTTATCAGCTACCATAAAAAACTGGATAGAAGACGAATGGGTCAATTCATACAAAGAGACTTACTCTTATACTGCCAACCGTCTGAGCGAATATACAGGCATGAAATGGTCAGATACCGAATGGCAGAATGACGAGAAATACACCTATGAATATACTGGTAGCGGTTTTGTTCTTTCAGCCATCGGGCAAAAATGGACAAGCAATCAATGGGTTAACAACAGCTTCAGTCAATACTCCTACAACAGCTTTGGCGGAATAGCTTCAGCCCTGTTTCAAAAATGGGAGTCCAACACATGGATTAATCAACAGCTGTTTGATTATTCATATGATAATGCGGGAAACACGCTTGCAATGAATCTGTTTCATTGGGACGGCTCAACATGGAAGCAAAATAAAGACGGGCTGCTTGAACTTTATTATTCCAACAGTCTGTTAAGTGAAACATTCGTAGGCTACAGAGCCGAAGCTACTTATATTTCAATGCTGTTAAGCAGTCCGGAAATAGGTGAGCAGCCAATTTTTTCTATTTATCCTAATCCTGTACAAGACTTTATTTACATAGAAAATAATTTACTAAAAAACACAAAAGTAAAGATAAATCTATATACCATTGACAGTAAATATGTTACAAAACTTTTTGAAGGTGAAGCAAGTCATTTGCCTGATAACATTCAACTAACATCTTTACAAAATGGATTGTATCTCCTCAGCATTCAGACTGATGCTTTTGTTGAAACAAAGAAAATCATCATAAATAAATAAAATTGAAAACAACTCCATAATTTTTATAGCTATGAAACAAATCTTACACTTTACAAAACTTACCTGCCTGTTGATATTTCTTGGGCTGGGAAGTACTATTTACAGTCAGGATGCTCCATTCATTAAAATTGAGCAACCCAACGAAGCTGGTATTTTCTGGGAAATTGGAAGTCACAAGCTAATTGTCTGGAATAGTAATTTCACTAAACCGGTTAAAATTTCCTTAGTAGATTATACTGATATAGGTAACCCAGTTGTAGAACTGATTGCCGATAATGTAGTGGGTTCAACTTATTCCTGGCATATTGATCCTAATGAATTTACTCCTGGTGATAATTATAAAATCAGAGTAGCCAGTACGGTCAATGACAGCTATAAAGCGGAAAGTGAAAACAATTTCTCTTTAGTTCTTTCACATCCCGATACCTATGTAAAAGTTGAACAACCCAATGAAGCAGGAATTACATGGGTTGCAGGCGAAACCTATTTAATCTCATGGGAGAAGGAGATACCCGGAAAGTTTACCATTGAATTGGTTGACAACTCCGATAATAGCGTTGAATACATCATAGCCACCAATGTAGCAGGCTCAACATTTTACTGGACAATTGATGGTGCCACCCCATTAAAAGACACCTACCGGATTCGGGTCATCAGTGAAGTTGATCCTGATAAAAAAGATATCAGCGATAATGACTTTACTATCTCTAATGCCCCCGGTGATGCAGAAATAGCCGTTTTACAGCCATCAGATAATGGAATAACCTGGGTTAAAGGCGAAACCTATCTGATCTCATGGTTGGATAATCTGCCGGGGAAAGTAGATATTGAACTGATCAGCGAAGACCCAATATTTTTTGATCAGGAAGTAGCATTCGATAAAGGTGAAAACTATAATGGTAACTGGACTGATGGTTCAAACCAAGGATTTGGATTTAAACCATGGGAGTTTATCGCTACTGCCGGCGATGGTCTAATTAATTTAATTGCTGATCCGTCAGTAGGAGAAATAGTAGGAATGGAAGCCGAATCTTTTGCTCAAAGTATTGACGGAGTTATTGGAGGTGATGTATTTGCTGTCCGTGATTTTGATCAACCCTTAGAAATTGGACAAACCTTTTCAGTAGATTGGGCAGTAAATAAATTCAATGAGGGATATCAATGGTTTAGCTTAAAATATGATGATAATAGTCTTTTATGGTTTGGTCCTGCATTGATGGACAATAATGTTATTGAATTTTATTGGACTAATAATCTTAACCCTGAGCCTATTTTCCAAAACCATGGAACCAATGTCATGCGTTTTTCTTTTACTTTAAAAGAAAACAATAAAATTCAGGTAAAAGCCAACGGACGGGATGGAGTTGAAATGCTTGATAAAGAATATGAGATTGGAAATACGCCTTATGGAGTTTACTTTAATGTAAATGCATTTCAAAATTTAGATGATCCGAAAGAATATAACTATTTCAACAACCTGAAGATCACTCAAAATGAATATGATTACTCCATTGCACAGGATGTGGGAGGTTCAACTTATGCATGGACGATTCCAAACAATCTGCCATCAGGTACCAAATACAAAATACGCATCAGCGATTCCGAGACAAATACTATTATTGGTGAGAGTGAATTTCCTTTCTCCATACTCAACTATTCACCCGATCATTTTATTAAAATTGACCAGCCTAACACAGCTAACCTGGAATGGGTAAGAGGCACGTCCTACTTGATATCCTGGTTAGATAACATACCCAGCAAGGCCACGATCTTTATTACAGATGCTAACGGAAATAACGGACAACAATTAGCTACAAACGTTGAAGGCACCACATGGCCCTGGGCTATACCGGCTAATTTTCCAACAGGCGATTATAAAATTAAAATCGTGAAAAGTGGTTTAACTAAAATAGCTGAAAATGCCTTTAGCATCATAAGCCATCCTGCCGGTGGTATCATAAACATTAATCAGCCAACAGTAGCTAATCTTGTATGGCTCAGGGGTCAGCCGTATTATATTGCATGGGATCCTAGTTTCCAAACTGGCCCCGTGAAGATTATCCTGATGAAAGGTGGAGTAGAAGTTCAAGAGTTAAAGGATAATTATGAAGGTTCAACCTGGGTATGGACTATTCCGGCCAATATCGCTAAAGGAAATGATTACAAGATCAAAGTACAAACTATAGATGGAACCGTTTCTGGCGAGAGCTTAAACAACTTCAGCATAGACGATACACCAGGTGGCTCTATCGAAGTACTTCAGCCCAACGGAGGTGAAATACTATTTAAAGGAACCCAATATCTTATCTCCTGGATAGACGATATACCCGAACCGGTCAAGATCGTACTATACAAAGATGATGTCGGATACAGAGACCTGGCTAATAACGTGATAGGTTCCACCTGGGTATGGGATATTGCAAACGACATTATCAACAGCGATAAATATACTATCAAGATCAGAAGTATTCATAGCAATAATATCAATGATTTCAGCGATAATTATTTTACCATTATCGATCAGGTGTTGTTCTCTTTCTATCCTAATCCTGCTAAGGATTATATAACCGTAAATCTCAATGATAAAGTTTCAGACCATTTTGTCGTTCAGTTAAAGGACAAGCTCAACACCATTCATTTTGAGCAAAAGATTGAGGCATTCAGTGGTAATGAATTACGAATTTCAACAGCTAATCTTCCAACAGGAGTCTATTTCCTGACGGTTACTTCTACGCATTCAAAAGAAACTCAAAAAATCCTGATACAGCGGTAAACAATCTGACTATCGCATCATCAAAAAGCCCGAAACTTCATTCGGGCTTTTTGATTCATATCTCGCTATATTAATATAGGTGTCATCAAAGCTTTACCATGTGTCAAAAAAAATTAACACGCAGAAAAATCATTGAAAATGATTTGTCAATCAAATAATGTTATATATTTGCACTCATTTTTGAGCTAAGCACTACTTTAAATATCATCGTACAATGAGCAAGAACGCTTTACTTAAGTTTGTAGAAGATCAGGTTGAGATTAAAGATTTTCCTAATTTCAATTCGGGTGATACTATTACTGTTACCATCAAGATCAGGGAGGGAAATAAAGAGCGACTACAAAAGTTTCAGGGTGTTGTGTTGCAACGTGCAGGTGAAGGTCCTGCTGAAACATTCACTATACGCAAAATCTCGAACAATATAGGTGTAGAACGTATCTTTCCGATTTCTTCACCATTTATAGAAGATATTGAAATCAACAAAAAAGGTCAGGTGCGCAGAGCCAGAATTTTCTATCTGCGTAAGTTACGTGGCAAAAAAGCTCGTATCAAAGCTGCCCGGCATTAAGAAACAATATAGTTTAAAAAAATCCCGATTGAACTTCAATTGGGATTTTTTGATTGCCTGTGCTATCCTATCTACTACTCTACTGATGGCAGATGCATGCGGTTGCGTACCACTTCATAACAAGCGATTCCTGCAGCTACTGAAACATTTAGCGATCTGATCTCACCCAACATCGGGATGCTTAGCTTTTCATCGGCAAGCTCCAAATAAGCAGGAGAAACACCTTGATCTTCAGACCCTAATAAAAGAGCAATAGGACCTTTTAAGTCTGAATGCCAAATTAAACGATCCGTTTTCTCGCTAATAGCAACGACTTTTACTCCACTCTCTTTCAACAAGCCTATGGTATCTTTCAGATTATCTTCTCTGCAAATATTTATTCTGGTCAACGCACCTGCCGAGGCTTTTACCGCATCGGCCCCTATGAGTGCACTTCCACGTGCAGGGATCAGTAACGCATGCACACCAGCTGCTTCGGCAGTACGTGCTATAGCACCTATATTCCGCACATCAGTGATTTTGTCTAAAAGCAGTAAAAAAGGGTCTATACCAGCTTCGAACAACAAAGGAAGCAGATGCTCTATCTTTTGATATTCAACCGAAGCCATAAAGGCAATTACTCCTTGATGGTTTTTACGGGTGATACGGTTTAACTTCTCGGGTGGAACCCACTGAAACGGAACAGATAGCCTCTTGGCCAATCCCATAATTTCAGACAATTGTGGAGAACGTACACCCGACTGAAGCAGTAGTTTTTCTATTTCGGTGCCTGCCCTTAAAGCTTCAATAACAGGCCAGATACCATAAATAAATTCATTCGATCGTGTAGAAGCATTTGACATGAAAGCACCTTATTTTAATACAGCTTGTATTTGACACATACATTGAGGGTAAGTGGTAACTAAATAGAATTCCGCTTTTACCCTGAGCTGGCTAAATTACATTCTTTTCTGCTACTTTACTGATCATAGAACATATATCAATGAGTTTTTACTGGCTTTGGAACAAATTCCATTGTAACTTTACAGCAAAAAAATATGCCTTTTAAAAGATGGACTATCTTGTATCTCTTGTTATTGGCTACTAATGTCTTCGGTCAATATTACGAGCCTGCTAAGCCGGTTGCATCAAAAATCCTGATAAAAAATTTCTTTGATGCGGCTATGGTCTATCCTTCAGACGCTTATGACTTAAATAAATCGGGTAAGGTTGAAGTAACTTTTAAGATAGACACTGCAGGATTCCCTTTTGACTTTCACCTAAAAAAAAGTGTATTCCCTTCTTTAGACCGTGAGGCAATACGCCTGATCTCTTTGTTAATATGGTTTCCAAGCAAAAAAAATGGGGTGCCACAGCTTGATCAGAAAACTATGAGCCTTACATTCAATAAAAGGCACTACCAACGTATTGTAAAAGAGAGAGGATACGAGCTTCCAGGAATTTTTGAGATAGAACAGGATACAAACCGAAATATTTATAATTTTGCCGCCCTTGATATGCAAGCTCTGCCACTTCTTCCAGATAGCACCATAAGTCTGAAATGGTATGTTCAGCAGCAGTTACAGTATCCTGAGGCTGCTGCGAAGTTGGATATCACAGGCACTGTTCGTTTAGATTTTGTGATAGAAACGGATGGGATAGTATCCAACATACAAGTCACTGAGGCTGTGGGTGGAGGTTGTGATCAGGAAGCCATACGTATCTTGCAATCCATTCGATGGAAGCCCGGGATACGGGCAGGAATGGCAGTACGTTCGCACTCTTATTTACATATCACATTTAAGTTGGAGGATGCACGGCAGCAGCCCATTCCAAACAGACAAGCCAGTGGGCTCTAAAATTAATACCGAATTAGAATAATAAATCTGTACTATGAAAAAACACATTCTTTGGGGGTTAGCCCTGTTTTTTGTAACACCACATCTTACAGCACAAGATGAAGCTTTGCCTTCCAACTGGAAGAAGGAGGGAAAGATTGGTTTAAATCTTTCACAAAGTCATTTATCCAACTGGGCTGCCGGTGGTCAAAGCGCTTTGAACACACTCGGGCTGTTCAGCTATAAAGCCAATTATGCCAAAGATAAACATCAATGGGATAATTTTTTAGACCTCGCCCTTGGATACAGTGTGATAGGCACTTCCAAACCAATCAAAACTGATGACCGTATTGAATTCAGCTCTCAATTTGGGTTAAAAGCTACCGAGCAACTATTTTATAGTTTAGGTTTCTCGTTCAAATCGCAATTTGCCAATGGATTTGACTACGCCAATGATTCTACCCACCCTATCTCGGGCTTATTAGCACCCGGCTATTTCACCTTAGGTGTTGGAATGGACTGGAAACCTTCGGAACATTTTACCATCAGTCTTGCCCCATTGACAGGCAGAGTCACCGTAGTTACTAAAGAAGAGCTATCCGAAGCAGGTGCATTTGGTGTAGAGCCAGGCAATACTGCCCGTTTTGAGTTAGGTGCTAAAATGGTTGCCCGACTGAGCAAAGAAATAGCGAAAAATATTGAACTAAGTACCAAATTAGAACTCTTTACCGATTATCTGAAGAATCCTCAAAATATTGACGTGGATTGGCAAGCTACATTAACAATGAAGGTAAATAGTTGGCTAAATGCTAACATTGCCACCCATCTGATCTATGATGATGATATTATGATCATGGATAAAGACGGCAACATAGGCCCAAGAACTCAATTCAAAGAAGTATTCAGTTTAGGTCTGAGCTATACTTTCTGATCTAAGCTGCTTTTTACAATACGCTTCAAATGCCTTGATACCACTCATATCAGGGTGTTTTCTTATCAGTAAAGCTCCATAGAAACAGAAACTATACATATTAAACATTCAATACTAAAAAGAATGGAGCCTGATAATAATACTTATCTGATCCTGTCAACAGATTTCAGCAATCGGATGTCTTTGCGTATGCCATTTCGGGCAAATAGCAGGAATACGATAATCAGCAAAGGGCTAAAAACTCCATATGAATAAGTAGGCTCAGCAGATACAGCTTTAGTGATGGTCGGTATGTAAAAGAAAAACTGCAAAGCGATTTGAACCAAAGCTAAAAAGATAACCAAATTGATCCAATACAATTGCTGAGCAAGTTTTTTATATTGAAAGATCAGATACAATGGCAACAAAATCAATAAAGCCGCAATGATAATTGAAGGTAAGAGAGCTACAGTTTTCAATACAGGTAAATTATCTTTTACATGATCTACCACATCATATACAAAAAACTCTATAGTATGTAAAGTACCATAAAACCAAGCTATTGGAAAGAAGAAAGCCAATATAGCCACAAGGGTAGCCAGCATCAAATAGATCGTTTGTATCCTTTGTATCATATTTTTTTCTATTTTATGGCAAAGATAGCTTATAACAACACATAATAAAAACACCTTTTGAGATCATTATTTTTAAAAAAAACTTGGTATGCGATGAAACTTGGTTATCTTTGCTGCACTTTAGCATCGAAGCTACTGGTTATTGTACTATAAGATTTCATTATTCGGAATTCTCCGAAAACTTCATAATTTTCACACATTTTTATCTAATTTCAAACTCATGTATGATATAGTTGAGCTTAACGGAAAGCTCGTAAGCGAATTGAGGGAAATAGCAAAAAAATTAAATATTCCCAAGCCGGAAAAATTATTAAAACAAGACCTTATCTACCAAATTCTTGATCAGCAAGCTTTAAGGCCCAGAGTCAAAGAACCTAAAAGAACGGAACCACCCAAAGTGGTTGTTGAGAAACCCGTTGTCAAGCGTACAAAGCCTAAGAAAGAGGTTGAGAAGAAGGAGGCCGTTGCGGTAAAGCCTGAGCCTAAAAAGCCTGTCACACGTCCGGAGAAGCCGGTTACACCAGCTGCAAAAGAAACCGAGAAACCAACTACTATGACCCATCAGATTAAGCAAGAGCCTGTAGTTGCTAAAGAAAAGCCTATAGTCGCAAAAGAAAAACCCGTAGTCGCAAAAGAAAAACCTGCCAAAGAATTTCAGACGGCCAGCACAGCATCTCAGCCTTCATCAAGAACCCTTACACCTTTGGAAGGTGAGACACTGAGCACAAGCAAGCCTGACGAAAGAAGGCAAGGTCAAGCTGTTAAACCTCAAAAAGACACTTATTATCAGCAAAAAGAATCCCAGCGTCCATCAAAAGATATGGCAACAACCGATAGGCCGGTTACACCAAGAGAGCAGCAACCGCCTACTCGTGAGTCACATCCAATAGCACGTACACAACCTTCAGGACGTGGTCAGCAGCAGAGAAGAGACGACAAGCGTTTTCAAGACGGGCAGCGAAGCAGACATCAGGAGTATGCCCAGGAGCGCCAGGCCGATCATGCCAGCAGCCGACGCGACAGCCAGCGTGAACAGCCCCGCCCCAAAAGAGAAGAGCCACCATTTGAGTTTGATGGAATCGTACAAGCAGAAGGAGTACTTGAAGCTATGTCAGACGGATATGGATTCCTCAGATCATCCGACTACAACTACCTTAACTCACCGGATGATATATATGTATCACAATCACAAATTAAACTCTTTGGCCTTAAAACCGGTGATACAGTAAGAGGTTCAATACGGCCACCCAAAGAAGGCGAAAAATATTTCCCACTCATAAAAGTTGATTTGATTAATGGACTGCAACCAGAAGAAATACGCGATCGTATCCCCTTCGACTTTCTGACACCATTATTTCCAAACGAGAAGTTCAATATTACCGGGCATGCCGAAAACACCCATTCAACCCGTATCATGGATTTGTTTGCACCCATAGGTAAAGGACAACGCGGATTGATAGTAGCTCAGCCAAAGACAGGTAAAACAGTCTTACTCAAAGAAGTAGCCAACGCTATAGCCAAAAATCATCCTGAGGTATATCTGATCATCCTATTGATCGATGAGCGTCCGGAGGAAGTAACCGATATGGCACGCAGCGTAAGGGCTGAAGTCATCTCTTCTACATTCGATGAGCCGGCCGACAAACATGTGAAGATTGCAAATATCGTATTGGAGAAGGCCAAACGGCTAACCGAGTGCGGCCATGATGTAGTCATACTGCTCGATTCAATCACCCGTTTAGCACGTGCGTATAACACCGTATCCCCCGCATCAGGTAAAGTGCTATCCGGTGGGGTGGAAGCCAACGCACTGCAAAAACCAAAACGATTCTTCGGAGCTGCAAGGAAAATAGAAAACGGTGGATCATTGACAATAATAGCTACTGCACTAATTGATACAGGCTCCCGAATGGATGAGGTGATATTTGAAGAGTTTAAAGGAACAGGTAATATGGAGCTGCAGCTCGACCGTCGCCTATCTAATAAACGTATATGGCCGGCTATAGACATAGTCGCATCAAGTACCAGACGAGAAGACCTGCTGATGGAGAAAGATACAATGAACCGAGTGTGGATACTTAGAAATCATCTGGCAGATATGACGCCCATAGAAGCTATGGAGTTCCTGAAAGACAGAATGCGGTTCACCAAAACAAATGAGGAGTTTTTAATATCTATGAATGGATAACCGCATAGCAGATAACTAAACTATCAGAACGCCGCACTTAGTAGCGGCGTTTGTGTTTAAAAACCTATCTCTGAAAGTAAAGCCTGCACATCTAAACCACCAAAGCTGCCCGAACTCATCAAAGCTACTACATTGTTATCCGAAGATATAGCTTGCAGCGCTCTGACCAAACTTGCACTATCTTTAATTACCGACAGACTTCTTCCAAACCCTTCGCTAATTCGCTTATCCGACATCATTGGAAGCCGTTTCATGGCTACTGCATGAGGATCATAAAACACACAGGCGACATCTGCCTTATCTAATGTATGTTTATAATGATCAATAAATCCTTCACTCATGCTGCTAAAAGTGTGCAGCTCAAAACAAATGACCAATTGGTGGTTGGGGAAACGTTCGCGTAACGCCTCTACACTGGCCTGTAGCTTTGATGGGGCATGAGCAAAATCACGAAACAAATATCGGTCGCCTCTGACAGCCACTTGCTCCATCCTTTTGGAAGCACCAGCAAAACTTTGTATGGCATCATAAAACACATCATCAGCTACTCCAATTGCGCTACATACCGCTTTAGCCGCTGAGATATTGGCAAAATTATGCCTACCGAACAGCTTAACCGGATACTTCGCTCCATTGCGGTCAACCAAGCTAAGCTCCTTATCTGAGAGTTGATACGGGTGTACGCCATAAGGTTGAGAACGAAGCATATAGTCGGCTAATAATTTTTCCAACACTTCGTCTTCTTCGAAATAAAACAACTGTCCATCCGGCTCTAATTGAGCAAGTAGTTGCCTGAACTGATCAAGGTATTGATCAAAATTGGGAAACACATTATAATGGTCCCATCCAATACCGCTCAGCACAGCTATATGAGGGTGATAGTGCAGGAATTTAGGGCGTCTATCAATAGGTGAGGTAAGATACTCATCTCCTTCAAGGATCATCCATTTTGCATACTTACTCAACCTTACCATGACCTCAAAGCCGTCTAACTGGGCTCCTACCATATAATCTGTGTCAATACCGGCTTGCTTCAACACATGCAGTATCATGGCAGTAATAGTCGTTTTGCCGTGGCTTCCAGCTATGACAACACGTTCCTTATCTATGGATTGTTGATACAGATACTCGGGATAGCTGTATATCTTCACTCCAAACTCTTGTGCTCTGAGAAGCTCCGGATTATCGCTTCTGGCATGCATGCCAAGAATAACGGCATCAAGCCGTAAATGAATCTTTTCAGGGAACCAGCCTAAAGCTTGCGGTAACAGCCCCCTGCTTTTCAACCGGCTGTAGGAAGGTTCAAAAATTTCATCATCCGATCCACTGATCGTGTATCCTTTATCCTGTAATGCCATGGCTAAATTGTGCATGGCACTCCCTCCTATTGCAATGAAATGAACCTGCATATCAATTTCTTATCCATTTAGTACGAATAATTTGGGTTGTGCGTATCGCTATTATCCGTTCTAGGATCGTGAATATTACCTGATCCGACAGCTTGAGCGTATGGTACTAACCAAATCGTTTTTTTTACAAAAGTAGAGGTTTTCAATACATTTTGTCAGATATCCTCATAGATAGAAAACATGCGAAAAAACATCTGTTTGCATAAGAAATCAACAACAAAACATATCTTCAAAAAAATAAAGAAGTTTAGAATTTTCTTTATGATTGATAGAAACTTGTATCTTTGAGACATGGAAAAAGCCTTGGGAAAAACTCCGAAATACGTAGTCAATATATCTGATCAACAGCGGGATATGATGCTTGGCCATGGACGTATCCCTCCTCAAGCCATTGATTTGGAAGAGGTGGTCTTAGGTGCCATTATGATTGAAAAAGACGCCCTTACAAGTGTTATCGACATACTTCAACCGGAGGTATTTTACAAAGATGCCCATCAGCGCATCTTTGAAGCCATACAGCAGTTGTTTTCCAAATCGGAGCCTATAGATATACTCACGGTAACCAGTGAGTTACGTCTGAATGGGCATCTTGAGTTAGTAGGTGGCCCTTATTTTATTTCCCAGTTGACCAATAGGGTTGTTTCTGCTGCCAATATTGAGTTCCATACCCGAATACTGATCCAAAAATATATTCAACGTGAGATGATACGTATCTCGTCCGAGATCATTAAAGATGCGTATGAAGACACCACGGATATTTTTGATTTGTTAGATAAGGCTGAATCGCAGTTGTTTGCCATCAACGAATCGAATTTAAGGGGTAGCCTTGCTTCTATGTCGGATTTGGTTCAATTGGCAATCAAGGAGATTGAGGCTGCCAAAGACAGCACCCAAACGCTTAGGGGCGTGGGTTCAGGTTATACTGATTTAGACAAGGTTACACAAGGTTGGCAAAAAAGCGATCTGATCATCCTGGCTGCCCGTCCGGGGATGGGGAAAACAGCTTTAGCACTGAATATGGCGCGTAATGCAGCTGTCATACACGATAAAGCGGTTGCCTTTTTCACATTGGAGATGTCAGCCATTCAATTAGTTACCCGACTTATCTCGGCCGAGACAGGATTCCCATCCGAAAAACTACGGCAGGGACATTTAGCTCTATACGAATGGCAGCAATTAGTCACTGGAGTATCTATGCTGACCAATGCAAAAATGATCATAGACGATACACCTCAGCTGACTGTGTTTGAGCTTAGAGCCAAATGCAGGCGGTTAAAGCAACAACACGATATCCAAATAGTATTCATAGATTACCTGCAAATGATGCGCTCGGGCAGCGACCACAAAGGAAATCGGGAACAAGAGATCAGCATCATCTCACGCTCCATAAAAAGCTTAGCAAAAGAGTTGAACATACCCATTGTTGCTTTATCACAGCTTAGCCGGCAGGTTGAACAACGGGCAGGCTCGAAAAAACCTATGCTGTCCGACCTTCGCGAATCAGGAGCTATAGAACAGGATGCTGACCTGGTGTTATTTATCTATCGACCTGAATATTACGGCCTGACAGAAGATGAAAACAACGATAATCTGAAAGGATTGGCATTGCTTGAAATAGCTAAGCACCGCAACGGACAGTTAGCAACCGTTGAACTAACGTTTAAAGGTGAAATAACCAAGTTTGAAGAAAGAGCCCAAACACGTAGCTTAATCGGAGGAAGGCGTACTGCTGCTATACCACCTAAAACCCAAACCATGCCATCAAAAATGAATAAAGATTTAGATGATGGATTCGATACACCACCAGATAAAGATCAGGAACTACCACCCTTTTAAGATTTCCCACAATTGTTATAAACTCTCAGGATAATATATTGTTAAGATCAATCCCTTTTGATGACATACATAAATTTCAATCGTTTAAAACCCTCTACTCCATGAAAAAAAGCTACCTATTGTTCAGTTTTGTTTTCCTTCTGAAAAGCATTAGTCTGTTTGCGTTACAAGATATCGAGCTGAGCTATAATCTGAAGGTAAATAAAAAATACGCACTTGAAATAGTTTCGGTACAAACCATCACTATGGAGTTAATGGGTCAGACGATGACTGTTAAACAGCAATCTACTGTAGATCAGGAGATACGTATTGCCGATGAGATCAATGAAGGCTATAAATTAGAGATAGAATCCAAACGGATACAGATCAAACAAAACACTATGGGCATGGAGTTCAAATGGGATAGTAAATATCCTGAGACAGACGATCCTATGGTTAAACAGCTTGCAAATCAGTTGATTGCAGCTATCGAATCGGTAACCTACACCACCATAGAAAAAAACGGAATGCCAATCCATACGGAAGGGTCAGAGCTACAGATTGATAAAGGCAATATCTCTGGTTTTGAATCTGGTATGATGATTGTCTTCCCAAACAAACCTATCAAACCAGGAGAAAGTTGGGAAACAGAGTTTAAACCTGATTCTAATAGCGATTTTATCATCACATCCACTTATACTTTAGAAGAGATCAAAGGCAATCAGGCAACTATTTCGTTTGATGGAACGCTAAGCGGAAGTCAGATTATGGGACAAAACGCCAACATAAGCGGGAATATCACCGGTAAAAGTAAAATAGACATCCGCACAGGGTGGATGATAGATTCTGCAGTGCATCAAACCATACAAACCATTATCGAACAAGAAGGCATGCAGATACCAATGAAAATAGATAACTTTACGGAAGTTGTCTCAAAATAATTTATAGCCATATCCCCATTGGTATGTATGTTCTGATCAACAGGCCATGAACTAAGGTGGTATGTAACAAGATTTTCCTTCGTTGGCTGATGAGCTTTTTGCTTACATTTGTTTTTCTTTGGTAGAAAACCTATGCAACGCTTAAAGCAGGTCTCACGCATCATTTTGCAGATCATAAAAACTATTGTATTTATCAATGGATTGATCTTTAGTCTTATGATCGTACTGAGTTTTACCGACTTACCTTATTTATGGTATCATAGATTGGGAACTGCTTTGCAACAGCCTCAGCTAAAGTCACCTGATTATATAGTGTTGATGGGTGCCGGTGGCATGCCCGGTCCGCAAAGCCTGTTGCGATGCTCCTACGCCGCTTTAGTAGCCAACAAATATCCGGAAAGCCAGATCATCATTGCGTTACCAGCCGATACCAACGATTTTTTGCAAACCGATCATCAGAAAATGATAGATGAGCTAGTGATGAGAGGGATTGAACCAAACAGGATCATATCTGAAACAGCAGGCACCAACACTTTTTTACAAGCCACACATATCATGCAAATCATCTCGGATAAACAAGCAGAGCTATTGATCATCACCTCGCCCGAGCATATGTACCGAAGCATACTCACATTTCGTAAGATTGGGTTTCAACAGGTGAACGGTATCCCTGCCTTTGAAGGCACATTCGATGACCAATTGCTGATCAGTGAAGATCAAAAAGACAACCGATCCTATCTGAATGCCGAAAACTATTTAGACTTGCGTTATAATATGTGGAACTACCTTCAGTATCAAATAATTGTGATGCGTGAGCTAACTGCCATTAGCTATTATAAACTCAGGGGATATATCTGAGGCTGCCTTCTGTTGAAACCCTTCCAAAAAATAAGACAACCTATTTCCTTACTGTCGCATAAATCAGAAATAGTATTCATTTTTCTGAACTACACGCAATAATTAATGATCTGTTGAAATGTATTTATAGAATTGTTACGGCATTTTGGATAAAATCTTTGACAAGTTATCAAATGCTGTAACCCGATGACAATCAAGTTGTTTTTATCCTCATCAAGCAGCCTATATGATCAGGCTGTTGTTTGCAGCACTTCATTTACCAAACGGGCAGCGTCTTCAAGTCTGATAGCCGAATACACCTTCAAGCCTGACCGATCGATGATCTCTTTCCCTTGTTCGGCATTGGTTCCTTGCAATCGTACTATGATAGGCACTTTTATCTCACCTATATTATTATATGCATCTACTACTCCTTGTGCTACCCGTTCGCCTCGAACAATGCCGCCAAATATATTGACTAGGATTGCTTTTACATTCGGGTCTTTCAATATGATTCGAAATGCTTCTTCTACCCGTTTCGCATTGGCTGATCCACCTACATCCAGGAAGTTTGCCGGTTCGCCGCCCGACATTTTAATCATATCCATAGTAGCCATAGCTAATCCGGCTCCATTCACCATGCATCCTACATTGCCATCTAACTTAACATAATTCAGGTCAAACCGGCTGGCCTCCACTTCAATAGGGTCTTCTTCATGCAGGTCGCGCATAGCGGCTATATCTGACTGGCGAAAGAGTGCATTATTATCGATTACCACTTTTGAGTCGGCAGCAAATATTTTATCATCGGCAGCCTTGATCACCGGATTGATCTCAAAGAGGTTAGCATCAGAGCCTTCGTAAGCCCGATAGAGTGCTTGTACGAATTGCACCATCTCCTTAAATGCTGTGCCGGACAATCCTAAGTTAAAGGCTATCTTTCTGGCTTGAAACGGCAAGAGGCCAGTACAGGGATCAATGATCTCTGTAAAAATCTGATCGGGAGTTTCCTCAGCTACTTTTTCTATATCCATCCCACCTCTTGGAGAGTACATGATCATATTCCGGCTTAGGCTGCGGTTGAGCAGTATACTCATATATATTTCCGACACCTGTGAAGGACCGGGATAATAGATATTCTGCTCGATTAAAACTTTACGTACTAATTTTCCTTCTGCACTAGTTTGAGGTGTAACTAACATCATCCCGATGATCTGATCGGCAAAGCGTTCAACTTCTTCTAATGATTTAGCTATCTTCACTCCACCGCCTTTGCCACGTCCACCGGCATGAATCTGTGCTTTGACAGCCCATTTATCCGAGCCAGTGGCTTGTTGAATCTCTTTGGCGGCATCTACAGCTTTGGCAGGCGAATCAGCTATGATACCCATAGGGACGGCTACACCATAATTGCTTAAAATTTGTTTTCCCTGAAACTCATGTAAATTCATAAAACTATTTTGTTACTTTTTAAGAGGTCAAAAATAGCATATTTGTATTGATTGGGGTGATTATTTTTTCATTCGACTATTCTTGACTATCTCTGGGAAGTCGATTGAAGTCATTGTTTATGCCAAAACTGTATCTAAAACCTTAAAAAACCTATTTTTGCATTTGTTTAAGGAGAAGTATGATCCATTGTTCTAATATCACTAAACGATACGGCAGGCTTGAGGTACTCAAAGGCATTCATATGCAGGTTGAGGCAGGTGAAATAGTTTCTATAGTAGGCGCTTCGGGTGCGGGCAAGTCAACCTTGCTGCATATCATAGGATCGTTGGACAAGCCCGACACAGGTATGGTAAAGATAAATGATGTGGACTTGTTCGGCTTGACAGATAAGGCTCTTTCAAGTTTCAGGAATCAGGAGATTGGGTTTGTATTTCAGTTTCATCATTTGTTACCTGAGTTTACAGCTTTGGAAAACATCTGTATCCCGGCATTTATTGCAGGTGTCTCAAAGGCAGAAGCCACTAAGCGTGCGTTAGAGCTTTTGGATTTTTTCGGTCTTGTAGAGCGTTCTTCTCATAAGCCTTCCGAGCTTTCCGGAGGCGAACAGCAACGCATAGCCGTTGCCCGGGCATTGATCAACAAACCGGCAGTCGTCTTAGCCGATGAGCCTTCAGGCAACTTAGATTCAACAGCCTCCACAGCTTTACATGAGTTGTTTTTCAAGCTGCGCGACAACTTCCAACAAACTTTTGTCATCGTTACACATAATCCTGTCTTAGCAGATATGGCTGACCGAAAACTACATATACTCGACGGAATGATCTCTCATCCACACTAAACGCAGATACCTATCGTTTTCTATGGCACATAGTAATTTTTCTCTCAACATGCTACGTAGTTTCATCTCAGCAATCCTGATACTCATTATATTGAGTGGCATTGGCAGCCAAATAGTAGTAGCCCAACAAGGCCAATCGTATGAAAGCAATATGCAGTCGGGAAATGAACGTTTTCAGGCAGGTGATTTTATCAGTGCAAAAACATATTTTGAAATGGCGCTGCGAATACGTGAAAACGATGCTACAGCCCAGAAGCGACTGTCGGAGACCATCACCAGGATAAGTCAACAGATGGAGCAGCAGGAACGCTTTTACCAGCACTTAGACTATGGCGATAGACTTCTTTCGGAAGGCAAGCTACAAGATGCACTATCGGCCTATCAACAAGCACTCTTGATCTTCCCAGAAGATAAATATACCAAAGCTCAGGCAAACAAAATACGGGATGAGATAGCCCAAACAGAAGCTAAAGAATCGGCTTATGTACATGCGATGAGTATAGGACAGCAACTGTCGGAGGCAAAAAAATACGAAGAAGCATTGCTGCAGTTCGATCAGGCCTTACAGCTATTCCCCGAACGGACCGAGGCTAAGAGCTCGCATACAGAAACCAAAGCTCTATTAGAAGAACAACAGGCAATTGAACACGCATTTCATCAGCTGAAAGAAGAGGCTCAAGTATGGATAGCCCGAAAAAATTATGAGGCAGCCATTCAAAAACTTGAAGAAGCGTTACAACAATTCCCTGACGACGCCCCTACCCGTATCCAATTGGCAGAGACCCAGCAGCTTCATCAAAAAACTCAACAGTATGAAGAATTATTAGCATCCGCCGACCAGGCGTATGAAAACAAACAAATGCAGCAAGCCCGACAACTATACACTCAAGCTCTTGATTTCTGGCCGGACCAAGCTTATCCGACAGATATGATCAGTAGGATAGATGCGTATTTTGAAAGCGATAGTTATCTGAGTACCATCGCATTGGCTCAATATTTAGAAGAAGCCGAACGATTGTATCAGGATCAAGCATGGAAAAAAGCGTTAGAACTATACCATAAGGTATTGGATATTGAACCGGAACATATTGCAGCTACCGAACGTGTGACTGAAATAAGCTTTCAACTGAAAAAAGTAGAGGAGTTGGCTCAACAGGAAGATGCTTTCCAACAATTAGTGAAACAAGGGGATGACTACTTTGAACAGCATGCCTTGACAGAAGCTGCCCATTCATATCGTGAAGCGCTGAAAATATTCGACAGGGAAGCTACACAGAACAAGCTGAGCCAAACAGAGGAATTACTTGCCCAACAGGAACAAATGGTTCAACAGCAAGAGCAGTATGATCAGTTGATACAGCAAGCCGATGATCAGATAGTACAGAAAGAATGGACTCAGAGCAAGCTTTTATTGGAAGCAGCTATTGCCATTTTGCCCGATCGGGAAGAAGCTAAGACGCGAATAGAGCTGGTAAGCACTGAGTTACAACGTTTAGAATCAGAAATCCTTGCAGTTGAGGCCCAATACGAACAATTGATGCAACACGGCATACAAGCTTTGGAGGACGAGCATTATGATGTTGCCTATCAGGCATTCGATCAAGCGCAACAACTAAAGCCATCTGAATCGCTGCCTAAGGAAAAAATAAAAGAGATAGAGGCGATTCAAAACCAAAAAGCAGCAGTTCTTGAGTTAGAAAAACGCTATCACGATCTCATTGCACAAGCCGATCAATTATTTGAAAGCAAAAGATGGGAAGAGGCATTAGAAACTTTTACAGAGGCTCAAAAAATCATGCCTGAGGAAGACTATCCTATAGAAAAAATAGCTGCCATCGGCCTTATCATTCAGGAAGCTGACACCAAAAAGAAGATAGAGCAAGAGTATGCGTTATTGATCAGTCAGGGAGATGAAGCCTTCCATAATCAGCAATTGGGGGCTGCCAAAGAAAAATATACAGCAGCTCTTGTGCTTCAGCCTGACGAGGCATATCCTAAGGAGCAAAATCGTATTATTGATGACTTGGTTGCCAGGCAAGCCGAAAAGGAAGAACAGGAGGCTGCATATCAGGAGCATATCGCACAGGCTGACCAGCTGATGCAGCTAAAAGAATGGGAACAAGCAATGCAGCGTTTTGAATCAGCTGCCCTACTAAAGCCGGAGGAGAGCTATCCAAAACAAAAGATAGAAGAGATAAAGATACTCATAGGTGAGCAGGCTGCTGCCGAGGCTTTAGCTCAGCAGATTGAGCAACTGATCAACCAGATGGAAGAACAGTATGAATCCGGTGCTTATGACGAGGCCAATACAACTGCCAACGAAATTTTAAAGCTTGACGCTCAAAACAGTACGGCTGTCGAAAGGAAACGGCATATTAAGTCAGCCATGGATGAGTTGGTTAGACAAGCAGAACAATCATACCAAAACGCTATTCAACAAGGTGATGTATTAGTTGAAGAAAAATCGTATCAGGATGCGATCATTGCTTATAAGACTGCCTTAGGCTATAAAAAGGATGATGCGGTTGCCAAAGAGCGTATATCACTGGTTGAAAAGATACAAGAAGAGCGTCTGATAGCAATTAGAAGTGCGTATAACCAAGAGCTCAGTCAGGCTGACAGGCATTACAGATCAGGGAACTACGATCTGGCTATAGAATTTTATCTAAAGGCCGAAGGGATCAAACCTGATGAGAGCTATCCTCGTGAGATGATTGGTAAAATAGCTGATGCTATGGAAGCCAACAAAATACGTGAGCTACTCAGCACTGCGTTACGCATTGAAAGCAATCAATCTGAAAAATTCGACTTCGAGCCGGTTGACGTAGCTGACAGAAGATCAAACTATATCCTCATCAAAGCTAAGAACCTGACGGAAAACACATTTACTTTATTAGTTAATTTTGGCAGTCCGTCAGGTCGTAACGGCGGCTTTGTACTCCCTATACCCGACAATGCTCTGACAAACGACTTCATAGTGCGCATAGGATCACAGTATAAATGGTTCAGTGAAGATAATACCTGGATTGAACTGCTTCCGGAAAATGGCCAGATTGAATTGTACCAGATACAAATTTCCAAAGGAGCATTATAAGGCATATACCCACGAGTATTTGTTTATGAACCTATTATGATAGGGTCAAATATTTTGGGTTTTCAAACAAAAAATTTAGATTTGCACGACTGCTATCTATAGAGTGTGCCACCTTTTTTGATAATCAGGTTGTCATAGTTCTTTAGGAAAACTTGTATTAACTAAGCTGCAATACCATGACTGAGCTCAGCCGCCATTTTCAGTTTTTTCGCAAAGGGATCATAGGTCACGATCTTGTGTATCAAAGTCCATATGGTGCTCAACAACTTATGTATGCCGACTGGATTGCCAGTGGTCGTTTGTATGGCCCTATTGAAAACCAGATCAGCCAGATCATTGGCCCTTATGTTGCCAACACCCATACTGAGACTAGTGAAACAGGTACTTTAATGACTCACGCTTATCATCACGCTCACAAGCTCATCAAAGAGCATGTCAATGCGGGACCTAATGATGTGATCATTACTGCCGGAACAGGAATGACGACGGTGATCAACAAGATGCAACGCATCATGGGACTAAAAAACTGCCGCATGCTAAATCGTGGAGATAAATGTCAACAAACCAGCGAACGTCCGGTAGTTTTTATCACACATATGGAACATCACTCCAATCAAACAAGCTGGTTTGAAACTAATGTAGATCTAGTAGTGTTGCAGCCTGACGATGATTTGCTTGTTGATCCGGAGGAGTTGCGCAAACAGTTAGAAAAGTATAAAGACCGACCTTTCAAGATAGGTTCATTTACTGCCTGCTCCAATGTTACTGGCATTGAGACGCCTATATACGAGTTAGCGAAGATCATGCATGAGTATGGTGGTATCATTTTCGTTGACTTTGCTGCCTCGGCCCCTTACGTAGATATAGATATGCATCCCAAAGACGACGAGATGAAAAAATTGGATGCCATTTTTTTTAGTCCGCATAAATTTTTAGGAGGGCCCGGAAGCTCAGGCGTGATGATATTCGACAGCTCGTTATACGATAGTCCTACACCCGACATCTCTGGTGGCGGTACGGTGGACTGGACCAATCCTTGGGGTGAATATAAATATATAGATGATATAGAGATACGGGAAGATGGTGGTACCCCTGGCTTTTTACAAGCCATACGTACTGCCCTTGCTATTGATCTGAAAAATCAAATGAACACTTCATTGATCCGTCAACGCGAGCAAGAAATGATAGACATGGCTTTCAAAGGCTTGCGGCAGATCAAAGGCTTACGTATCTTAGCTGATAATGTTGAAGAGCGCTTAGGCGTGTTATCATTCTATTTGGAAGACATACACTTTAATTTAGTTGTCAAACTCTTAAGCGATCGTTTTGGGATACAGGTCAGGGGTGGATGCGCTTGTGCCGGCACCTACGGTCATTTTCTGCTCGATGTCAGCTACGAACGTTCAAAAAAAATCACTGAGCTGATCAATTTTGGCGATCTGTCGGAAAAACCCGGATGGATACGAGCTTCATTTCATCCTACTACTACCGATCAGGAGATCCATCATTTGATACATGCAGTAGAAGAGATCAACATACATCATAAGAAATGGTCAGAGGATTATGTGTATGACAAGTATAAAAACGAGTTCAGACATACATACGATCCGGCAGATAAATTTTCTAAGATACATTCATGGTTTAAGTTGCATTCGAGCTAACGGATGTATTGGTCATACCCTATTTCTGTACTTTTTAATCGAAGCGTACTACTTTTTCTACACCAGACAGCTTGCCTATTCGATGCATCAGCTGTTCTAAATGAGTGGTATCTTTGATCATCAGCCCTATCTTCCCTTCAAATCGTCCATCTCGGGTATCGAAACTGATGCTACGCATAATCACCTTCAAGTCATTGGATATCAGGTTAGTGATTTCACCTACTATGCCAAGCGTATCTTTGCCTGAGACCTTGATACCAGTGTTAAAGTTAGGGTGATCAATAGATTGTTTCCATTCGACCTTTAGAAAACGATATGGGTATCGTTCCTGCATCCTACGTGCATTAGGGCAGTTCACCCGATGTATGGTAATACCTGTGTTGATAGTTACAAACCCAAGTACTTCATCACCCGGGATAGGATTACAGCAACGAGCCAATTTATAGGTTACATTGCTGATGGAATCGTCTATCACCAAATAATCGTCACTCCCGCTGTGTTTGACGGTAGGTTTTGTATGTACGGTTTCTTCGGTACTAGTTTTTACAGTAGTTTTCTCCCCATCGGCTAGTCCAATCAGATAGCGTTTTATCTCGAGCATATCGATCTTCTCGGTAGCGATCCTGTAATATAATTCTATCGCATTCTTCAGCTTATAGTATTTCACTAATTGATTGATGCTGTCATCGGTATATGCTATTTTCCAATTTTTGAGTTTTCTCAGCAATTCAGCTTTACCTATTTCAGCTTCTTTAAGCTCTTCTTCTTTAAGGTGTCGTTTGATTCGGGCTTTGGCTCTGTCTGTAACGACGAATGAGAGCCAGTCATGTTTAGGGCTTTGTCTTTTATTGGTGAGTATCTCTACCTTATCCCCATTGTTCAGCACATGTCGTATGGGAACAATTTTATTATTCACTTTAGCTCCGTTGCATCTGGCTCCTACTTCGGTATGTACTTCATAGGCAAAGTCGAGCACAGTAGAGCCATTTGGCAGTTGTTTGAGGTCGCCGTTTGGGGTAAAAATAAATATCTTATCTGCTACTCCTGATGTATCTTTTCTATACGCATTAAACTGGAGTTGTCCAGGGTTTTCCAACACATCTCTTACCTGATTCAGCCACTGCTCTGCTTCTCTTTTTGCGGGTTTATCTTTATACAGCCAGTGTGCTGCTTGTCCTTTTTCGGCTGTATTATCCATTCTTTCAGAGCGTATCTGTACTTCTACCCATATACCTTCAGGGCCTTCTACGGTGGTATGCAATGATTCATAACCCGATGCTTTGGGAGTAGTGATCCAGTCGCGCAGCCGCTTAGGGTTCGGATTATACAAGTCAGTTACTATGGAATAGATTCGCCAGCAGTCTTCCTTTTCACGTTTGGGCGTGCTTTTACTGATGATACGCATCGCAAACAAATCATAAACTTGTTCGAACAGCAGTTTCTGATCGCGCATCTTAACCCATATACTGGGTATTGACTTGGTTCTCCATTTTAGTGTACAATCGAATCCATGTGCTTCAAGCTCTTTTTTGATAGGCTGGATAAACGCTTCCATCAAAGCGGTTTGCTTGTCTTTGCTGGCTGCTATTTTCCCTTCTATCTCGGCAAACACATCAGGCAGTTCGAAGCGCATCACACGTTCTTCAAACTCGGCTTTAATCGTATAAAGTCCTAAGCGGTGAGTGATAGGTATATACAAATGCTTGACCTCTAAAATAAAGCGATGCTGCCGATGCTCATCCAATGCGGTGATATTACGCAGATCGTAAAGCCGGTGAGCAATTTTGAGTAAGATCACCCGTATATCTTCTATAAGCGACAAAAAGAGTTTGCGAAACTGATCAGATTGGTACGACAGTCTGTCGGTAGGTAGTTCGGATATTTTTTGAAATCCTGATAAAATCGTTACTGCATCCGCACCGAAGGTCTCGGTCAATCTTTTCCAGTGTGCTTCATCTTTTATCTGATGATTATGAAATAGGGTAGCAATAACAGTTGGCACTCCTAAACCCAATTCATTGACTGCTATTTCGGCTACATTCAGATGGTGCATGATGAATGTTTGTCCATCAACATTCGTCTGATTGTCACAGTATTTCAATGCTTCATCAAAAGCTTGATCTAACAATGCCAGTTCCTCTGCATGTGTAACTGCTTCCAGACTTTCTTTTAGTAGTCTCCAGCTGTTTTGGATTGGATTTGTCATTCAGTAAAAATAGAGCCCGGCCAGACCGCAGCATAATTCAACAGTGCAAGAAAAAGCAGTATGTACTACTAACGAATGGCTTTACTTTTTAGTGCCTATTTCTTTATCTTTGGGTGTTTTCATTCCTTCTTCTGAGATGCTGTCTCTCATTTTTGTATCGGCTTGTATATTTTGGAATTTATAGTAATCCATTATACCTAAGTTACCCGATTTGAATGCTTCGGCTATTGCTTGTGGTATGAGTGCTTCGGCCTGTATCACATTAGCTCGTGCTTCTTGTGCCCTGGCTTTCATCTCTTGCTCTGATGCAACGGCCATCGCACGTCTTTCTTCGGCTTTGGCTTGTGCGATATTTTTGTCGGCTTGTGCCTGATCCATTTGTAGTACGGCACCAATATTCTTACCTATATCAATATCAGCAATATCAATTGAAAGTATCTCAAATGCGGTACCTGAATCAAGGCCTTTTCTAAGGACTACCTTTGAGATGCTATCCGGGTTTTCTAGTACTGATTTATGTGAGTCGGCTGATCCGATTGAGCTGACTATACCTTCGCCTACGCGTGCCAATACAGTTTCTTCGCCGGCTCCTCCAACAAGTTGTCGGATATTAGCCCGAACGGTTACCCTTGCGGTAGCGATCAGTTGTATCCCATCTTTGGCTACGGCTGTAACCTTTTCGGTATCAATCACCTTAGGGTTTACCGACATTTGTACTGCCTGAAACACATCTCGGCCGGCCAGGTCAATAGCTGTAGCTGTTTTAAAATTCAGACTGATATTAGCCTTATCAGCTGAGATCAGTGCATTGACTACCTGCTGAACCCTTCCCCCTGCCAAATAATGTGCTTCGAGATCATCGCGTTCAACTTTCAGACCTGCTTTGGTAGCGGCGATCATGCTATTGACGATCACCGAAGGAGGTACTTTCCTCCACCGCATCAGGATCAGCTGAAGCAGTGAGATACGAACACCCGACACAAGGGCGGTAAACCATAAACCTACAGGGATGAAATAAAATAGAAACCATATCAGAAATATAGCTCCTAAACCTATTGCTACAATAAGAAAAGTCTCATTCATAAAATTACGTTTTTAATTTAATAAAAATTTTATTGTCTTCTATCTTGATCACTTCAATTGGCTGGTCTTCCTCAATAAATTCCGAGCGGGCATGAACTTCATAAAACTCATCATGTATCAATGCCTTTCCAACTGGTGTACATCTTGAAATGGTGATGCCCTGATCACCTACTTTCACTTTTTCGGTGTCAATGATATTCACCCGGGCATCAATATTGGTCTTAAGCATGGCTTTATCCCATGTTTTAGGGCGCAGCACCAATGCCAATGCGATCAGGTTGATCAACAGTATGGCTCCAAGCGTATAGAATCCTGCCGATGTGCCATGATATTGAAAAGCTAAATAGACGGCTAACACCATTAATCCAAAGCCGATAATACCAGCAAGACCGCCACCTGGTATCACAAAGATCTCTAATAAGACCATAGCTAATCCAACGCCGATTAAAACAAAAATAATTGTCCACATATTATTCTATAGTTGTTGTAAGCTGTCTTAAAACAAATTCACGGTGCATAGCTCTTAGCTCAGATATCACTCCAGATTTTATGGCACATTTTCCTCTGTAATGTGCAATCATTGTACAGGTTTCGGCCTGTTCCAGACTATGGTCGCAAATTTCTATAAGAGCCTGAATCACATAGTCAAAAGTATTAAAGTCATCATTATGAAGGATCAGCTTATTCATGGGCTTGCGCAGCTGATCTGTCTCTACTTCATGCAGTTGTTTCTCTTTTACCATACGAAGCCTTGCTTGTTTTAAAAAGATAAAGATACAAATAATATATTGTGACAACCATTTTACTTAAATAGGGAGAAAAATAAAAGTCAGGCTTGTCCGGTTAAGCTACTGAATAAAAATAAATTGGAAAGTGTGAGCCTTCGTATCTTTTTTTTTGGTTAGCTGCTTCAATCGTTTTATTCGATCAACAACTCCCTGCTTTGCTTATTTTTGTGCCATGACTACTAAAGATCATTTATTCATACAAAGGTTAGATTCGTTGCTCAAGGGGCCATTGCCGGGGGGTTCGGCTCAGATGCAGTTAGAGCCTGCTACTCGCAAGCTGTTTCCCGACAGGCCATCAGCTGCTGATCCACCGCGTGAGAGTGCTGTTTTGGTGTTGTTATATCCGCAGGCCAACAGTCTGCATACAGTTTTAATCAAGCGAAACGATTACAATGGGGTGCATAGCGGTCAGGTATCTTTCCCGGGTGGGAAGATGGAGGCAAGCGACCCTGACCATATTTGTACTGCATTGCGTGAGACAAGGGAAGAGATAGGCGTTGCTGAGACACAGATTCAAATATTAGGCAACCTGAGCCCGTTGTATGTACCTCCAAGCAACTTCAATATACAGCCTGTAGTAGGTTTCAGCCGCCATGCGCTTCAATTTTCACCCGACCCTTATGAGGTGGCTGAAATATTTACCGTATCAATGGAGGAGATGTTGAATCCGGCTTTAGTAAAAAAAGAAACCGTCAGATTAGCTGACGGTCGCTTGTTTCAGGTTCCATGTTATGTCTTTCACCAACAAATAGTATGGGGTGCCACATCGATGATCATAAGCGAGTTTATTGAGATAGTCAAACAAGCTTTAGCATAAAACCAATCAGAGGATCACTATCTTACTTTCGATTTTAGCACTATGCCGTAAAGATTCGGTTACGCCACAATATCTGTCTTGTGACAAACTGACAGCCTTCTCAAGTTTTGACTTATCCAGGTTGTCGCCTTTAAAAGTATAGGTGATCATGATCTTATGATAAAATTTAGGGTGCTCATCGGTCAGCTCGGCTTCTACCTCTACATTAAAATATTCAGGTTCGACCCGCATTTTCTTCAAGATAGAGACTACATCCATTCCGGTACACCCACCTAATGATACCAGGGTAAGAGGTTTTGGACGCGGTCCTTTGTTCTGACCGCCTACATGCTCATCAGCATCTAACACTAATTTGAAGCCATTCACTTCAGCTTCAAAAGACATATCACCTGACCAGGTTAAATCAACTTTATTTTTCATCTGAGTATAGTTTTGAAATTGTCCATATTTTATAGCAATTCCAAAATGTTCAACTGATGGAACCGCCTTGTTTTCCCATATACTTTTTTAAAAGGACATATACGTTTGGTCCTATGTGTTTAAAAGTCAAAAACCATGGTATGATCCCCATTTTAATTGAATGCAAAAAAGGCTGGGATGATACCGGCGCCTATGGAATCAACAAGCATGCCATCATATTTATATCTAAACACATACCCATTTTCCATGTAATTTCCGACATCCGAAACAAGTATCATATTATTATTCGGATCAACAGCTACCCTATAAAAGCTATTGCCATTCGATTCGACCCAAGGCGTATCAGGTAGTTGATCATCGGTCAGTGCCATCTGATATATATGGTAATTGATAAAATACAGTGTATCAGCAGTATTATTTATTGTCAACGCTTCCGGTGCCATTGATTTGGATGGAAAGTTGAAACGCTTTTCTATAGATAGGGTTTTAGGGTTGATTCGAAACAAAGCCGGATATTCTTCTTCCATAAACCCGCCACTACATAAGACCCACAACCGTTCGTTCTTGTCTAACACCATGCTGTTAGGTTCTTTTGCCACCACTATACTATCTGATACCTTATCGAATCTGGCGTCAATGACTTGTACGGTATTATTTTCAGTAGTTTGGTTATAGTTCGTCCAGTTAGTGGTAAATACTTTGGTATCATAGAGTAACAGATTTTCTGTGGTCTTACCAGTATTGATGTTTCCTAATATTTGAAGATTAGAAGGGTTGATAACAGTAACTCCTGTATAGTTAAAATCAGACACATAGGCCTTTTCAGCATCTATGACCTGAATATAACGAGGCGAATACAATCCGCTTAGCTTGGCTACTACTTTACCCGTAGAAGCATTCATGCTCCAAATAGTACTGCTGTTGTTAACGACTATAAACGCATAGTCATTCCAGATACTGACGCTATGACCTACATCACCAAGGGGCAGGTCGTTTTTTTGATAGAAGAAGTTATTGATCATCCTGGCTGAATCATAATTGTAGAATGAAAGGGAGGAATTACCCGCAGTGAAATTCCCCTGATTCAATACAAAGAAACCTTTCCCAATATATTCGGGTTTGATGGGTTCCGGCAAATCGTTATCAGGTTTGGAACAGGAAGCTGATATCAATACTAATACAGATAGCAGGCTGAAAAAGATCAGCTTGTGATTGTGAGACAATCTGAAAAAAGAATTCATGTCATTCATTGCTTTGTGTTTTAATTTTTATTGGAATAGAGTAAATTATTTGTAGTTGAAAATGTCTTCCAGGCATTGGTCTCCACAACACTGCCTGATAGCTTTTATTCATCAGATTATTGATGCCAAATTGTATGTCGAAATTTTTTATTTGTTGGGTACTCAGTCCGGCATGATGCAGGGCATAAGCCGGTAGCCGGCTATAATGGGCGTCATCGGCAGAAAAATTTGTATATCGGCTATCCGTATATTCAAACTGATAATATACTCCTAATTTTCCGGCAGTCAGCCGAAGCAAGGCATTTCCGTGGTGTAGCGGGATATACATCAATTGTTTTCCGGTAGTCAGTTCAAACCGGGCTACTGCACTTTCATCCGTTGTAAGCGTGAACGCATAGCTAAGATTGAGATAGCTTTGAATTTTTCCTATGTTGAGTGTGATCCGTTCGGTCAACTCCAGACCTCTTGCTTTTACTTTTGCAATATTTTCTGGTATCCAATACCTGTAGGCAGAAGGGCGCCACAGTATCCAGTCGTTTATCAGGGAGTAATAGGTTGATATCCGGCTTTCAACTTCTATAGCTTCTGTTGTTAGGCGATGAAACAAACCCAGGTCAATACTTGATGCTTTCTCGGGCTGTAGATTTGGGTTTCCGCCCGGGTTCCAGTACAAGTCGTTCATACCCGGCAGACGATAGTTAGAGCCGACAAAGACACTAAGTGCAAAATCAGGCGTTTGTAATGGATAGACATCTATCGCAACAGCGGGTAACAATCCTATTGCTTTACGATCGACCCAGGTATGCTGTAAGCTCAGCCGGGCATGAACAACTTTAGAAAAGTGATGCTCGCTACCGGCTTTCAGCCACATATGAATACGGGAAACCTTATCCGCAAAATTGTTTGTATTCACATAATCATTATCAAACCCCATCAATACTGTCAGCTCGTTCGTTTTATTCCATTTTTGACTAAGCTTTGCATGATTCATCCATGAGTCAGCCTTGTTTTCCGATTCGATATGGGTTACTATATTATAAGGTGGCCATTGAGTGGTGGTGATCAGCTCATAATTCATGCGATTAAAAAATACTGCCGTATTCAACTCGGCTGAGCCGTCATGCCAATAATATTTGTACGACAAGATATTTCTGCTGTAGTTTTCACCTTGTGTTTCATGTGGTGCTCCTCCCCTTTCAAGATTTGTCATAATAGCCGGCAGACTTCTGTCGTTCCATTGGTTCCAGCTTTGAAAGCTCAGTCGATGATTAGCTTTGAATGCGTTGATTTCCTGCAGAAACCCTCTGTCATAATATTCTGCATCTTTTTGTCGAAGGTATTCGGGTGGCCATCCGGCTGTGTTGAGGAATCGAAAATCGTTTTTCCCAAAGCGGTTAAATACCCGGGTACGAAACTGCACTTGTTTCCCGCTATAGGAAACATCTGCAAAGCTTCCATAATTGCCAAAGCTGGCTGCTGATTGGATGAGCTTAAGCTTCAATCCGTCCTGATATTTCGGATTGTTCTTCAATGTTACCGTACCGCCTAATCCGCCTGTATAGCTATCTACCGGCATAGCCCATGCTAATTCGATCTGATCGGCGAGAAAGACGGGTAAGAGCGAAAAGTCAACCTGTCCGTGCTGGCTGCTGTTGATAGGGAATCCATTCCAGAGCACCATCGTATGGCTTGCACCCGAACCACGGAAAGATACTGTTGTAAGTCCGCCAGGGGTATTGGACTTTACAAACAGCGGACTGTATTGCTGTAGCAGCACGCCCACATCAGAGGTAAGGGTCATTCGCAAAGGGACGGCATCTATTTTTTGCTGTTGAGCCTGAGAAGCGATACTATATGGTTCGGCTATAACTTCTACCTGATCCAACAACAGTGTATCCGGTAGTTGAGCCAATACCTCAACAGATAAAAGCCAACTGCCTGACAAACAAGCCAACAAAATGCGTAGCAAGCTCATATACACATCAATCTCACGACTTAGTATCAAAGTCGTAAATGCTATTATGATTATTGAACGCGGATTTTTTTAACAGGTAGGTACTGCTATTTCGCCCTACTTTTAAGGCTAGACTGATAAAGATAATATTACCCATACAACTGATTTTAAGGCTATTGGTTAAACCTCAAAACTTCAGGAAATATGTCGGAAACAAGGAAAAATGTTCGACTGCTTTTATCCCGAAAGCTTTGCTTTACTCGTTTGAAAGGCAGGTCTTCTGACTTACTCACTTTTGGCGGCCTTCCCATCCTGTTATTAGATTATCTGAAAGACAGTGGCGCAGGGATTACCAAAAGTTGTTCAATGAGCTTACAGCAGCGGGTACTGTTCAGGATTTACACCTGATTCCCTATTAAATACTCAATCCTGCACGGATTGCTATACCTTTTCAGCTACAAAAGTACATTATTTTTCTATGCTTTATTATAAAGCAAAGAATATTATTCACTACATATGAGGTGTAGAAAGTTAGTTGCGGTTCAAATATCTTTGAATAGCTTCAATCAGCTCATTGATATTGATTGGTTTTGCAAAGTACTCGTCGCATCCTGCTGCTAAGGCTTTGCTTTCATCGCCTGTTATGCCATGTGCTGTAAGAGCTATGACAGGTAGTTCTGCTCGTAGGGCTTTGATTTCTTTTGTTGCTGCAAAGCCATCTACAAAAGGCATTTTCAGATCCATGACGACTAGATTAATCTCGGGATGTTCTTTCACTAGTTCAATAGCTTCTCTGCCATTTTCGGCTCTAAGGATACGTGCGTTGAGTTTTTTCTTAAACAATATGCTTACCACGCTAAAGTTCGAGTCCTCGTCTTCGGCTATCAGTATCGTAGGCCCTAATTCAACATCTTTTTCCTTATCTGTTGAATCCTGCTCGATTGGATAGCTGGCTGTATAGTATTCTGTTATCGGCAGTTGTACCACAAAAGTACTACCTTGATGTTTGATGGAGTTGAAGAAAATTGATCCACCCAACAGTCGTGTGAGGCCTTTACAAATTGCTAGTCCAAGTCCGTTACCATCATACTGACGCCGGCTACCGGAATCTTCTTGAGTAAAGAAATCGAAGATTTGTTTTTGAAACTCAGGGTCAATACCAATACCGGTATCTTTAAGCTCGAACACCAAATGATGATGTATCCTACTGACAAGCAGGTCGATCCCACCTTTATGGGTGAACTTAACGGCATTATCTAACAGATGAACTAATATTTTTTCTACCAACTCTTTATCGGTTGTGATCTTTCTCTCGCGTTTTTTCAGGCTGATATTCACATTCAACCTGAGCTGCTTGCTGATTGCTTCTGAGGTATAATCGTTTACTAGCTTACTTACTATTTCACTGATATCGAATGTTTCATCATGTCTTTTCATCTCATCCGAATGTAGCAGTGCAATATCCACATATTGTGTAATAGTTTGCAGCAATCGTCTGGTACTCTGGTTAATTATAGTTGTCAGTTCCCGTATTTCTTCATCGGCTGAATGGCTGTCACCCAACAAGCTTGCAGCTCCAACTATTCCATTCAGAGGTGTTCTTACTTCATGGGATATATTATTCAGAAACTGTGTCTTGATCTGATCGCTTGCTTCAGCTTTTTTCTTAGCGATGATCAGTTCGTGGTTCATCTTTCGCACCTGCTCATTACTCAGGGTAAGCTCATTGTTCATCACCCGTAGTTCTTCGTTTTGCTGTTGAAGCAACTCTTCACTTTCGATGAGTTTAAGCTGGGTTTGATTCTTCTCGGTCATATCGCGTATGATACCCATGATCACCTTTTTCCCTCCTAATGTAAGGGCTAACGTACTGACTTCAACATCTTGTATAGTGCCTGTTTTGGTTCGCTGTTGAAATTCGTAACGAGCAGGGATTTCTTTGTTTTGTGCTCGGGCTATTCTTCTCCTCTCAACAATTTCCTTGCTTTTGTCGGTCAACAGCACATCCATACTAAAGGTGTCTGACAACAGTTCTTCTTTGCTATAACCCAACATATTGAGGAATGATTTATTGGCATATACGAACTGGGTTCCTTCAACCAAATAAATTCCATCAAATGCATTTTCGATCAGGGCATGAAATCTTTCTTCACTTTCGCGTAGCTGGTGCAGCACACGTTCATGGCTAAGCCAGGAGGATACACTGACAGCTATTTGGTTGATGAACTCTTGATTTTCCTCAATAAACCGATCAGCTCCCCTGCTAACAACGCATATTTGACCATCGCCAGCCTCACCACCGCTGATCTTCGCACTGATCTGAGTGCTATCAGGCGTTTCACTAATTGATTCGCCATATTCTACATCATTCAATCGCAAAGACACGAACTTCGACTCTGTTGATGGAAACACCTCACGCAATATCCCTATGATGACTGTCAAAAACGATTCTATGCTATGCTGCTGATGCCGCTCATCAGAAATCTTTTTAAGATAGCTCATATCAGTCAGGCGCTGTCGCAAAGCTAATGTTTGATTAGCCACTAAAAGTTCTAAAGAAGCCCAACGATTTTTCAGAAAAGCTACCACAAAGAAAATTGCGACAACAGCCAACACACCAAACACTAGTATAGTTATCAACCGGATATTTTTAAAGTATCCCACTTCAGCTCTAATGGTATGGGCAACGATCAGATAGGTTTTATTAAACAAAAAAAGAGGTAACACATTTTTTGAGGAAAGCCCGTTAAGATGTGTCAATCCAATATCTTGCCCGACATGTTGAAGATGGGCTTCGGGTAGCCCGGTCAAATATTCACTTTGGGTATCACTAAGTAGCTCAACCAACGCAAGGGCAATTATATCATGAGCAAAGTATGATTTTGAGAACACTGTTTTCAAGATATACTGGGGATTGACCACAGCAAGTAAAACCCCATCCAACTCATATGTCTTGAGATGATCTTCAGCCTTATCCCATTTATAAAACGGAAGGGCTACAAGGATGAGATTTTCTGTAAGAGTATCATTTCTATCGCTTAGAAGCCTGCTTGCTGATGGCTTACCCGAGAGAAACGCACTAAGCTGAACACGCTGAATAGCTTTATTGTGGTCTTTCACAAACTGGGCGACAGATATGTGCTGCTTAGGATTATACTGGTTAGCTAAATAAAATGGCCGATGTTGCAGCCTGATAGTTGGTAACGTATGCTCTATTTGTCTTTCGTCTTCTTCGTCAACTGATTGATAATATAATAAAGTCTCCAACAGATCTGTCCCAAAAAGAGATTGAGTAAAACTCTCAAACTCTTCGGGTTCAACACTTTCACTGTTCTGGATGAAGGATACCACCGTAGCTAAGTTTTTCTTCAATTCGCTTAGTGCGCTATGTAAATTCTGTTGAACAGGCAGCGCCACATTCCTGAAAGAAGTCTGCCTCTCAATGGCATCAATACGATCGGTAATTCTGACGGCAATAAACAAGAACAAAGAAAAATTAAGCAAGATAGCTACCGATTCGATATGCCTCAGCTTAGTTCCAATATCAACCGACTGATTATCACGCCAATAAATCAGGGCAATAAAAAATATATTGAATAGCAGAAAAATACTGATCAAAATGACAGCCTGTGTCTTACCTTTATTTAGTTGTTTTGTAAACCTGCTTGCCTGAAAATCAACACCAATATATAACTCCATCGCATTATCCAGCGATAACTTGATAGGTGTGAGTACTGTTATCACTTGCAATTCGTCAATAAAATAAGGTTTGGATACTACAGGTAGCTGGATCTGGCTTGAGGCATCAAATATCTGGCCCTCATCGAGATAGATATTCCCAATCTCATAGTCCATCAGCTCTGGAGTAGTAGCTAATGCAATGCGAACCTGATGGTTTTCTACTGCCAACACAAAAATATTTTCACATTGTAAATGGCTCTGATAAAGCATGAGCTGATTGATATAATTTCTATAACGCAGATCAGAAGCATCATACTGCGTTTCCATCATATCATTAATAAAGTTTTCAGTAACGGCATTAGACAGATTATAACTGATATCTGTCAGGCTATGTATTGTTTGCTGTTTTTGGCTGTGCAGATACCATCGGACTGCCCAGAATAAAAATCCTGAAAAGATAACTAAAACTATAATCCACAGCAGCAGATAGTTTTTAGGGTTACGAATAGCTTTCAACGGCATGAACTATAGTGTTTAACATTATCTGAAAGATCAGATAATTCAATTTACACACAAATATAAATAATTATATTTTCAGCCACTGTCATTAGTCGGGCTAAAGGATTTTTTTTCTCAAGAAGGACGACACTTTATGTAATGCAGATTTACAGATTTCGGATTGACACATATTGCACTAAAAGCTGTATTACCTTTTTACAGTTTTCTTTTTTGAATAGCTATTGATCAAAAGTATGATACCGGTTATCACAAACGGAATGCTCAGCCATTGCCCCATATTCAGTGTCATAGCAGATTCGAAGCCAACCTGTGGTTCTTTGAGGAACTCAATCAGGAATCTGGATCCAAACACCAATATCAAAAACCAGCTAAACATATAGGCTGGTTGCGTTTCAGCTTTCTTTGCCTTGAAATAGCTATGCATCAAAAAGAGGAATGTACCCAAATACACTAACCCTTCATAAATCTGTGTAGGATGCCTTGGATCGGTATTCAGGTCGGGATTGTAATAGCGTACAAACTGAAATCCCCAGGGAAGCTGGGTTATATGACCGAATATTTCTGAATTCATCAGGTTACCTGTACGGATAAAAAAACCTGCCAAAGCTACTACTATCACTATCCGGTCTAATATCCAGATAAGTGGTTTTTTATATTTCCTTGAAAAGAAATACAATGCCAGAATGATCCCTATTGCTGCTCCATGACTTGCTAATCCGCCTTCCCACACTTTGAGTATCTCTATAGGATGCGCCAAATAATAGTCAGGCTCATAAAACAGGCAGTGCCCTAATCTGGCCCCTATGATAGTAGCTAAAAGCATATAAGTAGAGAGCACATCCAATACATCCTGTGAAATGTTTTCGCGCTTAAACACACGCTGCATAATGATATAGCCTACTACAAATGAGGCTGCAAACAGCAACCCATACCACCGAACCTCATGACCACTTAGTAGCGGGAGCCAATCGGGAAAATGAAAGATAACGGGAGAAACATCCCAGATAATATGAAGAAGCATAGCCGGCTTTTTCTGCAAATGTACATGAAATTTTTGCCCATAACCCAACAAAACTACTATAGAAACAAATGGATAGTATAACTTTTATACTAACCACTGAACAAAAAATTTAATATTTGCAGTAAGTTTTAAACAGTTCGTTCAAAATATTTGTCATGAAAAGCTTCAACCTATCCGATTGTACGTATAACAACAGCTTATCTATTTGCAGATCATGGCTGTGTATCCTCCTTTTAGGGTTAGGTTCAACTAATTTATGGGCACAACAGGCGACACTTATCAAGTCACCTGAAACCATACCGTTGTCGGATAACAGAATAAAAATTTTCTTAGGCGGAAGTATTGATATGGGGAAGGCGGAAAACTGGCAGGCACAGGTTGAACGTCAGTTATCAGATAAAAATGTGATAGTGTTGAATCCCAGAAGAGATGACTGGCAGAATGACTGGAAAGCTGTCAGCACAGATCCTGATTTCAGGACACAAGTAGCATGGGAATTAGAGGCATTGGAACAAGCAGATATTATCATTATGTACTTTTTGCCCGAATCACAAAGCCCGATCAGTTTATTGGAGCTTGGGCTTTATGCCAGAACAGACAAGCTGATGGTTGTGTGTCCCGAAGGATATTGGAGGAAAGGGAATGTGGATATAGTATGTGAGAAATATGAGGTAGAGATGTACGGATCATTGGAAGAGCTGATGGTGACTCTTAGAAATAAAATCCCATAAAGACATCACTAACTAAGCTAGTATACAGAGATGAACTATAGCGTATGATAAGTCAGTTGGGCGGCTTATAACCGTTGAAACTCAAAAGTCGGGTAGCCTTTCTCCCCCACCTTATTATAATAGCTTATAAACCGTAGCTTAAAATAGAATCCATGCTGATTACGCACCAAATAAGTGTATTCCGGTTTGACTTCATACACCACTGCCCCGCTGTTCACATCACCTTCCACCTCTTTCCAGTCGTAACCTATCTCGTCTAAATTTGTTGAGTAGGAACGGTCTATCGCATCTTCAAGTGTCACTTCATCAAAGACCAGACTCGTATCCCTCACACATTCAGTATCTATACGGTTGAGCAAAGCACCGGTAACAAGATACGGATACGGCTCACCAATATTAGTAAACAGCAAGGTAGTATATTGTGTGAACAGCAAGTCGTAAGAAGATTTATCCGGTTCGGGAAACACCTGCTCCTGACTGTCAAACGAATAGTAGGAAAAATTTTTCTCCGGCTGCTTGAATACCGTAGCGGAAATATATTCCGTACTATTCAGCATGGCATAGCGGAAATAATAGCGATCGGCTTTTAAACTGTCGAAGATGATCTTCCTATAGCCTAAATTATTTCCAAGCTCATCATATCCTCTATGGATGACATATACCTCAGATGAGTATATGGTATCAGACTGGTTAACAGTGATCCAGTTACGCAAAGCTGTTTCGTTCAGATTACCGTCTGAGGGGTCAAACTGCATTTCAAGTCCGGCTGGACTGCTTACCTCATCAAAGCTGTCAGTTCCTGTGGGGGCAGCCATCATAAAATTGGCGGTATTCAGCAGTATGAGTGAGCCATATTCATCAGCCTGAAACATCAGATCAAAACTTTTCTTTTCTACCGTACCTACTACTGCGCTGTCTTCAAGGCTGTAATACACCTGATACTTATATGATTGGGTCAATTCAATAGTTTGTGTCACTTTTCCGCCTCTTGGAGCAGGCAAAATTCGTTCGTCTTCTTTGAAACACGAACTAAGCAGCAGCACCATTGCGACCATAGCTATAAAAATCTGCTTCATCGGTCTAAAATTTTTGGTCATACCTTAAAAATAAAACAGGTTTAAAGTTGCGTATCCTTTTCGTCACTTTGTCTGATACAGGTTAAAAGTCAGTTTGACAAAATACGTACGTCCCCATCCAACCGGCGAGGAGCCTTCACTGACACTATGTGCTGTGCCTCCTCCCCTGTCGCCAGAGATAAGAATATTGGTGTTATCAAACAGGTTTTTCGCACCGGCCTGAAGCTGAAGCCTGTTACCGTAAAACGAGCGGCTTACCGACACATCCATAATATGATATGGCTGCATCATATACCGTAGGATCGTCCCATCCTGATCTACAAACACTTCCGGATATTTTCCATTGTATTTATAATATAATCCAACCTGAATTTTCGGTTTCTGCCAGCGATAATTAACAGTAGCCAACACATCGGTACTATACACCATATCTACCTCAGGGGCATCCTGCTGGCTCTGCTTTCTTCCTGTCTGACCAATACCGGTCTTCAGTTCTATCCATGGGAACAGCTTAGCCGTCCATTGAAGCTGATATCCCTGAGTGATCATCTGGTCGAGATTCACATAAGTATATAATGCTGTCTCTGGGTCAATAGCTGCCAGAGTGATGCTGTTGGTAATCGCATTATAAAAGGTATTCAGTTCAATACTGAGATCATGTGTTTGCTTATATAGCTGATACACCAAGGCCATATTGATATTCTGTGAGCTCTCGGCTTGTAGATCTTCGTTCCCGCGTATGTTATGGTTCACATCCACAAACTCCAGATACAGCTCTTTGAGTGAAGGTGCCCTGAACCCTTTGGCATACGACCCTCTGATACTCATAGATTCAAACAGTTCATATTTCAGGTTCAGAGAATATACCAAAGGTGCCTGATAGCGTGTGTTGAAGCCATAACGCAATCCTGGTTGAAGTAAAAAACGGGAACCCGGCTGCCATTTCACACTCAGAAACCCGGCATAATCGCCTATAGCCTGCCACTGATCTAAAATACGGCGGCCATATCCGGTCTCATAGGTTAAGTCTAATCCCATCTGATAGTTAAACGGCTGATCCGATGCACTCTTGCTGTATTCGGCACGAACAAGATACTGACCAAAATACGAGGTATCCTGATCAAACACATTAGCCGTCAGGTTTTTATCTAAGGTCGTCAAATCCACAAACCAGGTGTTCTTCACCCGGTTGTAATAAGAATAAGATGCTAAGGCGGTCAGATACCGATTATTACCTAGTCGGCTTGTCAAATCTATTCTGGAAGTCAAACGGTTAGTAATGAAATCGCTGTCGAATGCGGTTTCAAAATAAGGTTTTAACAGATTCCCATTATCTTTTAGCATCTCGTTGAAATAAGAAAGGTTCATGCGCATATGCATGGAGGGCGTTCTATATGCTAATCCGGCTTCGCCGCTATATTGCCGCTTGGGTTTCCATTGTTTGCTTCGGATAGTATCAAAAAGGCTGTAGCCATCGAAAAAGTTGCGCATAGCTCCTGCCGTACCCGACCAACGACCTTTACTTGCCGATAGTCCGGCAGTGAAATTATACACTCCTACCGACTCAAGGTAAGAGGTAGCTTGCGCAGTATATCGCGTCTGATCATAATCACGGGTGATGATATTGATGACACCAGCCAACGCATTGCTACCATAAATAACCGACATAGGTCCTTCAATCACTTCTATTTGCTTCACAAGATGCAGGTTCAGCTGACCCAGGTCAATATTTCCATTCATACGGCCTATCAATGGAACACCGTCCACTAAAAACTTGATATGCTCACCGCCCAAGCCTTGTAAAGTGATGCGCGAACCTAAGGCCCCATCAAAAGAGGTACGTATGTTCAGCTCACCCGACATGAGATCACCTAAATTATTCGAGGCCTTCTGACTGATAGTTCCGGCACCTATCACCTTCACCCTGAAAATAGATTTGTCAACAGGCTGTGGCGTATATTGGCCTGTTACAACCACCTCATCTATAGTATATGACAATGGCTGTAGCAATACTTTTTTCTTTTCTGACGGCTTGATCGTATCTTGTATCGCTTCATATCCTATGGCAGAAACAGCAAACAAAACCGGATTTGCCAATTGCATCTCAGCCTTTCCATCCATATCGGTTATAAGGGTTTGAAGCCTATCGCCATTACTGCTGCTCAACTGAATATGGGCAAAAGCAACCGGCTCTTTTGACCGTGCGTCTAAAAGCTGTATGCCTGCTCTCTGGCCAAGCAATTGCGTCCAGCAAGAGAGCAGTCCTACAGCTATTAAAACTTGTAAGGATCGCATGATAGACTAGCTTATCTGATCAATAGCTTTTGACGTTCAAGCATTGTATCACTCTCGATCTCAATGATATACATACCCTTAGTAAAGCCGTTCAATGGTAAGTTGAAGCTGACTGCCGTAGTCAGATACTGCTGATCAACTAGTTTACCCGACAATTCATAAATCCTCAGCATCGCAGGAGATTCTACCTGGCTTAGATCGATCAGAACATGATCTGTGGCAGGATTGGGATAGATACGTATAACCGATGAATGGCTGAGTTCCTTCACATCCGACATAGAGATCAGCTCTTTTACTAATCCGGTTTGACCAGTAGCTGTGCCACTGAAATATTCGAACTCAAGCTTATACACATCACCCTGGCGGCTACGCACGAAATAAGCCAATGAATCCGGGATGACGTATGCAAACTGATTCATATCGAACTCTTTCCAATCATGGCCAATAGGAGTCATATACTCTTCAAAATCTTTGGTAAACCATTCATTAAAGTCGGGTGCCACAGGATAGAATTTGGATACACCCACCTCTAAATTCGACAAAACCCCAACTACTATATAATAAGAAGGGTTTCCTTCCAAGTCGTAAACTATGGCGGCATAGCGGCTCCACATCAAATCCCATTCGTTTATATCAGGCTCCCGATCAACAACTTGTTGCATCTGTAGATCGTAATAGATAAACATACGGTTGTCCTGATACGGTGTTACATCTAAAACAGCTTCTACCTCGTTGTTGCCATCTAAATCGGCATATTTAAAATAGAATATGTTGAGGGTTGAGTTTTTTTGTTGCATCCATAGTTTTTTGAAACTTCCATTGGCTAACTGCAACACAAATAATGAATCGCCCACCACATCATGGGTGATCATATTATATATTCCCCATCCATAGTCGGGATGGCCAAGCGCATGGTAGCTAAAAGCACCATCTTCCCAGATCGTATCCGAGTTGTGCATAGGCTGCCATTCGTCCATATCTGTAAAATCCATAGAATCCCAGGCAGTGGTATCGCCATGAGGATAGGTAAACAACTGTACACCAGTGCCTTCATTAATAATGATACCGGCGCTCCAGCGATTGGTATAAAACCCCAGATCCCAGTTATTTCGGGGTTCAACTTTGATGACACCTTGTTGCATGCTGTAAAAAACATCCGATTCATACCCGGGTCCCATCACAACGGTATCATGTATGGGATTTGTCCAAGCGGTATGGCTTGTCAACAAAAATGTCAGGGATAAGATTAAAAATATATATTTCTTCATAGTAAATTTGTTCATTGGTTTGAAAATCAGGTAATTTGAATAATAGTAAGAATTTTAGTTAGGGCTCAAAAGCACATCTGATGGCATATATAGGTTAGATTGAGACGCTACACATATCGCATACCTATCATTGGTATCTTACAGCTTTTAGGCAAGGATATTTTGAGCTTCGTTTACACAGCCAACACTGAAAATCTGTATCAGATTCAGGATATTTATGCCATCAGTCAGGAGAAAGCAGGTGGGGATCGCATGCCGGCCGAGCAGATCAGTAAACGATCGGACAGGCAGGTATTTCGATACGTTGAACAGAAAACTAGCAGATAAGTGTGTAAAGCAATATCATCCATGAGTGGCTGGACGAACAACAAATCCGGTGTAAAACTTTCTGTGTCATTTGTTCGGGATGGTTGAAGCAGAAATACTGTGTCTTCATCATCTGTTTTAGGTTTGATAAAGGGATGGTTATCGCCAAGAAGATCAATATGATAGATTCTCTTTTGATGGAGGGTGATCAATTCGCCAAGGACCATCCAAAAAAAGGCGATTGCCATAAAGGCATTTAGAGAAGACGATATCCAAGTATTTCTCATAAGACAGCTACAAAAATATCATTTTCGGTTGGTTCAAATGAGAATAGCGATGCGATTATATAAAAATACCTAGAAGTAGGTAGCTTTAACTAATTTTCTGAACATGGTGTATGCCCTTACGGGCAATGTTTTGGCTGAATTCGTGCGTTCGTCAATAGCCCTTTAGGGCTTACACATCAATAGAACATAGAATTCAGAAGATGAAATTAATAGCCCGTAGGGCTTACACATCATATAGAACATAGAATTCAGAAGATGATGTTGATAGCCCGTAGGGCTTACACATCAATAGAATATTGAATGCCGAAGATGAAATTAATAGCCCGTAGGGCTTACACATCAATAGAATATTGAATGCCGAAGATGAAATTAATAGCCCGTAGGGCTTACACATCAATAGAACATAGAATTCCGAAGACGAAATTGATAGCCCGTAGGGCTTACACATCCCAATGGATTTGATTACGAAGATAGACGTTCAAGAAAATCCCAAAAACAAAAATTCTAATTGATTTTTGAACATGGTGTATGCCCTAAAGGGCAATGTTGGCCTACCGTTAAATGCTATCTATTGATATGTATGCCCTAAAGGGCAATAGCCTTTTTTTTTCAGCAAGACGTGAATTTGTAGGATAGCCCGTAGGGCTTACACATTCCAACGAATTTGATTGCGAAGATAGACGTTTAAGAAAATCCCAAAAACAAAAATTCTAATTGATTTTTGAACATGGTGTATGCCCTAACGGGCAATTTTTTGGCTGAATTCGTGCGTTCGTCAATAGCCCTTTAGGGCTTACATATCCATAGAATATGGAATTTAGAAGATGATGTTGATAGCCCGTAGGGCTTACACATTCCAACGAATTTGATTGCGATGATAGACGTTCAAGAAAATCCCAAAAACAAAAATTCTAATTGATTTTTGAACATGGTGTATGCCCTAACGGGCAATTTTTTGGCTGAATTCGTGCGTTCGTCAATAGCCCGTAGGGCTTACACATCCCAATGGATTTGATTGCGATGATAGGCATTCAAGAAAATCCTAAAAACAAAAATTCTAATTGATTTTTGAACATAGTGTATGCCCTATCGGGCAATGATTTACCATCGTAATGGCATTCTATATTGATATGTATGCCCTAACGGGCAATAGCCTTTTTTTTTCAGCAAGACGTGAATTTGTAGGATAGCCCGTAGGGCTTACATATCAATAGAATATAGAATTCAGAAGATAAAATTGATAGCCCGTAGGGCTTACACATTCCAACGAATTTGATTGCGAAGATAGACGTTCAAGAAAATCCAAAAAATAAAAATTCTAATTGATTTTTGAACATGGTGTATGCCCTAACGGACAATTTTTTGGCTGAATTCGTGTGTTCGTCAATAGCCCGTAGAGCTTACACATCAATAGAACATAGAATTTAGAAGATGATGTTGATAGCCCGTAGGGCTTACACATCCCAATGGATTTGATTACGAAGATAGACGTTCAAGAAAATCCCAAAAACAAAAATTCTAATTGATTTTTGAATATGGTGTATGCCCTAACGGGCAATGATTTACCATCGTAATGGCATTCTATATTGATATGTATGCCCTAACGGGCAATGGATTTTTGATTTAATGATGATTTTTATTGATATGTATGCCCTGACGGGCAATTTTTTGGCTGAATTCGTGCGTTCGTCAATAGCCCTTTAGGGCTTACACATCAATAGAACATAGAATTCAGAAGATAAAATTGATAGCCCGTAGGGCTTGCACATCAATAGAATATTGAATGCCGAAGATGAAATTAATAGCCCGTAGGGCTTACACATTCCAACGAATTTGATTGCGAAGATAGACGTTCAAGAAAATCCCAAAAAATAAAAAAATCCGATCTCATTCAATGGACCGGATTATCACCTTATCTAAAATTTATTGATCAGATAAATTCCTTTTTAAGCTGTGCCACCCATTTCTTCACCCTATCATCTGTCATATCTTTTTGGTGATGGTCGTCTAACGCAAGGCCTACAAATTGATCGTTACGCTCAGCAAGCGAGAAATAATAATCATATCCTTTAGTAGGCCAGTATCCTACAACCACCGATTTATCAGGTAAGCGACAATATAAAGTACCTAATCCATCCACAAAACTTTCGGGATAATCAGCCTGATCGCCCAACCCAAACAAAGCTATCTTTTTCCCGCTGAAGTCAATATCTGCCAGACTATCGATGAAATCTTCCCAATCGTCTTGCATCCCACCAATCCCCCACGCGGAAGTACCAAAAATCAAATTATTAAATCCGGCTATCATTTCAGTAGTAGCTTCCTTGATATTGTGCAGCTCTGCTTTATCGCCAAGCAACTCTTTTATTTTCTCAGCTGCTTTTCGGGTACTCCCAGAAGTGGAGCCGTAAAAGATTCCCACAGTTTCCATATATCTCTTATTTATATTGATTCTAAATTCAGCCGCAAAAGTACAATTATTCTGAATATCATCAAGGCATTGCTTCCCTGAAAACCTCAGTGTATGCCACCTATCTCACAACATGCCTGACTTAGTATTTTGCAGACTGATACGTAACACCTCAGAGCTACAATTTGTTGAATATTGAACAAGGTATGTCGGATAGCAACACTTGTGTAGGTTCAGAGGGGCCCTTTAAGTTGTTCGGCGCTAATAAGTTTATGCAGGATGGCATATACTGTCAGACCTGATACAGTTTTGATGCCTAATTTTCGTGTAATATTTTTCCTATGTGTCATCACTGTATGTATGCTGATGAACAGTTTCTCGCTGATCTCGTTATTGGTATAGCCTAAAGCCACGTACTTCAACACATCTGTTTCACGTTCGCTCAGGGCGCCTTCATCGGCTTTGTTACGCAGCCCTATCCGGTTGATGACTGTTTCCATCAATGCGATCAGTTCGGTTCGGGGGGCACATACGTTCATGACATAGTCGAACTGAGCTGCTAATGCATGATTCGGTATTTTCTGGGTTAATGCGACCCAGATCACAGTATGCTGCTGGAAGCCAGTACGGTTGATTATCATCCCTTCGGGTAATAGCTCAGGGTTGATCAGGATGAGGTTCGCTTTGCTCTTGCTAATTATCTTAGGCAGCTTGTCAAGCTTCGTATTGATCTCTTCCATACGAAAGCTCACTCCCATCTGACTGAGCAAGGTTTTAAGTCCTTCGCGTAATAGGAACGAAGACTCTGCAACGAACACCTGTAACACTTCCATCGTCATAGCAGCAAAGATTAGGGCGTTTCAGACAACGCTTTCTCCATTTCTTCCACTATGGGAACGAGTATCATATTTTCTATATGGCAATGGTTGTTCAGGTCTAACTCAAGCTCAAACAAATCGTGTAGTATCACGTTCAGCAGACGGCTGTCGCGAGGCGCAGGCAAGTATTTAATGATGATATTTTTCAGGTCGAAAAGCTTTTCTTCTATATCCCCATGCTCTTCTTCATATTCTGCAATAGAATATTTCTTCAGATATCCGGTAAGCTCTTCTTTGCTGATCTTCTGTTTTAAATATTTTTCTAATGCGATGGCATACGGATACACTCTAGTTTCCTCAATTTGAATATGTTGGGTAAGCTCTGCCTTATACTGTTGAAAAAAGTCGGACAGCAGCTGCTTGCTTTCTTCTTCTAACACATTGTCGCTCAGAAGCCTGTCAATATAGCTCTCTATTTCAGGCACTTTAAACTCTAAATAATACTGATGGGTTTTATGCAGGTAATCTACCAACATACTAGCTTTGATTTTCAACAGGTTCTGCAGCGGGAAGTAGGATCTGTTGTGATACGTATTGATCAGGTCTAAAAAAAAGTTTAGGTCAACCTGATGTTCTTTGCATACCGCTTCGACCGACTTCTCGCCAAATCCAAGCTGTATCCCAAAGCGGTTGATCACATGGAGCAGATGATGATTCATATGGATCACCTCTACCATCTTCATATCTTTATTGATAAGCATCATATTTACGGCTAAAAAATTTCCTGATGCAAATGTATCAAATCCTTTTCAACCAATGGTGAATATGTGTTTCTAACACAGACGGCTGTTTTGGATAGCTGAAAGGCTGTGTTGAAGCATATTGCAGCACCTTATCCAACAGAAAATCAGCTTGGGACACTTTTTGAAAAACAGCTTTTCGATGCAGCCGATCCGCTAGATACTCTTGTTCACTTTGTCCGGGTGTAGGAATCAAAGTTGCTGTACGGCCAAGGCTCACCAAGTCCATTATAGTTGAATATCCTGCCCGGGCAATGATGTATTTTGCACCTGATATCAATCCTGCAAGTTCTGTATCATCCGTATGATTGATCATTCGAATATGAGAAGGCAGCTCTGGTATTTCGGTATGCTCCGGCAAGCCTCTGAGTATTGTTGCTTGTTGGGTTGACGACCTAAGCTGGTTGAGGACGATATTTTCGAGTATCGTCCTTTGTGGCTCGGGGCCCGACAGCAGTACTAACAATCCTTGCTCAGGGTGGAAATGCAGTCCGCTGCCATAGTTTTCAAAGCGGCTCAGCATGCCTATATAATAAAATCGTCCTTTCTTTGGCAGTGGAGACGAAAGTCGTCCGGCTAAATTATCAGCTACGTCATAGTCGGGTATCCAGCATTCACTATAATTTTTTATGATACGATGGTGCATATGATCGGCTATGGGAAGTAGAAATCCCAAACCGGAAGGGAGTACCAAATGCAGCTGATGGGTGATATATACCGAGGGTATTTCCTTGCTGAAAGCTCCAAAGCGATTGTCGGATATGATCGCATCCGCGTGAGTTGTTTTGACTATGCTATCTATTTTCTTACGGTCGTTATAGTAGGAGCTTATAAAATCGGGTGCCTGGCTTGCCAATTTCAAAAACTGGTGGTTAGCTGTCGCATAACGCGGTTCATGAGATGGAAACCGGATAAAGTCTGATCCGGGAAATTGTCGGACAAGAAAAGCAAGCGGCCTGCCATCAGCGGCTATAACGACTTTTTGCCGCCTGTTCAGCAATTCCTGTATCACAGGAACTAACCGGGCTGCATGACCTATGCCCCAGTTGAGCGGACAGACAAGTATGGTTTTTGAATCAGCCACAGCTTTTTTAGTCAAAAGTAGGGAAAAACAGCAAAGCAGGAAACAGATTTACTCAACGAACTGATAAGGATCAGAATAAGATACCAGCGTTTACTTATTTTTTAGTTTCAGCACCCTGAAAACGAAGTTATTATAAAAACAAAGTATTCTTGAAAAGCTTTTATTGGGCAAACTAAGGTATTTAATCTATTTTTGAACTGTGTTAAAATTATGATAGAATGGGAAACGATCCTCTCGTTTGTTTACGTACTGAGCTAAGGCTTATAAAACTGATTATCACCGCGTTAACTGTATCTTTCATTCATATCAAACACAATAATTCCGATACCTATAATATACTCACTTATACGTGAGAGCATGCCACTAACTAAATGATCAACGATGAAAAAACTATCATTTCTTATACTTGTGTCGGGCATACTTCTAAATGCCTGTACGACTACAAGCACATCTACGCACGACCATTATTTAGTCGTTTTATCTTTGGACGGGTTCCGTTGGGACTATGCTAATTTTAGCTCCACTCCTGTTTTAGATTCTATTGCAGCTCATGGTGTGAAAGCCGAGAGGATGATCCCCAGCTTCCCAACTACTACTTTTGCCAACCATTATACGATGGCTACCGGTCTTTATCCCGACCATCACGGCATTATACACAACTATTTTTATGCCCCCGATTTAGATGCTGTATTCAACGAATTCGGCCAGCGCCATACGATAGAAGACAGACGCTTTTATGGTGGTGAGCCTATATGGGTGACAGCCGAAAAGCAAGGCATGAAAACAGCTACCTGCTTCTGGGTGGGCAGCGAGTCCGATGTACAAGGTATCAGGCCAAGCTATTGGAAACCGTATGAACACCATATGCCTTATTCCGATCGCATTGACACGGTGATGTATTGGCTTCAGCTTCCGCCAGAGCAAAGGCCAAAGCTGATCATGTGGTATATTGACGAACCCGATTCCAAAGGCCATGAATGGGGCCCCGAAAGCGACAGCATACCTGAGTTGATAAGCCAGTTAGACAGCTTATTAGGGGTGTTTATCAACCGGATGAACCAGCTGCCTCACGCCAAGGAAATCAACTTTATGGTAGTTTCCGACCATGGCATGGCACAGTTGGACAAAGAACGTCAGCTCTTGCTCGACCATTATATTGATACTAGCCTGATCAATAAGTTCAGTGGAGGTAATCCGGTAATGAGCCTACAAGCCAAGGAAGGAAAAGCTGATGAACTAATCGATCAGTTGAATCAGGTGCCACACATACACTATTGGAAACATGGCGAATTACCGGCTCATTTGAATTTCGGTACCCACGAACGCACACTTGATTTTACTGTTTCAGCCTCCGATGGATACAGCTTATTTTGGTCGTGGAGGATCTCAAACAGCAAAGGCGCTCATGGCTATGACTCTTCCAACCCTGATATGCACACTATTTTTTATGCCATAGGGCCTGACTTCAAGCAAGGCTATGCAAAAAAACCATTTCAGAATATTCATCTATATCCGTTGATGGCACAGTTGCTCAGCCTTCAGCCGGCAGATACCGACGGAAGTATAGATTCAATCAGCGACATACTGCTGTCAAACTAATTGCATTCATACTATATATGGAGTAAATCTCACTTATGTACCTTTCCATACTGAAACCTTTAGCACCTTATTTTTTGTTGCTATCCATGGCGTTTTCTTTTTCTTCTTCCTGGCAGCAAAAAGATGCCGAATGGTTGCATGCGATCAACCAAAGCCGGTACAAGGCGTTGGATACCGTATATATAGTCGTCAGTAAAACTGCCGGTCCATTAGCTATAGGCCTACCCCTGCTGCTGTTGGCCGTATCATATGCGAAAAGAAGTAAGCCACTCAGACGAAAAACCATTTTTCTAATCATCTCCGTAGCATCAGCCGCTGCTTTGACCAATATCCTGAAGTACCTCATCAACCGTCCTCGTCCTTTCGACAGTTATGAGTTCATTGAAAAGTTAGGCTCGGCCGGTAGTCCATCTTTTCCTTCGGGGCACACCTCCGACGCCTTTGCATTGGCTATGGCATTAAGTTTAGCTTTTCCACGCCGGTCGGTTGTGATCATCAGTTTTCTCTGGGCTGCTCTGATGGCTTATACCCGAATGAGTCTCGGAGTACATTATCCGTCGGATGTAGTGGCAGGAGCAGCTATAGGGGTCATTTCAGCTGTATCGGCCTTTTTGTTCCTTCGCTTCCGATGGGCTAAGAAACAGAGTAATAACAGCTAAGTAAGCAGCTGATATGATATTTTTTTTCTATCGTTGCAAACGATTGCGGAATTAGCTTATTTTTGTGCGTATTCTCAAACCTAAACTAACCAGGCAATCATGGAAGATTTTAACAACTCACTTAAATCATGGATTGATAACGAGATGGCTGCTGCTGAGCTGATTAACATAGCCAGCCGTCTGTGGTACGAAAAATCTATTGAGCTTATACTGCTTCGTTCGGTTGTAGTCAATCGCGGATCGGGTAAGATTCTCAACAAACATATACGTGCCGAGACTATTTTAAAAAAGCCGGTACGGGTACAAGACTCACTGCTTATCGCCAGAGCTATCTTAGAAGAAGATGTAGCTCCAGCGCGTATTGATATAGGGCGGCTTAATTCGGAATGGACTGATGAGAAAGATCAGTACCCTTCGGTGAATGCGTTCGTTCGTCGCAAGCTCAAAGCTTTCATTGGCGTTCCGCCCCGCAGCACACATACACAAGATGTGGTATTATACGGATTTGGTAGAATAGGCCGTATCTTAGCCAGAGAGCTGGCCCTTTTTGCAGGTGATGGCTCGCATCTCCGGCTGAGAGCTATAGTTACGCGTTCCAACAAGCCGGAAGAGATACGTAAACGAGTTTCACTCTTCAGACGCGACTCGGTTCACGGTGCATTTCCTGGAGTTGCAAACGAAGACCTGGACAATAGCTGCATGATAATCAACGGACAGATCATCCATTTCATAGCAGCTCAACAGCCGGAAGACATAGACTATACAGCCTATGGTATAGAAAATGCATTAGTTATAGATAATACAGGCGTATATCGCAACCGAGAAAACCTGTCACGACATCTGCAATCAAAAGGCGTCAGTAAGGTACTGCTCACCGCACCCGGAAAAGGCGATATACCCAATGTGGTGTATGGAGTAAATCATCACGACCTGCCTTTAGAAGATGAAAAAATATTTTCTGCCGCATCTTGTACAACTAACGCCATAGTACCGGCCTTACAGCTCTTTGAAAAAAAATACGGCATAGTAAAAGGTCATATAGAAACTATTCATGCGTACACGAACGACCAAAACTTGTTGGATAACTACCATCCCAAAAGCCGCAGAGGCCGTTCGGCACCATTAAATATGGTCATCACCGAGACCGGAGCCGGCTCAGCAGCTGCAAAAGCTATCCCAAGTCTGAAATCCAAGCTGACATCCAATGCAGTACGGGTACCTGTCCCCAATGTATCATTAGCTATACTGACTATAGAGTTAGACCAGATTGTGAGCGTGCAAGACGTCAACGATATGTTCCTAGATGCTTCATTACGCGGGACACTTATCGAACAGATACGCTATAGCAATGCGACAGAATTTGTGTCCTCCGATGGCATAGGCGACTCATGCCCTTCAATATTCGATAGCCCGGCAACCAAAGTTTCGGAAGACGGCAAAACAGCCATAGTGTATCTTTGGTACGATAACGAGTTTGGATACGCCAGTCAGGTGGTACGTTTAGCACGTCACATAGGAAAAGTTAAAAGCTATAGGTACTACTAAGAAATATCGCTTTTCAATTGACACACAAACCTGATATGCCGATTTGTGTGTTTTCGTTGGATACCAAAAAGTACGAACCCCATAGGTCGGTACTATATCAGCCGGATAAACAAGCCGAAAAAAGACAAGCCAAGGAGTTTACATCTTTTCAGCTCAAGCCGTTGAAAGAAAAGTACACCTATTGCTTTATGTTTTTCTGATTCGTCTCAGTTTATGGCAAATAATGCTATTTTTGCAGGCGTAAAATTCCTTTCCATTCATGAACAGAGACACTACGTTAGGCTTTATTCTCATCGCCTTGATATTGATAGGTTATTCTATCTGGATGACCCCCTCCAAGGAAGAGATGGCCGAACGTCAGCGTAAGGCTGATTCCATTGCCGTAGTAAGGCAGCAAAACAAAATCCTTGACAGCCTGCAACATGCGTTAGAAGCTGCTCAAGCCCCGGTTCAGGCTGTTGAAATTCAGCCAGCAACATCTGACAGCATAGAACCGCTCACAGACCTTTATGGTGCCTTTGCGATATCCGCTACGGGTGAAGATAATGACATCATCTTAGAGAACAAGGTATTCCGTATCACTCTTGCTTCTAAAGGAGGCGCTATACGCAAGGTAGAGCATACGCAATATCAGACATGGGATTCTCTGCCTCTGATAGTTTTTGAGCCATCTACTGCCGATTTTGACCTCAACTTTTTTTCACGCAACCGCATCATCAACACCCATTCACTTTATTTTCAGCCTTATATAGATGGAAAGCCATTTCAGGGCGAGCGGCTGATCTCCGAAACGGACAACCTAAGCCTGAGTATGCGGGCTTATGCCGATGGTGAAGACAGTGTGGAACGCTATATAGAATATGAGTACATCCTGAGACCGGATGAATATATGTTAGATTTCCTGATCCGCTTCAAAGGCATGGAAGGGATCATCTCATCCAATACTACCTTTGTCAACCTTGACTGGAAGTTAGACCTGCTCCAGCAGGAACGCACTGTGGACCGGTTCAGCACACCAACTATTTATTACAAACATTTTCAAGATGATGTAGATAATTTGTCGGAGCGTAAGAACGATGAAAAATCGGTTAAGACACGTGTCAAATGGGTGTCGTTCAAGCAGCGGTTTTTCAGCGCCACCCTGATAGCCGGTGAGGCGTTCGACAATGCTTTCATGCGTCATTATGAGAAAGAAATCAAGCCTAACCCACGCTACCTCAAAACGATGGAGGCTTCGGTAGAGTTGCCGCTTCAAGGTAGCTCTGATCAACAAATTGCTCTTTCATTTTATTTTGGACCAAACAGCTTCCCTGATCTGCGCGACTATAAGTTAGACCTTGAACGACAAATTCCACTTGGATGGGGCTTTTTCCTGATGGCATGGATCAATATTTACGTGGTGATCCCGGTATTTACTTTCCTTGGAAGCTATGGATGGAATTACGGTATCGTCATATTGATACTGACTATTTTAATAAAGGCTGTCTTGTTTCCCATAGCCTATAAAACTTATATGTCGTCGGCTAAGATGCGGGTGTTAAAGCCTGAGATAGACGAGATCTCGGCCAAGTATCCCAAACAGGAAGACGCCATGAAGAAACAGCAAGCGATTATGAGTCTGTATAAGAGGGCAGGTGTGAACCCCATGTCGGGCTGTATCCCAATGCTGCTGCAGATGCCTATACTGATCGCTATGTTCCGGTTTTTCCCGTCGAGTATTGAGCTTAGGCAACAGTCGTTCTTATGGGCTACCGACTTGTCAAGCTTCGACAGCATATTAGATCTGCCGTTTACAATCCCATTCTACGGCTCACATGTGAGCCTGTTCACCCTGCTGATGACTATCTCAACCATCATATATACGTATCTGAACAATCAGATGATGGGACAGCAGACCGGGCAAATGCCGGGTATGAAGACCATGATGTACTTCATGCCGGTGATGTTCCTTGGTATCTTCAACAACTATGCTTCTGGATTAAGCTATTATTATATGCTTACCAACCTGATCACCTTTGGTCAGATGTTTATTTTCCGCCAGCTGATCAATGAAGATAAGCTGAGGGCACGTATAGAAGCGAACAAGAAGAAACCGGTTAAAAAGTCGGCCTTTCAAAAACGCATGGAAGATGCTGCCAAACAACGTGGAGTGAAGATGTAAGCCGATGAACTCTGTAACTCATAAAGCCAACCAAGGCAGGCATAGGATGATAACAGACAAGTAAGCGTGTAAACCGCAAAAAAACTCATATGAGGTATCCTTATAAGTTTTTTTAGGGCGGACGATAAAAAAGTGAAAAAAATCTTGATAAAAAAGTAAATTGTACAGTATTTTTGTTTGAATGCTACAAGTTGTTGTGATGTATGAATAATACCAAGTATATTTTTGTTACCGGGGGTGTCACCTCCTCCTTAGGGAAAGGGATAATATCAGCCTCTTTGGCTAAGCTGCTTCAAGGGCGTGGTTTTTCAGTAACCATTCAAAAGCTTGACCCTTATATCAATGTTGATCCAGGCACCTTAAACCCTTATGAGCACGGAGAATGCTTCGTCACCGAAGATGGAGCTGTAACTGATTTAGACCTTGGTCATTACGAGCGTTTCTTAAATATACTCACCACACAGGAAAGCAATGTGACTACCGGCCGTATTTATCAGCATGTCATACAGAAAGAGCGGGCCGGCGATTATCTAGGTGCTACTGTACAAGTCATCCCGCATATTACCGACGAGATCAAGAGGCGCATCCGTATCATAGGTCAACAAGGTCATGTTGATTTTGTGATCGTTGAGATAGGTGGTACTGTAGGCGATATAGAATCATTTCCGTTTATTGAGGCTATACGCCAGATACGCTGGGAGTTAGGCCGTAATTGTGCGGTGATCCACCTGACATTAGTCCCTTACCTCTCGGCAGCAGGCGAGCTGAAGACCAAGCCTACACAACACTCGGTGAAAACCTTGCTTGAACAAGGAGTTCAACCTGATGTCATCGTCTGCCGGACCGAATACCATCTGAATGAATCTATCCGAAGCAAAATTGCGTTGTTCTGCAATGTTGAGGTCAGCTCCGTCATCGAAAGTATTGATGCACAGTCGATATACGAAGTCCCTTTGCAGATGTTGGAAGAAAAGTTAGACATTGAGGTACTTCGCAAGACACATACTGCCATACCCGAAAAGATTGATATCCAAAGCTGGAAACAGTTTCTGCATAAGCTAAGGCATCCTCAATCCGAGATAGAAGTAGCTCTGATCGGGAAATATGTGGAGCTAAAAGATGCGTATAAATCAATACATGAGGCTTTTATACATGCCGGAGTAGCTAACGAATGTCAGGTAAATCTTCGATATATTCAAAGCGAGCATCTTGAAATAGAAGATATAGTACCGCAGTTATCGGAGGTTGACGGAATATTGGTAGCTCCCGGCTTTGGTAAGAGAGGTGTGGAAGGGAAGATCAAAGCTATTGAATATGCCCGGCTGAATAAGATCCCTTTTCTCGGCATTGGATTAGGTATGCAATGTGCAGTGATTGAGTTTGCACGTAATGTACTATCGTTGCGCGACGCACATTCGAGCGAGATGAATCCGAGGACCACACATCCTGTGATTGATATGGTGCATAAACAAGAGCCGACATCACCGGTTGGAAATATGCGCTTAGGTGCCTATCCATGCAAGCTGTTACCCGACAGCCAGGTCTTTCAATGGTACAAGGAAAGCACGGTATCTGAGCGACATAGACACCGATACGAGGTGAACAATGCCTATCGCAAGGAGTTTGAATCTGCCGGACTGTTAGCTGTCGGCATATATCCCAATGAAAACCTGGTAGAGATAGTCGAACTGAATGACCACCCTTGGTTTGTAGGCGTTCTCTTCCATCCCGAATATAAAAGTACGGTAGCCAACCCGCATCCGCTTTTTGTGGGATTCGTGGATGCCATGAAGCAGCAAAGCAAAAAGAAATAAATGTAGCTGACTAATGTGGCAGCTCATTTTACCACGTATTATACCTCTTTTTGCGGTCTATCAAGAATTTTTTTGTTGTTTTCAATAAAATTTTTCACAAAAAAGTTGTTTATTTCAAACAATCGAGTAATTTTGCTACTCGATTTTAACCGGTAATCGGTTGCCAATTGAAAGTTAACGGTTAGTTAATGAATTGTAAAACAACGTAAACCAATATGTTAGACGCCTTAATCACTTCAAAGACTCGTATCAAGATGTTGGTACGATTTTTTTTAGACCCTGCCAATAGTGGCTATTTGCGGGGTTTAGCCGGTGAGTTTGGCGACAGCACCAACTCCGTCCGACTTGAGCTGAATCGTATGGAAGAAGCCGGTCTATTGAAATCACATGCCTCCGGAGGGAAAAAACTATACCGCGCCAACTCAAAACATCCACTCTTCCCCGATATCCAAAGCATAGTACGTAAGTATATCGGTATGGATGAACTGATAGAAGGTGTGATCAATCAATTGGGAGACCCTACCGCCCTCTACCTTGTTGGCGACTTAGCCAAAGGTATCGATAGCCCCGACATGAGCCTGATCATCGTAGGAAATAATATTGACCACGATTTTTTGGAATCATTAGTCGCCAAAACACAGAAAACTATAGGGCGTCATATTCGTTATGCAATATTTACGCCTGAAGAGTTTGACGTACATCATCAATTTTTAGACTCGGAGAAGACCCTGCAAGTCTGGGAAAAATAAATATTTCTCTGTCATAAAACAGATGATGTAACGCACTGATAGACAGTTCGATAAAAAATATGTATGGGACTGAGAGGGCGGAGCTGTGCCCATATCCAACGAATCAAAACAGATATGACACAAACGGCTATCCCAGATCAATCACTGATACAGACAAAAGATAAAGTATAAGAAGCTGAAGCAGTTCCATCAGTTAAAACCTTTGAAACTACTTGATACATGATAATCCTCAAATTTTAAATGGATGAAACAAACCCTTTTAGACAAGATAGCCAGGCGTGAGATCATTGTTGGTGTGGTAGGCTTAGGCTATGTAGGCCTCCCACTCGCAGTTGAAAAAGCTAAAGCCGGATTTAAAACCATTGGCTTTGACATACAAGACAAAAAAGTGGATATGGTCAATGCCGGACATAATTATATAGGTGATGTGGTGGATGAAGACCTGAGCACATTGGTACAGCAAGGCATGCTTTCGGCTACTAACGACTTCAGCTTCATCAGTGAGGTAGATTTTGTAGCTATATGTGTTCCCACACCATTAGATATTTATCAGCAGCCTGATATCAGCTATGTCAGATCATCCACACAAGCTATCGCTCAGTATATGAAAAGAGGTGCGATGGTTGTGTTGGAATCCACTACCTATCCAGGTACTACCGAAGAGCTGATCAAGCCTTTGTTGGAGGAAGGCTCAGGCATGCAATGCGGCACCGACTTTTATCTTGGTTTCTCACCCGAACGTGTGGACCCGGGCAACCTGATCTATAAGACCAAAAACACACCTAAGGTAGTTGGTGCTATAGGACAAGATGCGTTAGAAGTGATAGCTGCCATGTACAGCGCAGTACTCGACAGCGCCGTACATACCGTATCTACACCTGCTATAGCCGAGATGGAAAAGATTTTGGAAAACACCTACCGCAACATCAATATTGGATTGGTGAATGAACTAGCTATCCTTTGCCATAAAATGAATATCAATATCTGGGAAGTGATAGATGCGGCAAAGACCAAGCCATACGGGTTTCAGGCATTTTACCCCGGACCGGGATTAGGCGGACACTGCATCCCGTTAGACCCTTACTACCTCTCATGGAAAGCACGGGAATACGGATTCCATACGTCAATGATAGAATCTTCCATGATGATCAACGACCGCATGCCTGAATATACTGTGGAACGTGCGGCCAATATACTCAACCGCTTTAAAAAACCATTGAACGGCTCAAATATTCTGATACTAGGTGTAGCCTATAAAAAAGACATAGACGATTACCGTGAAAGCCCTGCCCTGAAAGTCATTGAGCTGTTAGAAGAAAAAGGGGCTCAAGTAAAATACTTCGACCCTCATATCGAAAAATACCGATACAAAGGCATCACCAAAAAAGGCGAACCGAACTTGTCAGCTAATCTGTTAGAAGAAGCTGACTTAGTGATCATCACAACATCACACTCTGTGATAAATTATGAGTTAGTTCAAAGGCATTCCAAATTTGTGTTCGACACCCGCAATGCGACAGAGCGGCTGCCACAGACTGACAATATTGAGTTGTTATGATCATGGAAAAGAAACAAATATGTGTGATAGGCGGTGGTCGTTGGGGTGAGAACCATATACGTAGCTTGCAGCAGATGGGATGTCTGGGTGGTATCATGGAGACCAATCCCGGCCGCCTTGAAGAGTTGCTGACACGCTATCCCGTCAGAGGATTTACAGAACTGACAGCTGCTATAGATGCAGGCTTCGACGGATATACGGTAGCTGTCCCTGCCTCCATGCATTATGAAATAGCCCATCAGTTGCTTAGTCATGGAAAGCATGTAATGGTGGAGAAACCTATGACATTGTCGGCTAAGACTTCCATGGAACTCATAGAGTTAAGCCAGAAAAATAATGCCCGGCTGATGGTAGGCCATGTGCTTCTTTTTCATCCGGCTATACGGAAGATCAAAGAGTTGATAGAAAGTGGAAAGATAGGTAAACTGTATTACCTCTATTCTACCCGACTGAACTTGGGTACCGTGCGTACCGAAGAAAATGTGTTCTGGTCGTTTGCACCTCATGATATTTCCGTATTGGATTATTTTGTAGGTCATCCTGCTAAACGCATTGAAGCTAAAGGTTCGAGGTTCCTGCAGAAGGATGTGTATGACTATACCCTCACCCAGCTCAGCTATCCGGATAATATACAGGCACATATCTTTGTGTCCTGGCTACATCCTTTTAAAGAACAGCGTTTAGTGGTCATAGGAAGCCATGGGATGATATCTTTTGACGATTCTTCACCTGAAAAAGAAATCAAGTTTTACGATAAGCATATTGAGTTCAATAACGGGGAGCCGGTGAAGGTTGAAAAACCTACTGAGATAATTGATTATGAACGCAAACAGCCATTAGCAGAAGAGCTGCGGTATTTTGTGGAGCATTTAGACGGAGAGATTGAGATAGCCAATGGTCAGTCGGGATACGAAGTTGTAAAGATATTGGAACAAGCCCAACAGCTCTTAGATGCTGGAGACGGTGCTTAACCGCAATCCCGTTCCCGATCCCGATAGCTGGGAAACGCAAAGTATGGATTAATATAATCTCCGCGATTAAGATGGGCTACCGCTCAATGCTATTTATTGAAATGTATGCCTTGAAGGGCAATAGCACTGCTTTCAGCAAGATGTGAATTCATAGGATAGCCCGTAGGGCTTTCATATCCGTAGAACATAAGATTCTGAAGATGAAATTGATAGCCCGTAGGGCTTACATTTTCCAACGGATTTGATTGCGCTAATACACATTCATGAAAATCCAAAGAATAAAAATTATAAATGCTTTTTTAAACATGGTGTATGCCCTGACGGGCAATGTTGGGCTACCGCTCAATGCTTTCTATTGATATGTATGCCCTAACGGGCAATAGAGAACGCTGAGTTTCACCGTCCCGATGGCTATCGGGACTGCGGTTAAAAAAATCTCTGCGTCCTTAGCGGTAAAAATAAAAACCTCTGCGGTTTAAAAAAAAAACAGTATTTTTTAAAACTTATCACCATTCACAATAGAGATAAAAGCTATTTAACTCTATTCACAATAGAATTAATTATCTTTGTGCTGTCAAATATCGCAGATAGCAACGTATGAAAACACTCCTGAAAGATATAATAGCAGATCAGGTTCATTTCTTATCCGGTCGAAAAAATATCATCCACCGTGACTTTCCCGAACATTATTTTTATAATGAGCATATAATTATTATATCCGGTATTCGTAGATGCGGAAAATCGATATTGCTGCAACAAATCAGAAACCGATTACCTCAAAAAGATTATTTTTTCAATTTTGATGATGACAGATTATCGGGTTTTAGTGTCGGAAATTTTCAGGACCTCTATGAAGTTTTTATTGAGTTGTTTGGATCTCAGGATTATTTCTATTTCGATGAGATACAAAACATAGCCGGTTGGGAACAGTTTGTAAAGCGATTATATAACCTAGGCAAAAAAGTTTTCATAACAGGTTCTAATGCTCGCATGTTGAGTAAAGAATTAGGTACTTTGCTCACAGGTTGTTATTTGGCAGTAGAGTTATATCCATTTTCTTTTAAAGAGTTTCTGCAATTCAAGGGTAAAGGAAGTTTATTGGAGCAAGCTGATGGCACTCAAGCAAAAGGCGAGATACAGGCACAATTTAATACATACCTACATCAAGGTGGCTTTCCATTATATCTTAGCACCAAAGACGACTTGGTTTTAAAAACCTTGTATGACAACATATTATACAGAGACATCTTGGTGCGGAATCAAATTTTAAATGAAAAAGAGATCAAAGAATTGGTCTATTATGCAGTGAGTAATATTGGTAAGCCATTTACATATTCTTCAGTTAGTAAGATTATTGGCGTAAAAAACCCTACAACAGTAAAAAACTATATAGAATTTATCGAAAACACCTATTTATTATTTGCGCTCAATAAATTAGATTATTCGGTTAAGGTTCAGTTACGAAATCCCAAGAAAATGTATGCTATTGATAATGCGCTTGTCAAACGATTAGGATTTCATTTCTCGGGTGAAGAGGGGCGCTTATTAGAAAACTTAGTTTACATAGAGTTGAAGCGTAGAGGTGGAGAGATTTTTTATCACCATTCAGGAAATAACGAATGTGATTTTGTGATGCGAAAGGGTTATCAGGTAGAGCAGGCTATACAAGTTTGCTATCTATTCGATAATCTACCAACACGCGAGCGCGAAATATCCGGACTTGCCGACGCAATGAAATCGTATCAACTTACAGAAGGTTACATCATCACTTCATCGCATGAAGAGCTTGTCGAGAACGAATTTGGTAACATACATATAATGCCAGCCTGGCGGTGGATATTATCCTAAGGAACAATCATAACAAGATTGATTATCAGCAACTCAGCCTTTTAAGTCTCTTTTCTATCAATTCGCTATTTTCTAACGTATTGAGTATGAATTGGCTTAATATAATCACTAAAGTTAACAAAAATAAACCTACAAGTTGATTAAATGAAAATAGTTCGTATCTTTGCAGATCAATTATTCTCTTTTCACTATGCTGATGAGAAGATGAATGAGTTGCGAAGATTATTGACTTTATGGAACGATACTGCATATTTACAAGAGTTTGTTACGAACAACAAATCAGATATTTCGCACAATGCGTCCATTAGTGCATTAGTTTTTCAACTAATTAAAAATGCCAATGATATTGATGATACACTAAACGACATATCAAAAGACCAAGGAAGGAGCTTGGAAGAGTTTTTTAAACCCTTAGATAATCAAGAATATCAAACTGTGGAACTATCGAAACAAAAGGGGCGAAAGAATTTTTTAAGATTATTTGCAATCAAAATAGACAATAATTGTTTTGTAATAACTGGTGGAGCAATAAAATTTCACCACCTAAACAAAGATAGACCACACACAAAAAAAGAAATGCAAAAGATAGAAAATTGCCGGAAATACTTGAAAGATAATAACGTATTTGACGCCGATTCATTCTATGAATTTTTAAATGATCTATAATGACAAACAAAGAGAAATTTCTTCAACTCGTTTCGGAAGAAGACACTAAAACACTAACAGAAGTAAGTGCCCGGATTAAAGATCGTGCAATGTTGCGTGAATCACAACAAATAGCCTTAAAAGTCCTATTAAAATTAGATGACTTAGGTTGGTCGCAAAAAGACTTAGCTAAAGAGTTGGGAATTACTCCACAGCAGATTACAAAAATTGTAAGTGGCAAGGAAAACTTAACCTTAAAAACTCAAATCAAATTGCAGAATATTCTGGATATTCCAATCTTAGCCAGCTATTATGAACGAAAAACAGCTCAAACAGAGGAAATGATTTTATCTGTTGAAGAACGTAGAGACAAAATTGAAGCATAAGCCCCATTTATCAGCAATCATGCAAGAAAAGCACAATCGGAATTTTAAAGGATAAGCTTAAAATCGTGTATGTCATAGAGGGCAATAGTTTATTGATGTAATGAATCTTTTTATAAACCGCAGTCCCGATCGCCATCGGGAAACGCTGAGTAAAAAAATATTCTCTGCGACCTCAGCGGTTAAAAAAATCTCTGCGTCCTTAGCGGTAAAAATAAAAATCTCTGCGTCCTTAGCGGTAAAAATAAAAACCTCTGCGGTTAAAAAAAATAAAAATGACCGAAAACATCATTTCATCCCGTATCATCCAAGCTGCAATTGAAGTTCATAAAGCCCTAGGCCCCGGGCTATTAGAAAGCGCCTATCAGGAAACCCTATACTACAAGCTGAAAAAAGCCGGTCTTAAAGTAGAGAAAGAAAAAGCCCTGCCTTTAGTCTTTGAAGAAGTGAAGATGGAGATAGGCTACCGGGTGGATTTAATGGTAGAAGATAAAGTCATAGTAGAGATTAAAAGTGTAGAGGCTTTAAACGATATTTTCCTGGCACAGATACTCACCTATCTGAAGCTGAGTGGCTGTAAACTCGGATTACTCATCAACTTCAACGTCATGCTGCTGAAGCAAGGCATTAAGAGAGTAGTAAATAATTTATAGCTTAACCGCAGTGTTAACCGCAAAGTACGCTAAGCTTTATCGCTGAGAACGCTGAGTTTCACCGTCCCGATCGCCATCGGGAAACGCTGAGTAAAAAAATATTCTCTGCGACCTCAGCGGTTAAAAAAATCTCTGCGTCCTTAGCGGTAAAAATAAAAACCTCTGCGGTTTAAAAAAATAAAAACTTATGCAAGCAGACCTACAAACCAAGTTACAAGCCATGCTTTGGGACCTACCCGAGTCGCAACGGAAGAATACGATCCAAGAGCTGTTGTCCGATCCGGTGAGCTTGTTTCACCAACAAGAACACCTACTGATCAAAGCATTAAACACTCTTTCATGGTACGAGCTGATCAACTTAGTAGGTAAAGAAAATATAGGCATGCTTTTGTCAGATTCTGCTATACAAAAATTATTTCCTGCTCAAAGACGCTCACATTATATCCATGCCAGACGATTACTATCAAAATATACTGTATCCGTTTCAGGACAAAATACTTAGCCTAGTATCCGGCCTTTCAACCGATTTCTACCTGACAGGAGGAACTGCACTTAGCCGGGTATATCTGCATCATCGCTACTCGGACGATATAGATTTTTTCGCAAACGAGATACCCGACTTTAAAAAGCAGGTGAACTCAGTAATCAAAGCACTTGAAAAGACAGGTTTTAAATACGATATCACAGTAGCTGATGATGGATTTGCGCGTATCTTTATCTACGAAGGAGAACATTCTTTGAAAGTGGATTTTGTAAATGACGTGCCTTATCGCAGAGGATCATCTATAAAAAGCCCTGTTTATTACAAGACTGACAATATACTCAACATACTCTCGAACAAGATCACTGCACTAAGGAGATATTTAGCCAAAGACGTAGTGGATATCATTTATATATGTGGGAACACACAGTTTAACTGGCCGGAGATATTTGCTGACGTTAGTGCAAAAGATTTTTGGGTAAATCCTATACAAGTCGCTCAGATTTTGGAACAATTTCCTGTTGAAAACTTGAAAGAGATTCGTTGGATAACGAATGCGCCAGCTGCATATTGGTTTCATTCGCGCCTGACAGAAGTAATTAAAGATGTATTAGAAGGTAATGAGAATTTTCCAACAGGAAGTAATGCAGCCATTCCTACCGAATAAAACAGTATATGCCTTGACAGGCAATAGCACTGCTTTCAGCAAGATGTGAATTCATAGGATAGTCCGTAGGGCTTTCATATCCGTAGAATATCAGATTTTGAAGATGAAATTGATAGCCCGTAGGGCTTACATTTTCCAACGGATTTGATTGCGATGATACACATTCAAGAAAATCCAAAGAATAAAAATTATAAATGCTTTTTTAAACATGGTGTATGCCCTGACGGGCAATGTTGGGCTACCGCTCAATGCTTTCTATTGATGTGTATGCCCTAAAGGGCAATGTTGGGCTACCGCTCAATGCTATTTATTGATATGTATGCCCTAACGGGCAATAGAGAACGCTGAGTTTCACCGTCCCGATCGCCATCGGGAAACGCTAAGCTTTACCGCAGAGAACGCCAAGATAAGATAAATATAAACTCTGCGCTCTCTGCGAAGAAACTTAGCGTCCTCTGCGGTTTTTTTAAAAAAAATCTCAAACCATCCATTATGCAATTTCGTGATTTAATAAAACAGTATGAATCTCTGAAATCAGAGATAGACCATGCCCTGCTGACTGCTGTCGCCTCAGGCCATTATATCATGGGCAAAGAAGTTACCGAGTTAGAACACTGTTTAGCCGATTACGTAGGCGTGAAACACTGCATCACATGCGCTAACGGTACCGACGCCCTGACCCTGGCCTTAAAGGTCTGGCAGATAGGCCCAGGCGATGCCGTCTTCGTACCCGACTTCACCTTCATCGCTACAGCAGAAGTGGTATCATTAGAAGGAGCCACACCAGTCTTTGTGGATGTAGATAGCCGTAGCTTCAATATATGTACACAAAGCTTGGAAAAAGCTATACAACGGACCTTATCCGAAGGCAAGCTGACTCCAAAAGCTATCATACCCGTTGACCTGTTCGGGCTACCTGCTAACTATCCCGCCATATCAGAGATAGCTAAGAAATATCAGCTATGGGTATTGGAAGACGGAGCACAAGGATTTGGAGGGGCTATAGGGCAACAAAAAGCATGTTCATTTGGCGATATTTCAACTACCTCCTTCTTCCCTGCCAAACCCTTAGGATGCTATGGAGACGGAGGAGCTGTATTCACCGATAATGACGATTGGGCCGATCATATACGCTCTCTTAAGGTTCATGGAAAAGGAACCGACAAATACGACAACGTACGCATAGGTCTTAACTCCCGGTTAGACACCCTGCAAGCTGCTATACTACTGCCTAAGTTTGAGGCATTCAAGAATGAAGAGCTAGATAAGGTAAACCAGATCGCATCCCTTTACACCCAAAGACTATCTACACTATATACAACACCTTGGATACCTGATGGCTACTACTCAAGCTGGGCACAATACACCCTGATCATGGAGACTAACGACCAACGAAATAAGCTACAGCACTATCTGAAAGAACATGGCATACCCACTATGGTTTATTACCCCAAGCCCATGCATGCCCAGACAGCTTATGCACATCTGAACTATACCGCCGCACAAAACCCTGTCAGCCACAGCCTCTCACAAACCGTCTTATCACTTCCTATGCACCCATACCTGACAGAAGAAGAAGTAAACCGTGTATGTGATAAAATATTAGAGTTTAAAGGATAAGATATAGTATTCCTAATACAATCGAGAAAATAGTGAGGATGGTATTGGGCTATTTCACGTTGAAAAAAAACGATACAAGCTGAGTAAAGTTATATAGAGTAAAATTTAAAAAATCTACACACCTCTTAAAATTAAAAGACAAACCACAACATCTATTAAAATAGTAGCAAAAGTACTGATGACGATTAAATAAGAACAATGAACATACTCAAGCTAATCGGTAGGACAAAAGAAATCTTCTCCGATGATATCAATATTCATAAAGAGGAATTATCACATATTGTATCCTCTTCACGGTTTTTAGTAATTGGCGGTGCTGGTTCTATTGGGCAGGCTGTTACAAAGGAAATTTTCAAACGTAATCCGAAAAAACTTCATGTGGTGGATATCTCCGAAAACAATATGGTGGAGTTAGTGCGGGATATCCGCAGTTCTTATGGATATATTGATGGTGATTTTCAGACTTTTGCATTAGATGTAGGTTCGGAATTGTATGATGCTTTCTGGAATGCAGATGGAGAATATGATTATGTGTTGAACTTATCAGCACTTAAGCATGTTCGAAGCGAAAAAGATCCATACACCCTGATACGGATGATTGATGTAAACATTTTTAATACAATAAAAACTCTTAGGCAAGCGATTTCAAAAAGAAAAAAGGGTTTCTATGAATCCATCCAACATTATTTTATTCGGTTTAAGCAGCCTAATATTTTATAATTTGGGTTAAAACGTATAAATTATACAAGAAAAAAACAATACAACGGAAAATTTGGAAGCAAAAGTTACGATAATAGGAGCTGGTGTTATTGGTTTAGCAATTGCCGAAGAATTATCAAAAAAGTTCAACAAGATATTTGTAGTTGAGAAAAATAAAAAATTTGGTCAGGAAACTTCTAGTAGAAATAGCGAAGTAATTCATTCAGGTATATATTATCCAACAAACTCTCTAAAAGCAAAACTATGTGTTGAAGGAAATAAAATGCTATATGATTTTTGCATAAAACATGGTATTCCTCATTCAAGATGTGGCAAATTAGTGGTTGCAACAAACCTTAAAGAAGAAATGATTCTGAATAAGATACTTAACCAAGCCATCAGAAATGGAGTTAAGGATGGGCAATTGATTTCAAGGGAAAAAGCATTGGAACTTGAACCCGAAATTTTCTGCACAAAAGCTCTTCATTTCCCTTCAACCGGCATCATTGATTCTCATGGGCTAATGAAAAGACTTGAAGCCAATGCTACAATAAATGGTGTTTCATTTGCCTATAATTCGGAAGTTGTAAAAATTGAAAGGATTGAGGGTGGCTATGCGATTACTGTAAAAGAAAATAATATTCAGTTTATCTTTACTACTGAATATGTTATAAATGCCTCTGGATTAAATGCAGACCAAATTGCTAAGATCGCAGGTGCATTTCAAAAAGCATATAAGATTCACTATTGGAAAGGCGATTATTTTGCAGTGGGAAATGGGAAAAACAAAAAAATAAATCGTTTGATTTATCCAGTACCACAGACTAATGTAGTTGGTTTAGGTATTCATGCTACTTTAGATTTAAATCATGGGATGAAACTTGGTCCAGATTCAACATATTTGCAGTCGAACACAATTGATTATAGTATAGACAAAAAAAAACAAACTGCATTTTTATTAGCTGCTCAGAAGTATTTACCTTTTCTTGAATTTGAAGATTTACACCCTGATCAAGCTGGGGTTCGACCTAAACTACAACTACCTGGTGAACCAGTACGAGATTTTATTATCACAAAAGAAACTGCGTCAGGTCATCCTAATTTTATAAATTTAATAGGCCTTGAAAGCCCAGGACTAACTTCCTGTCTATCCATTGGCCATATGATATCAAAACTACTTGACAATTAAAAAACTTGAAATATGAACAATTTAAAAAATTCAAAGATTTTAGTAATTGGTGGTGCTGGCTTCATTGGTAGCTTTGTAGTATCAGAATTACTCAAAGAAGATGTTGCAGAAGTTGTTGTCTATGACAATTTTGCCAGAGGTAAAAAAGAGTATTTGACCGAACAACTAAAAGATCCACGTTGTACTATTTTTCCCATCGGAGGTGATATTAGGGATATTGACATTTTAGATGCTGCCATGAAAGGGAAAGATTTTGTCATTTCCCTTGCAGCTATGTGGCTTTTGCATTGTAAGGACTATCCTCGAACTGCATTTGAAGTAAACATCGCTGGCACGTTCAATGTGTTTGAGGCATGTGTTAAAAATAATATTAAAAAACTCATTTGGTCATCTTCTGCATCAGTGTATGGTGATGCCGTTGAATTACCCATGACAGAAAATCACCCTTTTAACAACAAAAACTTCTATGGCGCAACTAAAATTGCAGGAGAGGCTATGGCTACAGCTTTCAATGATAGATATGGTTTACAAGTTATTGGGCTTAGATATATGAACGTGTATGGACCACATCAAGACCAAACTGCAGCCTATACAGGGGTTGTCCCGATAATGCTTAATAAGATTGAAGCAAATGAACCTCCTGTTATAAATGGCGATGGAAGTCAAGCTTACGATTTTATTTATGTGGAAGATGCTGCGAGATGCAATGTGGATGCATTGAAAAGTGAGATAGGATTTGGCATGTACAATGTTGGCACAGAGGTACAAACATCCATAAAAGATTTATGTAATATGATACTTGAGTTGAAAAAGTCAAATCTAAAAGTAACTTTCAAACCTTATACGGCTGATGACGCCCGTGCACTAGTACAAAATCGAATTGGCTCAAAAGTAAAAGCTGAAAAAGAAATTGGATTTAAATTCAAATACTCATTAGAAGAAGGTCTTAAAAGGCTGATTGAATGGCGGATAGTTACAGGTGTTGATAAATCAAAATAAATTTTGAAAATGAATATTCCATTAATTAAACCTTACATTGATCAAGAAATCAAACAAAGGGTATTTGATGTATTGGATAGTGGTTATTTAACCGAAGGCCCAGTTACAAAAGAGTTTGAACAAAAGTTCGCATCATATATAGGTTGTAGAAACGCTATTGCCGTTACTTCTTGTACCACAGGACTTGAAATGGCACTCAGAGTTCTAAATATAGGACAGGGTGATGAAGTAATTGTCCCTGATTATACTTATCCCGCTACCGCATCCGTCATTCCAATTGTTGGAGCAACCGCAATCATCGTTGATGTTTCAAAAGACAACATGATCATAGACTATGATGCGATTGAACAAGCCATAACAAAGAAAACAAAAGCAATTATCCCAGTCTCTGCTTTTGGTAACCCACTTGATTTTGATAGGCTCAATGAAATAAAAAGAAAGCACAATCTCTACATCATTGAGGATGCTGCTCCATCCGTAGGTGCGGAGTTTAAGGGAATAAAAGTTGGTAACTTAGCAGATATCACGGTGTTTTCTTTTCATCCTCGCAAATTTATTACAACAGGTGAAGGCGGTATGATTACTACCAACAATGACAAATGGGCCAATTGGCTCAATTCATACAAGCACTTCGGTATGGATATGTCAGGAACAAGTCGTGAAGGAATAAAATTTGAAATCATTGGAACAAATTATAAATTGAGCAATATTTTGTCTGCAATCGGTCTGGGACAGTTGACTAAAATTGATAAGTTACTTCAACAAAGAAAAGATTTAGCTAAAAATTATATCAAATTGTTGGAAAAAGAATCAACTATTAAATTGCCTATTACAACAAATCATGGAATTCATAGTTACCAATCTTTCATCGTCTATCATCCCAATAGAAATACCATTATGAATCGTATGCGTAAGGAGGGAATTGAAGTTCAAATTGGCACTTATGCACTTCATATGCACAAAGCATTCAACAACAATCCTCTGGTTAAAATTATTGGTAATATGGAAAATAGCCGATGGTGCTACGATCACGCGCTTACATTACCCCTATTTTACGATCTTACCAATGAACAACAGGAACTTATCGTACAAGAAATTATAAAATCAGAATAAGTTATGTGTGGTATTGTGGGTGTTTATAATCTTGATGGCAAGCCTTTTCTGTTAAGCAATCTTGTGCGAATGGCCGAAACCATTGCCCATCGTGGACCAGATGATGAAGGTTATTATGTCAAGGACAGTATTGCATTGGCTCACAAACGCCTTTCAATATTGGATACTAGCCCTAGAGGTGTGCAACCAATGGCCTCCAAAGATGGCAAATGGATCGTTGTTTTCAATGGATGTATTTACAACTACCTTGAAATTAAGCAAGAGTTAAAAGCAAAAGGCCATTATTTTATATCTACAGCAGATACAGAAGTAATTGCTGAAGGACTATCGGCCTATGGTCCTTCAATCTTTGAGAGATTTAATGGCATGTTTGCGATTGGTGCATGGAATACAGAAGAAAAAATGTTGTATTTGAGTAGGGACAGATATGGTGTTAAGCCACTCTATTACTGGTTTAATGGAAAAACAATTGTGTTTGCTTCTGAAATAAAAGCGATAATAGCTCATCCTGACTTTCATGTAGATATCAACTATTATGCGTTAAACGAATATTTCACTTTCCAAAACCAGTTCACTTTCCAAACTCTCTTTAAAGGTGTTTATATGCTTCCTCAGGCCAATACTGTACATATTAATTCCAAGTCCAAATCAATAAAACACCAAGCCTGGTGGGATTATGACTTTACTTCTCCTGATAACAATATGTCTTTTGAAGAAGCCAGAGAAGAAACTTTAAGACTTTTCAAGCAGGCTGTAACCCGGCAAATGATCGCCGATGTACCTGTTGGAGCCTATCTATCCGGCGGTATGGACAGTGGATCAATCGTTTCAATAGCTTCGCAACATGTCCCACGACTATCAACATTTACTTGCGGTTTCGATATGTCCGAAGTAACGGGCGTGGAAGCCAACTATGATGAGCGTAGGGATGCAGAATTGTTGGCTAACCACTTTAAAACTGAGCATTATGAGCAGGTGATGAATGCTGGCGATATTCGATGGTCGCTACCAAAAGTGGTTAATCATATTGAAGACCTAAGGGTAGGCATGTCGTATCCTAATTACTACATATCCCGTCTTGCCTCAAAATTTGTTAAAGTGAGTTTACAAGGCACCGGGGGAGATGAATTATATGGCGGCTACCCTTGGAGATATTACCGAGTATTCGATTCAATTTCACAACAAGATTTCTTTAATCAGTACTATGCTTTCTGGCAACGATTGGTACCTGACGAGCAAAAGCCTGAATTATTCACTAAACGTGTTTTAGATAATATTGATCTTGGAGAACCTCGTAAAATTTTTGAAAGAGTTTTTACGTTCAATACAAAGTTAGAATATAATACTCCAGAAGAACATGTCCAAAATAGTCTTTATTTTGAAATAAAGACTTTTCTTCCAGGGTTGCTAATGGTCGGCGATAAATTAGCTATGGCTAATGGATTGGAAGAACGATTTCCCTTCCTTGATAATGACCTTGTAGATTTTGCAATGAAAATCCCTGTCAGGCATAAATTAGCCAATTTAGAAAAAAATAAGAAAATAGATGAAAATGAATTTAGAAAAAAAAACATCGCTTATAGGGAGTTTAATGACGGCAAAAATGTACTACGTCAGGCAATGCAAGAATTGATTCCTGAGAAAATCATAAACCGAAAAAAACAGGGTTTTAGTGCCCCGGATGAAAGCTGGTATAGAGGTGAAAATGCAGATTATGTTAAAGACATGCTATTAGATAGAAAAATAGCTTCTGCGGATTTAATCAATCCTAAATATATTCAGAAAATAGTTGACCAACATATTAACCACAAAGTTAACCATCGGTTACTTATTTGGAGTTTAATGAACTTTGAGTGGTGGTGTAGAATCTTTTTAAATAATAATAAATGAAAATAACATTTTTAGGTTGTACTTCTTTTAGCAAAAAACTACTTGAATCAATTATTGACTTACCTAATATTTTCATTGATTCAATTTTTACTATACCCGAATTATTTAAGATTTCTTATAGTCAAGAAAAAGTTAAAAATACAAATTATGCAGATCTTAGGCCAATAGCCAATAAAAAAAATATACCAATATATACTGTCAACTCTGAATCTGGGAAAAAAATGACTGATTACCTTCCTGTTTTTCAGAGAAATAAACCTGATATCATTCTCGTGCTTGGCTGGTATTATAAGGTTCCTAAAACTATTAGAGAATTAGCAAAGTATGGTGCTTGGGGGGTACATGCTTCTCTACTGCCTAAATATGCTGGAGGTGCACCATTAGTTTGGGCAATTATTAATGGCGAAAAGGAAACGGGTGTTACCTTGTTCAAATTAGATAGTGGAATTGACGATGGGGATATAATTGAGCAAGAATCTTTTCCAATTGAAGATAAAGATACTATTAAAGAAGTTTATGAAAAGGCTACTGAAGCATCAATTAATATCCTACGTAAAGCATTGCTTAATATTGATAACATTAAGCTTAAACCACAAGATAAATCTAAAATTGAAGTATTTCCTCAAAGAAATCCAGAAGATGGTGAAATTAATTTAGAATGGCCAGCAAAAAGAATTTACAATTTTATTCGTGCCCAATCTACACCCTATCCAGGTGCGTTTATTAAAACAATTGATAACAAAAAACTTGTTATTTATAAAGCACGTCTAATCGACTAATTACGTCTTACAAATGGTAATAATACTAATATACATCATAATACCAAGTTTCATTGCTCTGATAGTAATGTTCTATCAAAAAACTAAACCAGAAAGTGACCATGCTTTTCATCTAAACACAATCAATAGGATAAAAACTAATGGACATCGTTTTATTAAAGATTATTTATTCTCAGTAAACGAGAAATATCCATTTTATCCTCAATTGTACCATTGGATACTTTCTTTTTTACCTGAAAAACTATACAAAGAAAAGTATATCAGAATAAATATTACCATTAAACTTTTAGAGATAATTTCATTCAATGCATTTTTATTATATATTCAGGGAAGCCTTGGATTCAAAGATATAGTGTTTCTATACGCGAATATTGTTTTCCATTCTTTCCCTTTTAGCTATGCTGCATGGAATGCAAAGAATACAGGATTGTCCGCAAGGGGAATTGGGTTAGTCACAGGACAAATATATTTGTATTTGTTAATTGCCTACTTATTGTCTGGAAGTTTTTGGTTGTTAGTTCCAATTTTCTTGATTGTTTTCATAATCTTATTGATGAGCCAGATGACTTTGCAATTCATATTGTTGAGTTTACCGTTTTTTGTTTTGGTTTTTTCAATACCGGAAATTTTCCCAATGCCTTTTATTGCTTTTGGAATATTCTATTTAATAATGCCCAAAGTAGCGAGGAATTACATTATAGGGCAGTTTAATCACAAGCGGAATTATGCCCTTTTCATAGCTGATATTTTTATTTTAAAAAGTCGGCCAAGTATTTATAGAGATTTTATATATGACTTTTGGCATAAACTTCAAACAAATTGGCGTTTAGCCTTATTTTATATATACAGGAATCCTTTGTTAGAGCTATTATACGGGTTTTCTTTTTTATGGTTTGTTATATATAGATCATATAATGAAGGTTATGAAACAAATTTAAATAAGCTTTTTTTGTTTAGTATGATATCTCTGTTACTCTTCTTTATAACAAGTTTCAATAAAACAAGATTTCTCGGAGAACCCCAACGATATGTAGAATTTGCTATTCCATTGATTGCGGTATTATTTAGTATGAGTTATGATTGGAAATTTTTACTATCAATCATTATTATGAATGTATTTGTAATATTATTACCAAGTGTAATTATCAAAAATAATTATGATCGTAGTTTTGCGAATCAAACTAAAAATAGATCTAATCTTTTAAATTTCCTGATCGAAAGTAAAATGGATAAGTCTCATATTTATATTTCTAATTCTGTTTCGTTATTGAGATATTTGTTCGGCATTGGTTGCTTAACAATTAATATTGATTATTCCAGATGGTATAAAAATAAATCTGATTATTATAAGTATGTTTATGACTATAGCTTGGGAAGGTTAAGTCCTTTTGCTTTAACCGAATATGAAGAGCTTTATGAAGCAAGTGTATTCATCTATGATAATAAAATAAAATGGACTGAAAAAATGGCTGAAAACTTTGATTTCTCAAAATGGAAGCTTAAGACAAAAATTGGAGAATACGATATCTATTGTAAACATATTTTTCTTTAAATTTATATGAGTATTAGGTTACACTAATAAATATCTTCTAATTGTATGATGCACTGTCAAATAAAAGTTAATCAATAAGTAAATCGCCCATATATCGTCTGCTCACTCTGTAATAAATATCATTCAAATAGTCCTGGTAGAACTTTTTCAAGATCATATGATGTATTCTCAAAAGATTCCGTTTAGCATTACTGAGCATGGTATGTATCCAAGGCAGAACTTTTGATTCCTCTTTAGGTTTAACTGTTTTAGTTTGATGACACCATACCAGTTCTTTTATGTTGGTGTATTTCTAGTAGTTATCGGATTTTACCAAAGAGTTTTTTTGTATGTTTTGTTCAACTTTTTCTTAAATTATGGCCGATTTCAAATTGTCAACTACAAGCAATTTAACATTGCGAAACTTTGGCTGCTTTTTGTGTTTTTCAGATGCTTTTAGTGTGTGAACTATCGAGGCCATTACAATAACTATAAAATGTTTTTGACTTCCTCTTCCACGTTTAAGTCTGATTTGCTTTTCCCCTTTAAACATTTCAGTATCAATACCCTCAAAGAAACCTTCGTCCAACTCATCAATCTTGTCCAGTTGATAAGCTCTGTCTCGAATACCCATAGTTTTTCATAGCTACTGCATCATAGATCAGATAGGCTCGTAGAATTTATGCTTAAGTTTTCGTTGCAATTCAAGTGGAGAAAATGGTTTTTTAGCGTTGGTTTACAGATGAATAGAAATAAACCAATAGCGATACGGAAGTTTGCTGGCTTGCATCACTGTGCCGCTCCGAAGAGTGATTCGGGTTTTACACTTTTTACATCCATACATCCAAATTGATTTCTGCCAGTAATGATCTTTACCTCCACAGTGCCTGCAGGTAACCCCTGATTCATCCGGCATAGCCTTGAATTTCAGTTTACAAGCTTCCTCATTAAGAAACTGATCAATAAAGATGATTAAATTCATGTCAAAAATGTTCCTCCTAAGATACGTCTATTTTATTTATTTTTATCGACACGCATATTAATTTATGTTGAAAGCTTTTGGAAAAGATTTTATTATTTACGGTTTATCCTCTTCAATTTCAAAATTTGTTGGACTTTTTCTAGTTCCACTCTATACAAGAGTATTTTCACCCGAGCAATATGGGACAATGGATCTCATTTCAACAGTAGTTGCAGTTATTGCAATTATAGGAATGATGCAACTTGAATCAGCAGTTAGCAGATATTATTTTGCAGAAAAAAATGATGACTCCAAAACATTAATGATTTCTACTGCAATATGGTCTATTCTTTTACTATCTGGATTTCTGCTTTCTTTTTTAATCTTCTTTTCGAATCACATCTCAATTTTATTATTTGGTAAAGACGAATTTTCATTAGTATTAATTATTGCCGGGATAACTATGCCATTTACTAACCTTAACGGTTTGTTTACTGTTATTATGCGGTTTAAAAAAAAACCTATCCACTACCTAGGATTTCAACTTTCTCAGATAACGATCACTATTTCCACAACAGTCCTTTTAGTTCTATATTATAAAACAGGAATTATAGGCGTTTTTATTGGGCAATTAAGCGGATTTTTAGTTATAGTTTTAATTATGGCATATTATTTACGTTCCAATATAAAACTACGATGGCAAAAGACAGCTTTATTAAAGATGATACGTTATTCATTACCCTTAGTTCCAGCTGTTGGCGGAGCATGGGCAAATTCGCATCTTAATCGTTTTGTTATGATTAGTTATCTCTCTATATCTGACATTGGTATATATGTTGTAGCTTTAAAATTTGCTTCAATTATGCAGCTTATAGGGGCAGCATTTAGAATGGCATGGCCTCCATTTCTTTGGGAAACTTTTGAGAAAAACAGTGCACACAGAGAAGTCTTTAAAAAAGTTCTTGAGCACGTTTCAATTTTACTTTTTAGCATTGTTATAATCCTCACTGTCTTCGCTGATCAAATCATAATGATATTTGCAACTAAAGAGTACACTTTATCTGCAAAATTGATTGGCATGCTCGCACTTTCATCTGCAACAACAAATGTATTGGGACAGATAGTCATTTTAGGACCCGGAATCACAAAAAAAACAGAATATAATACCGCAATATATTTGCTTAGTGTTGCTATTAATGTAGCTTCTTTGTTCATATTTGTTCCTAAGATTGGTTTAGTTGGTGTCCCAGTTAGTCTCTTACTCGGTAGTATCACCTTGGTCAGTGTAGGATGGATTAATTCTGAAAGACTTTACAAAGTTGGATTTAATTACAAAAAAATAATAATACTGTTCTTAACAACTCTTAGTATTATAATTTCAAACTATTTTTTCAATTTTTTAATAGAGTTAAAATCACTATTAATACTAATTATCTTAATCTTTATTTCGATTAAGTACAGAAATTTTTTAATATCAAGCTTTTTAGTTGTCAAGAGAAAATTTTAAATCCTTTTAAAACAAATATACATCTATAGAGTATTATTTTGATTAAAAAAAGAAGTATATTTTTATATAATTACATAGGATGTTAGACACAACTATCAGTTCATTTAATCTTAGTATACTCTATATTCTATTTGGATTTTTGATCCTTCTGGTAGAATTTCTGAGGAAAAGAGAGAGAATATTTGATTTTTTAACTTTAGCCAACGGCTATTTCATGTTAGTATATATAATCACGCCCTTATACTTCCTTTTAACTCTAGAGCCATATTATGGTAGTATTTTTAACCCCAAAGTCTTTTTTACAAGTTTTTTCGCGTATAGTTTAATGGTTTTTGGCTGGCGTATTCATGGATCATCATATAAAATAAAGTATTACACTTTTGGCACACAAAACAAAGTACTTTTTGACTTAAAAATTTACCGACTTCTTTTTTCTTTACTAATCAGTATGTCAATTTTAACCTTGATATATTTTTTTGGATTAGGGGGGATTCAAAAAGCCCTAAGTACAGGAGCATTAATGAGGTATTCTTTTGTAGAAACTCAAATTGGTAATTTTTCTTATCTGGCACGGGTTATCGCAATGGTACCACTTATATGCGGATTTTATTTCTACTTTTTGATTGAGTCCCCAAAGTTTAAGAAATTAAATAATATTAAAATTCTCTTTATTATTTCTATTATCATATCTCTACTCAGAATCTTAGTCGGCGCAAGTCGTGGAGCTTTTTTAAACTTATTTCTAATGCAATTGCTAATTTATTTTAAAGTTCGCAACACCATAAATGTAAGAGCTACAGTAGTCATTAGCCTGCTGATAGTTATATTCGTAATGTATGGCAAACAGGTGTTTTTCGCTACGGCAACAGCGATTTCAGGTGGTGATTTTTTTGAAGCTTTTTCGTATCTGAACTACACAAGAGGAACTAGTGATAAGACGGGAGTGGAATTAATTTTAAGGGAATATCAACACGTTATTCATAGTCTTAATGCAGCTTTCACAAATGCAGGTATCAATATCTCTTACACTTTTTTTAATGATTGGTATTGGTCTGTTTTACGTGTAATACCTCAAAAGATTACGAAAATATTTTTAGATAGGCCTGATACAATATCTTTTATTAATACAGGAATATTAATTAACCGATTAGAGACGAGTATACCTCCTGGTATAGTTGCCTCATTTTATTACTCATTAGGAAATATAGGTGTTATTCTCGGTATGTTTCTTTTTGGGTATTATGGCCGTAAAATAAATAATAAACTTTTAGCATTAGCAAAGGTAGACGCAATATATTATGTCCCTTTTACTTTTCTTGCCTTTACATATGGAGGATTTATAATTAATGGTGATCCTAATATATATATTTATCATATTATTTGGCCCATTTTCTTTTATTTTCTTATTAGACGTATTCAAAGAAAATATTCCTTTTCTAGTATAATTATTCATACTAGAAATAGGACTACTGACTAATTTTAAAGATTTTTTACTAATCAATTTATAGCAATTGAATACTGTTTCTTTCTATGAAAATTAATATTGCTGGTGATTTCAATCTTGAAAACCGGGTGAGTATTCAAATTGACAAAGGGATTTCAATACTAGAAGATGATTTTGCAAAATTTTGGTTTTCTACAGATTATAGGATTGCAAACTTAGAATCGCCAATCACAAGGTCAAAGAATCATATCAGAAAAGTCGGACGACATATTAAAGGTGAATTGACAAATCACCATAATTTGAAACAACTTGGGGTTAATTACTTTTCTTTGGCCAATAACCATATTATGGATTTTGGTATTGAAGGTTTGCATGAAACTATTGAAAACTTAAATACCGCAGAAATTGGCTATTTTGGAATAATATCAAATAACAAAAAGTATAGATATAAAATTCTTGAAAAAAATGATTTAAAAATAGCAATTGGCTCATTTTCAAATAAAGAGTTTTCATTACATTCTGATTTTAATGGAAATGGAGCCATAGCAATTGATGTTATTGAGATAACTGAATTGCTCCAAGAACTTAAATCACAAGTAAACCATATTGTATTAATATTACATACGGGTTTTTCCAGAAATCCCTTACCAAGTCCAAATCTGAGGGAAATGTGCCGGTATTTAATCAGACAGGGAGCTGCATTGGTTCTATGCCAACATTCTCACACAATTGGTGCTTTTGAATACTACAACAATGGGTTTATTTCATACGGGCAAGGCCATTTTGCTTTTGATTTATATCGGGAAAATAGCGATTGGAATCTTGGTTATACTGTTAAAGCTAATTTTAGAAAAAGTAGTTTTGAAGTCGATGTTGTTGGCCATAAACAGTTTGACAACAACACAACAATACGACTTTTAACCAAAAATGAACAAGAATTATTTAACAACAATCTTTCAAGATACAATACTATTCTTTTAGATGATGACTTATTTAAACAGTATTATTCAGATTACGTATATAAACACAGTAAAACATATTTTTCTGAATTATTCCTGCCAAAAAATAAACTGTTTCGAAAAATACTTCGTTTACTCCCTTATGATAGACTAATTTCAAATGAGTCGAAAATGAAACTTTTAAATTACCTAAGGAATGAAGAGCACAACGAAATAATGCAGCATCTAATCAATATCAAATTACAAAAATAAATGGCCGACTTTTTTCTGTCACATAAAAACGCAACCTATAACCATACAAGGATTATTAGTAGGTTTAATGCGTCCGGTGTGGCATTACATCGTATATTTCAGTTAAGTAATTGGGAGTTGATTTTATTTGAGAACAAAAAAACGCTGGCAGCTAATTTTTTAGTAGATGAACTTAACCGAAAAACGTTTATTTGCGGCACCTTGATTTATAAAAGTCTTCCATTAAATGACTCATTAAAACAGCTTCACTTTGATCATTACTCCAAACAAATAGATGATAAAGCTTTATTAGGTAACTTTTGTGTTATATTTTATAATGGTAAGAACATTAATATATTACTTGACAATTTAGGAGTTCGACAAATCTTTCAATCAGAAGATGGTCTTGTTATATCCACCTCTTTTTTAGCAATACTTCAATCAAGTCCAAAGAAATTTAAAATAAATCATCTTGCTCTAAGCGAAAAATTGGCAACAGGTTTTCTCATAGGGGAAGATACTTTAGTAGGTGGTATAAAAAAAGCATCAGGAAAGTTGCCCTTTCCGGTTCCTCTAAATGATGTAGAAATAATTAATTCTAAGAAGCATCCTACTCAGATAGAATCTCATAATAAAGGAATAAATAAAAGTATTGAGGTACAAATCGAAATCCTATCATCCCATTTTCAGGCTATCAACAATGCATTTCCAAATTACCAGGGAGATCTGGGGTTGTCCAGTGGTTTCGATTGCCGGCTTATTTTGGCATTGGCGAATAAAGAAATAAACACGCCCCTACATATCCATTCTCATAATACATTAGGGGTACATGATACGGAAATTTTTTATGCCAAACAACTCGCCGAAATAACAGGTGTTGACTTGCATTTAGTCCCCACTCAGTCGCTGGAAGGAACCTCAAATGAAAACATCGAGAAAGTATTAGATCAAAACCTATATTTCTTTGATGGACGAACTGGACGACATTTAGGTGCTTACAGTGAAACATATACGCCTGACTACCGGAAAAATTCAATGGGTGATGCAGCCTATTCGCTCAATGGTTTAGGCGGTGAAATATTCAGGGATTCCTATTTTTTAGGAAACAAAGTATTAAATTGGGATGATTGGGCTAGACGGTTTCTGTTTTATCCGTTGTTAACCGAGTCTTTAGGTTCAGAAAAGCAAGCGAAGGATTTAAGCTATATGCTCAAACGAAAAATTGAAGTAGAATTGAATATGGATTTTTCTGAAGCGGATTTATTTAAAACCCACGCCTACTATGGATTGGTCAAAATGCCACAGGCAAATGGAACAATTGCGCAGGCATATGGAAAAGTCTCTCATTTTTTATTTCCATTTATTGAATTTAATATCGTTACAGAAGCACTTAGAGCTATTCCTTATTTAGGTACTGGAGGAGCTTATCAGGCCAAATTAATTTCAAGAATTTCTCCAGAATTGGCCGCCATTGGTTCACATTATGGTACCAGCTTTGACAAACTAACCCTTAAGTATTTACTTTGGGGCAAACTGAAGACAATAGGATCTGTAAAAACGCGAAACACATTGGTAAGAAAAAAGCTTCTTAAGCGGGCCAATAAAGAATTTCACATCAAATTGATTAAAAAAATCAATGAAACTCCTGTGTTATTACAGGCAAAGGAGGCTATACTTAGCCATGCTCCTTACGTAGTTTTTGATAAACTATTGTTGGATAATACCCAGCGTAGATATATAATTTACTTAGGCCATTTTTTGAATAGGCTTTCTCCATATTTTGATTGAAATGAAAACAATAAAGACCAGCATACTTAAATTTGCCAAAAGATATGCACCTGCCTGGCTATCAAAGTGGGTGAGAAACAAACTAGAATTTCAGGATTGGGATAACGCTACTATAAAAAACACCAATCCTTATCTTGGTGATCCGGATGAATATCTTTTTAAAAACAGCACCTTAAAGGCCGGTATATTCTATAACCGGATGCAATACCACAAACACTGGATTGCAGCCTGTCGTGACCTTGAGATATCTTACAGTATTATTTATCTGGAAAGAACTGACTGGATGGAGCAAATCAGACAGTCAGGCTGTGATCTCTATTTGGTTTGGCCCGACATCACTACCCAGGAAATTAAGCAGATGTGGGATGAGCGTTTGCGTATGCTTGTTGAAGAGCTGAACGGAAAGATTTATCCATCCTTAAAAGAGATTTGGCTATATGAAAATAAAAGGGTACAAAATTATTGGTTGAAAGCGCATGGGTTTAAAACGCCAGCAACATGGGTTTTTTATGATAAAAAAGAAGCGCTGGAATTCCTGAGTATGGCGAGCTATCCCCTTGTGTTGAAAAGCAATTTAGGTGCTTCTGCCAGTGGTGTTTACATTGTAAATGACTCACAGGATGCAGTACGTAAAGTAAAGAGATTCTTTAAAAATGGCTACAGCCCAAAAAGAAATGCAGCAGGAAAAAAACAAAAAGGCAGCGTTTATGTGCAGGAATATTTGCACAATGTAAAGGAGTGGCGTATGGTGCGTATAGGTGATTCTTATTTTGGTCACGGAAAAGATATGCGGGGGCAGTTTCACAGTGGTTCAGGGAAAGCCAACTTTGATTTGCCACCTGATGAAGCATTCAATTTGCTCCTAAAAATAACCAAAACAGGCAATTTCACCTCAATGGATGTGGATTTATTTGAGGACGAAAAGGGTAATTTCTATGTAAACGAACTGCAAACTGTTTTTGGTAACAGCATCGCCAAAGACCAAATGAAAATTAATGGTATCCCCGGCCGGTATTTACTGCAAGAAGATAGTAGTTTTATATTTGAAAAGGGTAGTTTTTGCAGTAATCATTTGTGCAATTTAAGATTATTACATTTTCTTAATAAAATATAAAACAATGAAATCAATATATCATAGACCTTATCTAAATCTAGCTAAAAAGTAGTACAATAAAAAACTGTTTATTACATACAATTATATTTATTACTTGCTTGGATGAATAACATAGTTTTTATTACTAATACATTTCCAAGCTCTGATAACCAGAAAAGAGGTCTTTTCAATTTCAGAGCAGCAAAAAGCTTACGTGCAAATGTTGAACTAGATATTGTCCACTTGCGTGCCTGGAAACCTTTTCGTAATCTTAAGGAGCAAACTACAATTCATGGTTTACAAATAACAGTAATTTCACTTCCTCTACTACATTCAAAATACTTTTCTATTTGGGGTTTACAGCTGTGGTTTTACAAGCGAATAGTGTTTTTTCTACTTAAAAAGAAGATAAATAACTTTGATGCAATTCATACAGTTGGCGCCTCTTTTTCTGGTATTGTTGGCAGTTTCCTATCAAAGAAAACCAAGACTCCTCACATCAGTCAATGCATTGGTTCTGATGTGAATTTTTCATTGCCAAAAATTAAAAACAGTTTTGGTGTTAAAAATTGGGAAAAGCATGTTAATATTTTTACCTGTAACAGTAAGGCTCTTTCAGAGCGTGTACATCAGCTTTACCCTGATAAAAGAAGTGAGGTTATATACAGAGGTGTTAACTTGAATGAATTCAGACCTAATGTTCAAAAATATAGTAATCCCTCTTCGTTAACATGCCTCTTTATTGGTGGTCTTTCAAAACGCTCTGAAATAGGATTTGGTCGCAACCTAAAAGGAGGGATTACGCTGCTACATGCATGGAAAGAAGCATTTTCAACTTTTAAAAAGAAGAGTAAACCAAAACTAATTTTTGGAGGTCCGGAAGTGACACGGGAATTGGTATGTGAATTATTACAGCTAAATGATTTTGATCGCCTTAATATTGAAGTAGTTGGGAACTTGAACAAAGAAAAGGTTGTATCCCTGATGTCAGATGCGCATTTAGTAATCATTCCAAGTATGCAGGAAGGCTTGCCCAATGTAGCATTTGAAACTTATGCTTCGGGTTGTGCTTTAATAGCTTCAAATGTTGGTGGGATACCAGAAATTGTTGAAAACAATATTAATGGATTACTTTGCAAAAGCGGAAACGAAAATGAACTTGCCGAAGCTATTCTTTTTGCAGTTCAAAATCCTGATTGGGTTGTTGAAACTGGTAAACAAAACAGAACAATAGCCGAAGAAAGATATGATTCAAAAAACTTTACGCAAAAATACCTAGAGCTCTATCAATGGCTAAAAAAAGAGTAGTCTATATCATCAATGCTGCACCAAATTACAGAGATAAATTTCTGCGAGAATTGGGTAAGTATGTTGATTTAACGGTTGTTTCGTTTAGTGGCGTTCCCTACAACTTGAAGGATCCTGTATACAGAGAGAACTATAAATACATTGAGCTTAAACGAAAAGAGCTATTTAGCATTACATGGAACATTGAAGAATTTACAAAAGCATCCGGCGAATTTGATATTATAATGCTAGGTTTTATTCTAAGAAATCCATTCCGTCTGATAAATGTTTTTAGAAATAAACCAGTGATTCTTGAAGGACTTATCTATGGTAAAAACAACAATATCATCACTAAGATTTTAAGAAAATTTTGGATGCTTCGAGTGCAAGGAGTAATTGTTTATTCTGAGTATGTTAAGAAACAGTTAATGAAAGAAACAAAAAAACCAATTATTTCTTTCAATAATACATCATTTTACCAAGACGAAATAGTTCCATTAGAGATAAATAGAGATTTTACTAAACTTAATATAATATGGGTAGGTCGATATCAGAAAAGGAAAAAATTAGAGCGTCTTATTGAACTTGGAAGAATCAACAATGGTATACAAATTCGGATTATAGGACCAGGTATTATAGACAATTTACAAAAACTAAACGTTTCAGATAATGTTCAGTTATTTGACCAATTATATGACGAAGATATCGAAACGCACTACAAGTGGGCACACGTTGTTTTTAACCCGGGGCATGTAGGTCTATTAGTAATGAGTGCAGCAAAATATGGAAGACCAATTATTATAGATAAAACTTCAAAACATGCTCCTGAAATCCAACTTGCAGTTGATGCCGAGCAAATTCTAATAGATTTTTCTGATTATAAAGATGTTAACAAATTGATTACTGATTTCATTAACAATCCAAATAAAGTAGAAAATTTAGGAATACGTCTTAATGAAGAAATGCGAAAGAACTGGACAATTGAGAATATGGTTTCAAAATATATGTTGGCTATAAATGGGAAATGGTAAGATTGAAATAATTGGTGGCAGTAAAGTAGCCTACAACTTATACTTTTTACTAATAAGCAAAGGGCAGGATGCCGTCTATTACTTTTTTAATAAAGATTATGGCTCACGAAAAAAAGGAGGGTTATCGTTTAATAATAATTTTTCTGGCCTGACTAAAATCAGCAGTGAAATCATTATTGCAAGCGAAACAGCGTTTAATGCCCTTGAGCTTGACATAGATACCCAGCCGATATTCAAAACGCATGCGTTCCTGAGAAATAAGAATAATATTCAAGCTATTGCAACCGAAATGAAAGTCGAAGCCATTCAGGAGTATTCAAAGTTCAACGAAATTGAGCAATTCCCAGTAGTTGTAAAGCAGAAAGGCTTAAACACCGGTTTGCCATTTAAATTCCGTATAGTCAAATCCAAATCCGACATCGAACAACTTAAATTCTTTGAAAATAATTGCATTATCCAACCCTTTTTAGGTACGCGGGAGTTTGATCAGATTTCTATTGCAGGATATTTCTCTGGTATACCTGAATCATTAATGGCTGTTTATCAACTCAACCAATATCCTGTTGGTATTTCATCTTTTATAAAGCTTTCCAACGCACATGATTGGCTAAAGAAACTGGTTTCAAACTATTTAAATAGTCTGTCCTTTAGGGATTTTATTGAAATTGAGTTTAAAGTTAAAAGAAGTTCAGATGAGGCCTATTTGATGGATATTAACCCGCGCCTCTGGGGTTGGAGCTATTATTATCTTGCTTCAATTACAAATTTAGTAGAAGTACTTCATGGTGCTCATCCATTACTCAATCCCAAAAAGAACTGGGTGAATACACCCCGGCTTATATTTTCATACCTTAATGGACGGTTTATTACACCCAGTTTCAAGGACGTATTTTCAGGGCAGATTTGTTACGAAAAACTAATTTTCTAATGAATTTAAACATTCAGAATACTGAAAAAAAAGGGTTCATCCACTATGTTGAGAGCACTCAACTCATTCGGTCTTACAAAGGGAAAATATTCCTTAGCAAAGATGAATTAAGGAGCGAGCAGCTTCTGATAGACTTATCACAGGATTTAAAAAGTAAAATTAAGCTTCTTTTGTGCCTCAGCAGGCGATTGTTTAGATTTTACATCTACCATGTTATTCCCTTTAAAGATCAGTACCTTATATTCGGTTTAAAAAAAATCTTTGTTGTATCAGGGAATCCAGGAAAAGTAATTAAGGATTTCCCACTATCAGGCTCCCGCCCTTTAATTATCTGTGCTGATAATGATTCGGTGTATTACGGCGAGTACTTTGGAAATGATCAACGAAGACCCGTGAAGGTTTTTAAATACAGCACTTTGACAAACGCAATTGAAGAGTTATTACTTGTCGAGAACATTCGTCATATCCACGGTATGTTTTATGATCCCTACACGAAAAAAATATTTCTTACAACGGGTGATGAGGATCATGAAAGCTTTATTGGTTACATCGCGAATAAAAACATTGTCAAATTAGTAACTGGTAGCCAACAAGCCAGGGTTGTACAGCTTTTATTCGATGAAAAGTATATCTATTATGCAACGGACGCTCCATTCGAAACAAACCATATCTATAGATACAACAGAGTAACTGCATCAATAGAGCAATTGCAGGCAATCAGTGGTACGGTTTTCTATGGTGCCATTACAAAACATGGAATATTTTTCTCAACGGTTGTTGATACAAATAAAAATTTACGACAGGATAGCGTAGAATTGTGGTTTTCGGAAAGCGGTGATAAATGGAAGAACATAAAAGAGTTTAAAAAGGACATCTGGCCAAAAAAACTCTTTCAATACGGGCAATTGATTATGTCGGATAAACAGTTCAACTCATCAGCCATCTGGTTTACTCCTTTTGCTTTGCTTAAAGACCAGCAAATACACAAAATCGAATTCAATTGATTATGAGTTTAACAAGGGTTGATTACTATAATTATTTATTTCGGGTTTATTTCTTAAAGCGGGGAACAATCACTAAAAGTTGGAGACATCCTTCTGTGCTTTCCTCTGATGATATAAATCAAGAGCCAGTTCAATGGGCCTACCCTATAGACTTTTCACAGGATATCGTACCCAAATTGTTAACAGATAGCGGTAGTATTCCTATGATAGATTATACAAACCTTGGAAGGCACTACAATCCATGGTTTGTGGGTCACATTGCTTTGGGCTATCATAGCAAATGGAGAAAAACAACTAATGAAGTGGACTTGGTATCTTTTAAGCAATTAGCTGATTGGTTTGTGGACACCGCTGTTGATACAAAAAATGGTAAAGCATGGTTTTACCATTTCGATTGGTTTGGAGGCCACGAAAAACCCTGGCGATCTGGATTAAGTCAGGCTCATGCCATTTCAACTTTGCTTAGGGCAGCAACAATTTTCAAAGAACACAAATACGAGCGTGTTGCGAAAGCTGCAACAATGGAAATGACCGCTTCTTTTGAAAAAGATGGGGCAGCCTTTTTTTGGGATGACGGCTCCGTTTCATTTGAAGAATCCATTTTAACACCCCCGTCTACAGTGTTAAACGGTCATCTTTTTTCAGTTTTTGCTTGTTGGGAAGCTGCTCTGTACTTTAATGACAGTGATCTCAACACGCTATATAAAAAGGGCTTTCAGTTTGCTTTAAACAGATTGCCTGATTATGATCTTGGGTTTTGGTCAAAGTACAGTTTGTTGAAGAAAAAAGCAATTAGTGATATTGCAAGTGTGCATTATCATGATGTACATATTGCTCAACTTAAAGCGGCACATCAAATTACAAATGAACCTACATTCATGGAGTACGCCCAAAAATTTGATAATTATCAAAACAAAAGCGTTAATAGGAATAAAGCTATATGGTACAAACGTATCGCGAAACTAATTTAACTGTTGCATGAATATCTGGATAATCAATCAATATGCAATCCCTATAGATGGCGCAGGTGGTACACGTCATGCAACAATCGCAAAATATCTGGCTCAATTGGGTCATCATACTACAGTTTTTGTATCCGATTCAAAAAATGAAACCCTCGTAATAAAAAATCAGCAACAATTCATCGACAGGGACTTTGACGGATATAAATTCCGATATGTAAAAAGCCCAGCATACTCCAATATTATTGAGCGTTTCTACAGTATGTTGATGTTTCGGAGAAATGTCCTAAAATCAACTGCTGGTTTAACTAAACCGGATGTAATTATAGGTTCTACCGTTCATTTGCATGGCGCTGATGCCGGCCGAAGGCTAGCCAAAAAATTTAAGGTGCCTTTTATATATGAAATCAGAGATATTTGGCCTCAAACGCTTGTTGATATAGGTGCATTATCCACAAAAAATCCGGTTTACTGGTATTTAAATAGCATTGAAAACAAATTGTTAAGGCAGGCAGATAAAATTATCACACTATTGCCGGGTGTTTCAAAATATGTTATTTCAAAAGGATTCGATAAGAACAAAGTATTTTACCTCCCTAACGGCATAGATAAAGAACTCTATCCGTTATCAAACGCTAAGGACAATGACCAATCCCTCTTCAGGGCAATGTTTTTTGGAGCTCATGGTCCGGCCAATGGATTAATGACACTTATTAAAGCTGCTAAACTTTTATCAGACCAAGGACATAAAAATATACTGATTGAGTTAATAGGCGATGGTGTAGCTAAACCATCTTTGGTTAAAGCAGTTAAGGAAAGTAGACTTGAAAATGTAAAATTCAGTGATAGTTTACCCAAAAAAGAAGTTTTTTTAAAAGCTCAGGAAGCAGATTGTTTTATTTTTCACCTAATCAATATGAAAGTGCTGGAAAAGTATGGCATAAGTGCAAATAAGCTTTTTGATTACTTGATGCTTGAACGGCCTGTTATCTTTGCCTGTAATAGCTTTAACGATCCAGTCAAAGAGTCAGGAGCTGGCATCTCAATCCCTCCGGAAAGTCCATCTATTTTAGCGAATGCATTAATAGATTTTTCACGAATGAGTAGAGAAGACCTCGAAACAAAAGGTAATAAAGGAAGAGAATGGGTTATTAATCATCATGATTTTGAATTCAACGTAAAAGTACTTGAAAAATTTCTTTGTGGTTTAGTATGTAATTAAATTTCATATCTTTGCCTGGCATATGGTCTACTTTAGATTCCTAAAAGATAATGCTTGAAATCAAAAACATATCAAAATCCTTCGGAGACCAGAAAGTCCTCCAAGGTTTGAATATGTCATTGGAAAAAGGCAAAATTCACACTATTGTTGGTGGTAATGGATCCGGGAAAACCACCTTATTTAACCTAATTACCGGTTTTCTTAAACCCGATGAAGGAGAGATAACAATGAACAACGAGTCTCTCATTAATCTTTCACCGGTTCGTATCAATAACAAAGGGGTTACTCGAACTTTTCAGGACTTACGGTTAATAACTAGTCTTTCAGTTAAGGAAAATATACTATTATCCTTTAAAAACAATCCTGGAGAGAAATTATTTAATGCTTTTCTACCTTCTGTTGCTTTTAAAAAGCATTTCCTTGCTTTTTCAAAAAAAGCGGATGAAATTTTGAAAATAATCCATTTGTCAGATTTTGCAAATAGCCTTGCGGGGAATATTTCTTACGGACAACAAAAATTATTAACTATTGGATGTTGTGTTGCTAACGATGCTAAATTACTGTTACTGGACGAACCTGTTGCTGGAATTGATAAGGATAATTACAAACGAATCTTCAATTTGCTGAAAGACCTAAAGAGCATTGGGAAAACTATCATCCAAGTAGAACATAACAATCAGTTTATAGAAGAACTTAGTGACGGAATTTATTTCCTGCATAAAGGAAATACAGTTTTTTTTGAAAATTATGCTAGTTTACAAAATAGTAATCTTGTAACCAGAGAATATTTTAAAAAGTCATGTTAAAAGTTGAACATATTACTACCGGATATGGAAAAAAACAGGTACTGACTGATATTACTTTTCATGTAGCACAAGGAGAGACCCTTCTTTTGACTGGTGGTAACGGTTCTGGCAAGAGTACTGTTCTTAAAACTATTTACGGTTTGTTAAAACCATGGACAGCCGAGGGGAAGATATATTTTGAGGAAAAAAATATTACTACGTTACCGACTTCACAAATGATTCATATAGGAATTGTTTATGTTCCACAAAAGAATAATGTTTTCGAAGACTTTACAGTAGAGGAAAACCTTCTGACTTCAGCTGGTATATATTCCAGAAAAGAAGCTAAGCATAGGCGAGACAATGTATTTATAATGCTTCCACGTCTTAAAGAATTACGTAAGCGTACCCCATTTCATTTAAGCGGAGGTGAAAAACAATTACTCGCATTTGGTAATGCTTTAGTTCATAGTCCTAAGTTAATCTTGTTTGATGAACCGTTTGCAGGTGTAGACCCCGAGTATGTTTTTTATTTAAATAGTGCAATGCAAACCATGAGGGACAAAAAAAGTACCTTTTTGATAGTTGAGCACAGAAGACAATTACTGCAAAGCGTAGAAAGTACTGTAATCGAATTAGAACTAGGAAAGATTAAAAAATAAATATATGAAGAATAAAATTTACATAATCATTGGAGTGATTGCCGCTATAGTAGTGGGAATACTGCTTTTGAAAGATAAAGGAATAGATAAAGATAGCTCTATAAAGATTGGAGTCATTCTTCCATTAACCGGGGATGCAGCTTTTTACGGAGAAAGTATGAAAAATGGGCTAGAAATTGCTCTATCTGAACTAAACCAAGAAAACTTTAATACAACTCAAATAAATTTAATTTACGAAGACTCTGAAGCAAAACCAGCAAAAGCTGTTTCAGCAATTAACAAATTAATAACTGTAGATAAGGTTATTTCAGTTATTGGCCCCTTAACATCGAGTGAAGTATTATCAGTAGCTCCAATAGCAGAAAGAAATAAAATCGTACTTATGACTCCTACCGCATCCGCACCTGCTATAACATTTGCAGGTGATTATATTTTTAGAAATCTAACATCAGACACGTACGATGGCATTGCTATAGCCCAATATGCAGCGAATAAGTTAAACTATAAAAGTATTGCGATTGCATATTTAAATAATGACTTTGGAATAGGACTAAGAGATGCTTTTAAAAATGAAGCAGATAAACTTGGCATTACTATAACAAAAGAACAAGCATTTCAACAGGATGAAATTGATTTCAAAATTCAAATTGTATCAATTAAAGAATCTCAATCAGACGCCTTATTCGTTGTAGGCGGAAAGGAATTGGGAAGATTACTAAAACAAGCATCAAACTTGAAAATAAACCTTCCTATACTCAGTGTAGGAGTATTCGAAGACCCAGATATAATAAAAATTGCGGGTAATGTAGTCGAAGGAGCTTACTATACATACAGAGCATACGATCCAAGTTCTGATAAACTAGAAGTGAAAAAATTTGTGAATTCGTATAAATCTAAATATCAAAAAGAGCCGGACTTATACGCCTCACTAAGTTATGACGCCTTGCATTTGGTTGGATTAGCTCTTATAAAAGCAAAGGAAAATGAAAACACATTAAAAGACCAATTATACCAAATTAAAGATTTTCCAGGAGTTACTGGAGTTACTACAATTGACAGTAACGGTGATGTTAATAAACCAATGGGAATTAAATCTGTAAAAAATGGGAAATTCGTTTGGATCGAGAAACCTTAAAATTTATATATATATGTGCCAGATGTTACCTGAAATAAAAAGTATTTTAAACGAGATCGAAAAAGAAAGCCTTAAAAAGAAAGTTATTAAGCCTAAAAATAAATCTTTAAAATCAAGAAATAAAGCAAAACTATCAAAAGAAAATGATGCAAAAGATAATTAACGATACTGATACCAAAATCAAAGATACTATTTCAATCGAGCTGATCGGATCAAACACTGAGCAGTTAAATGAAATTTTACTTGATATTACTAATTTAAAAAAGCAGTTTGATAGAGCCCTTTTTGCTAGATTAACCTGTGAGATGGTTGGTGGTAATTGGCTAAATCATTTACCAGTATGGTCTGTATTAGAAATTTTGGATTGTGGTGTCCTAGCTATGGACGATATCCTTGATCGTTCTGAAAGAAGACACGGTCAACCTACGATTCATAAAAAATGGGGATTAGAAAAAACTCTATGTGCGATTGAATTCATTAAGTCCCAATGCACTACTATCGTCCTAAATCACTTTAAAAATGAAAACAGCCCAAAATTATCAACTGAGGTAATAAATCTTTTAGAAGAACTCTATCAAGGCATTTATGAAGGTCAATTCATCGATATTTATTTTGAGGAAAAGGACCTATCCAATATCAAAGTCAATGATATTATTAAAATGGTACAATTAACCACAGGAATCCAAATAGCAATTTGTGGAGAACTAGGATCAAAGCTCGGTGGAGCAGACAAAAAGACACAACAAGATTTTCGAGAATTAGGAATGCTATTAGGAACCTTATTTCAAATACGCGATGACTTTATAGATTACATTGACAATGAAGAAGCAATCGGTAAGCCAGCTTTCCTAGACTTCTTCGATGGAAAAAAACGTTTTCCGGTAGTAATAGCATATAATTCCATAAAAGATAAGTATCTCAAGGATGAACTCAAACGAATTTGTATCCGCCCACATAATGAAATTAATTATAAAAACCAAAATAATATTCTAAAAGAACTAATTGACTATTTATCACAAGAAGAGTTTAAACAACAATTATTTGAAATAATCAAACCTATAAAATCCGAAGCCTATAATTTGATTAACAAATACAAAAAATATCCAAACTTTGATAAAATACTCAATCTGTTAGAAATTAGTACAAGCTATGACTAGGATTTCTAAGAACATAAAAAATATTGCTTCAGAACTTTGGAAAACAAAACAAGAGAAAAGATATATTTTTTTAAGAAACCTATTATCCAATTCAAATATTAAGTTCTTTGAACAACACTTTAACAATGGAATCAATTTCATTGTAGGCGATTTCCTAAGATGTAATACAGTCGTTTCAAGCCATTATGATGGTCCAGGGATGTATGATAATGCTGTTGGTTGTATAATATTGATTCACCTAATGTTGGATAATTTTAGTGATAATATTTGCTTTGCTTTATTTGATCAGGAAGAAATAGGGTGTATAGGTGCAAAATCGTTTTTCTCTGAAAACAATAATTTCATTAACCATATTGATATTGGAGGATGTGGCATAGGAAATGAACTGATATTTAAGAAACCAAATGAATCATTTATATTTAAACATAAAGGAACAAATGTTGTATTACCCTTTTATTGTGATGCCAATATAAGTGCAAACTATGGAATTAACTCTTGGCATTTATTTTTTTTAAATTCAAATGATAAAAAATCTTTAAATAACATGATTTGCCCTAAAGCGTTTTATATTCTTCATGACGAAAGAGATAATCAAAATATCATTTCTAATAAATATACAATAAATAATTTAAACTATTTACGCTATATTCTTCATCTAACAGAAATACCCAATGTAAAAAACTAAAATATAGTTGTCTAATTAACCAATAAAGTAATGAAAAATAGTGAATTAATCCAGCTTACCTTTTTCTTTATTACTTTCAATCCAGTCTTAATAGGATTAGTAATTTCGTTTGCATACAGTTACTCTGAAAACATTAAAAGTCATCTATTTAAAATTTTAAGGTGTAACAAAGATAACCTAACCTGAATTATTCATAAAAATGAAAAAAATGCGGGTAAATATACTGTTATTCCATTGAATTTCAGTATATTTGTTGTAGATAAAACCCCGCACTATGGACAAAGATAAAATAAAAAAAGCA